>ERZ779762.1822-NODE-1822-length-11074-cov-3.006716_pt1 | contig 11074 bp, 10 predicted proteins | sample MGYA00511887_ERZ779762 | MGnify/ENA primary metagenome ERZ779762 (study PRJEB29588, sample SAMEA2163052) | human gut metagenome | biome: human gut; feature: human-associated habitat; material: faeces | place: Denmark | collected 2008/2010 ...
GCTCTAAAAGCTCAACCGTATAATTAAAAACCTCTGTATCTTTTACTGTTACAGTTTCTTCATCATAGCAAAAGAGTTTTACAATAGGCACATTCAGAGTTTCTATAATTTTCATAAGTATGGGATAGGAAGGAAACGTAATACCGTGCTCTATACTCGAAAGTGTCTGAAAAGTAATATCAGCCTTTTCAGCAAACTTCATCTGGCTTAACCCCATTGTCTTACGATATTGACGCACCCTTTTGCCAAACTCTTTTTTTAAATCAATCATATTAAAACAATAAGTTAATTTAAAAGATGTCTCAATCAAACAAGTTAGTAATTTCTATGTACAATTGATATTATTCCAATTCTGAAGTGCAGTTAGGACATCTTGTCGCCTTTAGCGGAATACAGGAATAGCAGTAAGGGCACTCTTTTGTTGTAACCTCTTTTTCCTCTTCCTCTTTTTTGCAGACCGAAGCTCTAAGCGTGTTAATTGATTTGATGATAAGAAAAACTGCACAGGCAACAATCAGGAAGCTTATCACATTATTCAAAAACGCCCCGTAATTAATTGTCACCGCTCCTGCTGCTTTTGCTGCATCAAGCGAAGAATAATGAGTTCCATATGGATAGATTTGCAAATACAGATTAGAAAAATCAACCTTGCCGAGGATTAAACCTATTGGCGGCATAATTATATCTTTTACAAGAGAGTCCACAATCTTGCCGAAAGATGCACCTATAATTATACCCACAGCCATGTCGAGAACATTGCCGTGTAATATAAATTCCTTTAATTCTTTTCCCCAATTTTTTAACATAAAACTCCTTTCCTAAAAAATAGCGGAAACACTTTTCGTATTTCCGCTATTTTTATCTTTAATTAATGTTTTTTATTATTCTTTAGTAAACTCTGCATCAATTACATCGTCATCTTTTTTATCTTCTGATGCTGCACCTTGAGAATTTGCTTCACTCTGTGCATCTCCGCCTTCTTTTTGAACAGCTTCGTATGCTTTTTGTGAAATTGCAAACATTGTCTGCTGCAGCTCTTCTGATAATTTCTTTAACTCATCAGATGATTTATTTTCATCCAAAGCCTTTTGTAAAGCTTCTCTGTGTTCTGTTAATTTTTTAACATCTTCTTCAGAGATTTTACCTTCAAAGTCTTTCAGAAGAAGAAATCAATGAGTTAGCATTATTTTTGATTTCAGCTTCTTCTTTTTTCTTCTTATCTTCAGAGGCGTTAGCTTCTGCTTCTTTAACCATCTTATCGATATCCTGTTCAGACAGGTTAGAAGAATTTGTAATTGTAATCTTTTGTTCTTTGTTAGTAGCTTTATCCTTAGCAGAAACATTAACAATACCGTTAGCATCTATATCAAATGTAACTTCGATTTGAGGAACTCCTCTCATCGCAGGAGCAATACCTTCAAGTCTAAACATACCTAAAGATTTGTTATCAGAAGCCATTGGTCTTTCACCTTGAAGTACATTTATATCAACAGCAGTCTGGTTATTTTCAGCAGTTGAGAAAACTTGAGATTTACTTACAGGAATTGTAGTGTTACGAGGAACAAGCGCAGTCATAACGCCACCTAATGTTTCAATACCAAGTGTAAGCGGAGTTACATCAAGAAGAACGATATCTTTAACTTCACCTGCAAGTACACCTGCTTGAACCGCAGCACCAACCGCAACAACCTCATCAGGGTTTACTGACTGGTTAGGCTCTTTACCTGTGTATTCTTTTACTAGCTGTTGAACGGCTGGAATACGTGTAGAGCCGCCGACAAGAACTACTTCGTTAATATCATTTTTACTCAAGCCGGCATCTGATAGAGCTTGTTCAACCGGTTTTTTGCATCTTTCAAGAAGGTCATGAGAAAGCTCTTCAAACTTGGCTCTTGTTAAAGATAATTCCAAGTGTTTAGGACCGTTAGCATCTGCTGTAATATACGGAAGGTTAATAGTTGTTTCAACTACTGATGATAATTCACATTTAGCTTTTTCAGCAGCTTCCTTAATACGCTGCATAGCCTGCTTATCATTAGTTAAGTCCATGCCTTCCTGTTTTTTGAATTCTGCACAAATCCAATCAATAATCTTTTTATCAAAGTCGTCGCCGCCTAAGTGAGTATCACCGGAAGTTGAAAGAACTTCGTGAACACCATCACCGATTTCAAGTATAGATACATCAAAAGTACCGCCGCCTAAGTCAAATACAAGAACTTTTTCTGATTTATCTTTTTCCAAACCGTAAGCAAGAGCCGCAGCAGTTGGTTCGTTTACGATACGAAGAACATCTAAGCCTGCGATTTTACCGGCATCTTTTGTTGCCTGTCTTTGAGCATCGTTAAAGTAAGCTGGAACTGTGATTACAGCTGATGTAACTTTTTCTCCTAAATATGCGCTTGCATCATCTGCTAATTTTCTTAAAATCATTGCAGAAATTTCTTGCGGAGTGTAGTCTTTTCCGTCAATATTCTTTTTGTAATCTTCGCCCATATGTCTTTTGATTGAAGCAATAGTTTTATCAGGGTTCAAAATAGCCTGTCTTTTTGCTAATTGACCGACTAATCTTTCACCTGTTTTTGAAAAACCAACGATAGAAGGAGTTGTTCTCATACCTTCTGCGTTTGCTATAACGGTTGGCTTACCGCCTTCCATAACGGCTACAACCGAGTTAGTTGTACCTAAGTCAATACCAATTGTCTTTGCCATAATTTATATCTCCTATAAAATTTTTCTTTCTACATTATTATTAAATCACTGTTTTTGACAAAACCTTAAAAAATAAACAATTTTTTAATATTTCAACCTGAAAGCTTGAATTTTTGATTTGTTTCTGGTTGAATAAAGAAAGATTGACAATTAAATATGCCGATGTGATGGAATTGGTAGACGTGCCAGACTCAAAATCTGGTGTAGGCAACTACGTGCCGGTTCGACCCCGGCCATCGGCATTTTTCTCAGAATGATTCTTACAAGAGTTCTTCTGGCGGGTCGAACCCAAAGCGAAGCTTTTACACGGTTCGGCGCGAACGAGCTGAGGCTGGAGTATTTTTGCAAGGTGTTGAAAACACAGAAGCAAAAATACGGAATTGCCGTTATACGCGAGTGAGCAAGACACCCCGGCCATCGGCATTTTTTACAACATTTACACTGGCGAGATATATATGAGAATACAAGCTGTTACACCAATAGTTAATTTCCGTGCGCAAAACTCCAGACGCACTATACAAAATAATAAATCAGTAACACCCGTTCGTGATGGTCTAAACACTGCAGGTGCCTGGTTTGGCTTTGGAGTCGGACTTGATTTACTTTCAAGAAAAATTCAATTTTCTAAATCTCCATTCAAAAACTCCATTGCTCTGAACGGCTTAATCAGCGCAGGAGCAGGAACTTTTGCATTTATGCAAGATAGAAACAAAAAATCTAACGCGGAATAACATAACCCCAAATAGGCTTACAATCATTTCCGATAAGTGTGATATAAGAAATTCTTTGCTTTTTGCATTTCGGAATTTTCATATAACCGTAGCCATATACAATAGAAGAAATATAATAATCTCCGACTTTTTGCTCCTATTTATCAATAAATTCTTTTTTAGAAACAATCTTAACCTTGCTATTGTATTCGTTTGAATAAATTTCACAGAGATATGCAGTACATTCTGATGCTCTAACCTGCAGTGCAAAGCATAAAATTATTAATAATAAAATAAGCTTTCTCATACATTTATGATATCATAAATCCTTTTGTGCTAGAATAACCATGTTATTAGTTAGAGGGATCCGCCTCAAAAGGGGAAATAAGTTAGTAGAATGTTACTACAGACAACAGTATTTGCCCTTAAAAAGGATAGAAAGAGAAAAATGGAAAAGAACAAAGAAACATTGCATGTATTAAGACATTCATGCTCACACATCATGGCACAAGCTGTACAAAAGCTGTTTCCACAGGCAAAGTTGGCTATCGGACCAGCTACAGACGCAGGCTTTTACTACGATTTTGACCTAACTGACGGTTATGCGTTCACACAGGATGATTTAGCCAAAATCGAAGAAGAAATGAAAAATATTATTAAGCAAAATCTTACGTTCGAAAAGTACATAATTCCTGATGTGGACAAGCAGATTGCGGAATTTAAGGCAGAAGGCGAAATCTACAAGGCTGAACTTCTTGAAGAACACAGAAACGACAATCCTACGTTGTATTTTACAAAAGATAAAGACGGGAATGTTTTGTTTAACGACCTTTGTGCAGGACCTCATATTCCGAATACATCATATATAAAAGGAAATGCTATTAAGCTTTTGAAAGTTGCAGGAGCTTACTGGCGCGGTAACGAAAAGAACAAAATGCTCCAGAGAATTTACGCTACAGCTTACTGGAATAAAGAAGATTTGCAGGATTATTTGACATTTATTGAAGAAGCAGAGAAGCGCGACCACAGAAAACTCGGAACCCAGCTGGATTTATTCTCTACCAGAGAAGAATTAGGCGGCGGACTTGTTTTGTGGCATCCGAACCTTGCAACTGTGAGAGAACAAATAGAAAATTACTGGAGAGAAGAACATAGAAAACGCGGTTATGTAATTGTTAACACTCCGCAAATCGCAAAATCTAAACTCTGGGAAATTTCAGGTCACATGGATCACTACAAAGAAAACATGTTCTTTGTTCAAAAAGATGAAGATTCTGACGAACAATTCGTGGTAAAACCGATGAACTGTCCGTTCCATATCCTGATTTATCAGGCAAACAGATATTCTTACCGTTCATTACCTTTAAGAATGGCAGAACTTGGAACTGTTTACAGAAAAGAAAAATCAGGAGCACTTGCAGGTTTAACCCGTGTTCAAGGATTTACACAGGATGATGCTCATATTTTCTGTACTCCTGAACAGCTTGTTGATGAAATTAACGCAATCATTGACTTTGTAGCAGATACTATGGCTATCTTCAAGATGAGTTTTGAAGTTGAACTCTCTACCCGTCCTGAAAGCTTTGTAGGCGAAATCGAAAACTGGAACAAAGCAGAAGCCGGACTTAAAGAAGCTATGGACAGACGAGGCATGAAATACGAAATAAACGAAGGTGACGGTGCTTTCTACGGTCCGAAAATCGACTTTAAGGTAAAAGACGCTATCGGTAGAACCTGGCAGTGTGCAACAATTCAGCTAGATTTCAACCTGCCTGCAAGATTTGATATCAAATATCAGGACAAAGACGGCAGCATGAAAACTCCTATTATGCTTCACAGAGTAATTTTCGGCTCAATGGAGAGATTCCACGGAATCCTGATAGAACATTATGCAGGTGCATTCCCTACCTGGCTTGCTCCTACACAGGTTTCAATTGTACCGATTTCAAACGAAAAACACGCAGACTTTGCAGAACAGGTGTACAAAAAAATGCGTGCTGCAGGCATAAGAGTAAAACTTGATGACCGCTCTGAATCAATGAATTACAAAATAAGAGAATCATTACAGGACAAAAAGATTCCTTATGTTTGCGTAATCGGCGACAAAGAAATTGAAGCCGGCGCTGTTGCGGTTAGAAAACGCGGTGTCGGTCAGGTTGGTACAAAATCTGTTGATGAATTTATTTCTGAAATAGAACAAGAAATCAAAGATCGCATTTAAGTATAATTAAAAAAGGGAGGTGTTTAAAAACACCTCCCTTTTGTCATGCTGAAAGCAATTTTTTCATACAAAAATACTTTATATAAACAGTAAGATGGATTTAGTAAATGAAACTATTTTTCGTAAAATCAATTGAACCGTTTATAAGCAAGCTGCCGGCTGCAGCAGAGGTTGGCGCAGGTATGCGTTACACACTGCGCGACGCAAAAATCGGTAATAGTCTTTACACAACAGGCATTAACACCTGTTCAGGTTTTGGGCTCCGTGCAGGAGAGCAAAACCTCCTCGGGCATATAAAGCCGGAGGATTTCAATCCTCGAAACTTTGCCGGAGCTTTTGAAAAGCTTGTAAAAGACTTCCAAAATAAATATGGAGAAGTCCGCGCGCTCGTTTTTGGCGGACGTGAAATCTCGTTCATTGACCCGCATTGCCGTACGAGAAGCAACGAAGTTTCTGCAACAATGTGCGATGTTTTGAGTACCAAATGCAATATTCCGGATGAAAACTTTGCCTCAATCATGGGGAAATTTACAAACATCAAAACCAATGACAACATGGCAGTTATTGGCGATAAAGTTTATCTTGCAAATAAAGAATTTGAAAAAGCCGGTCTGTTAAGCGCACCAAAAGACAAAATTGAAACACTCGCACAAGATGTCTATGAAGATGTTTTCATCCCGAAAAGTTTTTTAGTTTAAAACCTTTGGATAATTCTCATTAAAAAATTCTTCAAATCTATCTTCCAGAATTGCCTGTCTTGCTTTCTTCGCAAAATCAATAAGGAATTTAATATTGTGAATAGACATTAACGCTTGAGCAGTTCCTTCACCGCATTTGTATAAATGCCTTAAGTAAGCTCTGGAATGATTTTTACAGCAGTAACAATCGCAGTTTTCATCAAGAGGACGCGGATCATCCCAGAACTGTGCATTTTTAATCTGTTTTTTACCTTCTGAAGTAAAGAAAGAACCATGCCTTGCGTTTCTGGTAGGAAGTACGCAGTCAAACATGTCCACGCCACGCTTAATACCATCAAGCAAGTCCTCCGGAGTTCCTACTCCCATTAAGTATCTTGGTTTGTTATGTGGTAAAAGAGGCGCAGTAAGCTCTACAAAATGGTTCATTGTTTCTTTATCTTCACCAACGCTCAAACCACCGATTGCATACCCGACAGCGTCAATTGAAGATACAAAAGCTGCACTTTCGCGTCTTAAATCATCATAGAAAGCTCCCTGACAAATCGGGAAAAGTGCCTGATTTGTTGAAGTTTTTGCTTTGATACATCTTTCAAGCCATCTGTGCGTACGCTCCATAGCTTCTTTTGCAGTATTGTAATCACATCCGAAAGGTGCGCACCAATCGAATGCCATAATTATATCAGCACCGATTGACTGCTGAATTTCCATAGAAATTTCCGGACTGATAAAGTGTTTTTTACCGTCTTTCGGATCTCTGAATTCAACACCTTCCTCGGTAATTTTGCGCAGGTGTGCAAGTGAAAACACCTGAAATCCGCCTGAGTCAGTTAATACAGGTTTTTGCCAGTTCATCCATCCGTGAATACCGCCGAACTTTTCTATTAACTTATGCCCTGCACGAAGGTACAGATGATATGAATTTGCGAGAATAATTTGTGCTCCTGTATCATAAAGGTTATTATTCGTAACCAGTTTTACGGTTGAATTTGTTCCAACCGGCATAAATATAGGTGTTTCTATATCACCGTGAGGCGTATGCAAAACACCGGCACGTGCTCCGGTGTTTTTGTCAATATGAATTAAATCATAGCTAAAGTTTGTCATATTTCACCTTGAGGGAGACCTGAAATCTTTATACCGGATAGTAGTCTAACGATTGTCTCCCGACAAATTATCTACGTGCGTAGCACTAGCCTTGATAACGTTCTTCGTCATAAGTAATCATCTCCAGCATAGACTGCCAGTTATCATAAATTTCTTCCGGTTTGAAATATAATCCGATTTCTCTTGCAGCGCTTTCCGGTGAATCAGAAGCGTGTATGATATTATATTCCATAACCTGAGCAAAATCAGCTCTTATAGTTCCCACATCAGCTTTTTGCGGGTCGGTAGCGCCTACAATGTGGCGGACGCTCTGTATAGCTTCATAACCTTCAATAACCATTGCAACAATAGGGCCGCTTGTAATGTAATGAACAAGCCTGTTGTAGAAAGGTTTGCCCTGATGCTCTGCATAATGTTTAGATGCAAGTTCCGGTGTTACTTGAAGCAGCTTCATTGCAACAATCTTAAAACCCTTGTTTTCAAATCTCTCAATGATTTTGCCGATAAAACCTCTTTTTACGCCGTCCGGCTTAATTGCAACGAATGTTCTTTCTTCTGTTTTCATAACCTCTCCTACTCATTCTTACTAGGATTTGTTCCTATTCAATTTTATTAGAGCATAAACAGCGCGAAAATACAAGCCTGTGCCAAAATGCACAAATTATTAAGTTTTGTTACAAAAAGGCAATTTTCCTGCTTAAAAAAACTTCATGAATATATAAGATATAAGTTTTGGGAAATTTAATAGGTTAATAAGTTAATAGGAAAGGCGGTTATTATGGCTCCTGGTTATGGTATTTCAAGCATAGGCAATTATGCAAACGACCCTTATTTTATGTACGCTTACAATGGATACAACCCTAATTTTATGGGCGTTCAACAATATCCGCAAGCAGTTCAATCAGCTCCTGAAGTTCAGGCTCCCGATACAACCGTTGTAACAGACCCGACATTTAAAGGTGCTGACAAATCAGAAGGAAGCAGTTCCAACACAGCTTTATTACTAGGCGGTACAGCAGTAAGTGCTGCGGCTTTAATCTATGCTGCTAAAAAAGGGAACGGAAAAGGTATAAAAGAAGGATTTAAAAATATTTATAACAGCTGGTTCAAAAAAGGAGCAGAAAAAGCTGCTGACAAAATTGACGATGCTGCTGCAAAAATTTCTAATATATTAAAAGACGGTGGAAAAAACCTCAAGGAATACACCATTCAGAAAGACGGCATGTCATTCATTATGAAGGACGGCAAGCCTGTTAAGATTATTACACAAGATAAAAAAGTTATTGACAAAGCAAAAGATGTAACCGACTGGCTGAGCAAAAATCCTTCTGTACACAGAGAAGTCAACGGTTTAGCACTTTATGGTGCAGCCCTTCCAAAAGGAGTAAGCCTTGCATACACAAGAGAAATTACTGACGGCAAAAATGTTTACAGAATGCTTGTTGAAAATGGTAAAGTAGTTAAGGCATCAAGCAAAGACAGAGCCGGTAAATGGGTTGATGTTGCAGAAAACCAGTTTGAAGGATTTATCAAAAACCATGCAAAACAGGTTAAGGAAGTTGAAACATTACAGAAAACTCTGCACGGAAAAAAAGTTAAAATGCTTAACAGCAAAGGCAAACTTGTTGAACAGACAGGAAACATTCAGCTTAATGTAAGAAACGGCGAAGTTATTTCCGCTAAATTTAACGGCAGAGATTTAAAACCGGAAGAATTAAAGGCTCTTGGCAAAGACTTCAAGACTGAAATCGGACAATTCGGACACGAAGCAGGCTCAAGATACGGACTTTCAAATTACGAATATGTTTACAGACAAAAAGGCGGTCAGACAATAAGGTTTGACAACTCAAGAAGAATAACTAATGTCACTGCTGTGACTCAAAAAGACATTACCAAGAGCGATGCAATCAAGAATTTCTTAGAAAAGAATGAAGGTATTAAATCAGAACTTGAAAGCATAGCTTCAACAGGTTCAATATCCAATGGTTACAGACTCGGCAACATTGTTTACAGAGATGATGCAGGGCGCACGTTCGAAATAGTCGGTGACAAGATTAAAGGGCTTAAACTTAATAAAAAGATTACGCTTTGCGGAAAAACATTCAAAGCCGGAGATCTGATAGACGGCAAGTACCTCGGCGAATGGCGGAAAACCGCAGAAAACGGAAATGCATACGACGCAGTTGCAGCAATGTTATAAACAGAAAAAGGCCTCCCCAAAAGGAGGTCTTTTTGTTATAATCCTTTTATGAAAAAGATTTTGCTTTCACTTCTTGATTTAATTTACAAGAAGAAATGTTATTTTTGCTCTTCTTCCAAATCATCTTTGAAGATGTGTCCAAAATGTTACGAGGAGCTTACGTTTGCTAAATTTCAACCTAACAGAATAGTAGAAGGTGTTAATGTATATTCCTGCGGTATTTACGAAAAAACTTTGCAGAAGCTTATCCGCGGTTTAAAATACCACAAACAGAAAGAGCTTGCAGAATATTTAGGCCAATTTATGTATGAATACTGGTATGCACTTGGTGATAAAAGAAGTTTTCAGGTTATACCGGTACCTTTGCATGAAAACAGGATAAAAAAACGTAAATATAACCATATGGAGCTTACAGCATATGAGTTTTGCAAATTGAGCGGTTATACGCCTAATTACGAATTGATTAAAAGGATTAAGGATACAAAACCTCAATATAAACTTACACGAACCGAACGTTTAAAGAACCTTGCCGGCGCTTTCGAGGTTGATTTAACAAAAGATTTGAAAAAGCCTGTTCTTATTCTGGATGATATTTGTACAACCGGTGCGACTTTTGAAGAGATGATTAAGACCCTAAAGGAAAACGGGATTACCGAAATTGTATGCCTTGCTTCATCCAGCCCTTAGTAATAAATACTGTATATTTAAATAACAAATGAAAACAACTTTTTTGAATTTTGATAGTCAAAATAGTTCTATCAACAGACAAACCAGCTTTAAAAGAGGATTACCTTCATGGTTTATTCGCGAAACAAAAACCGCCAATCCATATCGAATAGAAGCAGAACTAGCTGATAAAGGGATTTCTGCAGACTTTGGAGGAGTGCCAACAGTTGCAATGTGTTGCAAGAAAGTTGTAGAAATTATGGAACATTATGGATTTGAACTCCCAAGCAAATTTTCTTTTGAACCATTAGAATACAAAACACTTGGTACTTACAGTTCTTATCAGGATAAAGTTTGCATAAATTCTAATATGAAAGAATTTCAAGATGTAGTTAAACAAAATCGCCTTGAAGAACGACAAGGAAGTTATCATCCAAGAACCGGCCATTTTTTACAAACTTACCTGCATGAATTCTCCCATGCAGCACATTATAAAAATCTATGTAATAGATTTGGTGATAGCGAAGCAAACAGAATATTCTGGGGATATTTAACAAATAATTCGCCAGCACGAATGATGATAGATCCATTAAATACTACGTTACGTTTTTTAGTCACTAAACCTTTCCTAAAATGGTCGATAGATAAAGTTATCCCTCCAAGAGAAGGATTATACGCTAAATCAGATTTATGCGAATTTATTGCAGAAAAAAATGCAAGAATCATCGCAGAAGACTTAGGAGATAATTTAACTTTAAGATATAAT
>ERZ779762.1843-NODE-1843-length-10991-cov-1.867228_pt1 | contig 10991 bp, 6 predicted proteins | sample MGYA00511887_ERZ779762 | MGnify/ENA primary metagenome ERZ779762 (study PRJEB29588, sample SAMEA2163052) | human gut metagenome | biome: human gut; feature: human-associated habitat; material: faeces | place: Denmark | collected 2008/2010 ...
TACTTTTTAGACACAGATGACGCAGATGACGCGGATTTTTTTAATATTCCAATCCGCGTCATCCGCGTCTAAAAAATAATCAAAAAGAAAGCAACCACAAGGTTTTCGGACAGACACCCCGCCATTTGTAATTAGTAAATTGTAAATTGTACTTGATAAGATGAGAGCATTACTTCCCGTTTATTGCCGTCCGCTGGGTTATTTCATCATAGCTCTGGCGTTGTTCCTCCCTTTCATATTCCTATTGTGGGGAAAAGTGACAGATGCCAACTTGCTGTTCTATAAGGAATGCTCCAAACTCCTGATGATGATGGGGGCACTGATGATAATCTTTGCCTTGACGAAGAACGAGAATAAGGAGATAGAGCAGGTGCGCAACAAGGCCACGCGCAACGCCATCTTTCTGACCGTTCTTTTTATCTTCGGCGGTATGCTCTACCGGGTGGCGCAGGGTGACCTCCTTTCGGTCGATTCTTCTTCTTTTCTCATATTTCTTATATTGAATGTGCTTTGCTTGGAATTTGGTATAAAGAAAGCGACAGTTGATAGATTATTTAAGCGGAATAGTCGATAAATAAAGCAAATCGTCATGTGGGGCATTAAACCTTTTGCCCGGAAGTCTGTCAAATGAAACAGTGAATAAAAGGCATTGTTCATTTAGAATAGACAAAGAATAGACACATGAAGAAAATTATCACGGGGATGGCGTTGCTGTTGGTAACAACGCTGTCTGCATTTTCACAGACCAAAAACATTACGGTATCGGGCCGTGTCGTGGAGGACACCAAGGAGCCTGCGATACAAGCTACCGTGCAGTTGCTTTTGTTGCCAGACAGTGTTCAGGCATCGGGTACGGCCACTACGGCACAAGGTTATTTCACTCTTCCCAAAGTCAGTGCGGGTAAATACGTGCTGAAGGTTTCCTACATCGGATTCAAGAGCCAGTACATCCCTTTACACCTTTATGCTACGACAACTGCCAAGAACGTGGGTACACTGACACTGGAAACGGATGCGGTGATGCTGGCCGAGGCTGTGGTTACGGCAGAAGCGCCGCAAGTGCAGGTGGTGGAAGATACACTGGTATATACCTCATCTGCCTATCGTACCCCCGAGGGAGCCATGCTCGAGGAGTTGGTGAAGAAGCTGCCCGGTGCGGAGATTGACGACGAGGGTAATGTGAAAATCAACGGTAAGGACTTGTCGAAGATTATGGTCGACGGCAAGGAGTTCTTCGGCGAGGACGTAACTTCGGCGATCAAGTCGCTGCCCGCACAGGCGGTCGACAAGGTCGAGGTCTACGACAAGTTGAGCGATGCGGCCGAATTTTCGGGTATGGACGACGGCGAAAGCTATAAGGCGATCAACATCGTCACACGCGAAAATATGCGTCAGGGCATATTCGGTAAGGCATATGCCGGTTACGGTTACGACGCCGACACGGAAACCGAAGCCAAAAACAAGTATATGGTCGGCGGCAACGTCAATTTTTTCAGCGGCTCCAGCCGTCTGTCGCTGATCGGTCTTTTTAACAACGTCAATCAGCAGAACTTTTCGTTCGAGGATATTCTGGGTGTTACGGGCAATTCCGGCGGAGGACATGGCGGCGGTCGCTTCGGCCGTGGCGTGGGACAATATATGGTTCGTCACCAGGACGGCGTGGCTTCGGTAAATGCAGTGGGTGTCAATTATTCGGATACCTGGGGCAGTCGGGATCAGGTGACTTTCCAGGGCAGCTACTTCTTCAACGGAACCCGTACGGTCAATCGGGCGCGTACCGAGCGTTGGTACGAGGAGCCGGCACCGATCGATACGCTTTTCACCGACGGTTATTCCCGGATACAGAATTTCAACAACCGCCTGAATGCCCGCATCGAATGGAAAATCGCGGACAACCAGTCGCTGATGATCCGCCCGGGCTTGAGTTTCCAGTCGAACGATCCGTTCAGTACGACTTACGGGCGACAGTTCGGCGAAAGCGGTTACAGCATCATCGACAATTTCGAGGATGCCTTCCGAAACGGTTACAGCGTCAATACTTCGGCCATTTACCGCGTGCGGTTGGGTAAGCCGGGACGTACGCTTACGGTGGACGGCTTTTTCAACTATTTCGACTCCCAGAATAAGCAAAACTCCCATACCAACGATTTCGGTATTTACGAGGATTACCCCGACCTCGATCCCGATCCGGACGAGAACGATCTGAAAAAGCTGATTTACCAGCGCATGATGAATCCTTCGTACCGTTATCGGCTGAACGGCCGCCTGACCTATACGGAGCCCGTATCCAAATATTCGCAGGTGAGCCTCGGGTATCGGACGTCGTACAATTACCAGCAGAGCGACAAGAAAACCTACCGGACCGGCGAGGATTACGATATTACGGGATTGCTTCCCGATCCCTTGCTGTCGAACGCTTACAAGAGCAGCTATACGGTGCACTCTCTCGGCCCCGGCTTCAACTACTCCAAGGACCGCAATACTTTCGCTGCGAACGTCTATTATCAGCGTTCGAGCCTTTCGGGTGAGGTGATCCGTACCGGCTCCGAAGAGATCAAGCACGCCTACAACAATGTGACCTATTTTATGGTGGGACAGTTCAACCTGAACCGGGAGAATACGCTGCGAATGTTCCTGCGCTCCTATACGGACAACCCGGAGGTTACCCAGTTGCAAAATGTCTATGACGTATCGGATGCGCAATACATCACGCGGGGTAATCCCGACTTACGGCCTTCGTACAGCCATAATTTGAGTATGCACTACGTCAATTCCAATGCGGAGAAGGGTCGTACTTTTATGCTGATGTTCCGGGCCGAAACGACCCAGGACTATATTACGACCAGCACCCGCTACCGTCCTACTTTGGAGATCGACAATACGGTTTACCGTCCGTTGCAGTTCACCGAATGGACGAATATGGACGGCTACTGGGATGTGCGGGCGCGGGCAAGTTACGGGTTTCCGGTGAATTTCATCAAGAGTAACCTGAATCTGCGGGGCGGCGTAAGCTATTCGCGTATTCCGAGCCTTGTGGACGGCGAGCGGAACAATACGGGCAACCTCGGTTACGAAGCGGGCGTAGTGTTGGGCAGCAACATCTCCGAGAATGTGGACTTCACCCTTTCGTGGGACGGCACGTACAACGAAGCCGTCAATTCCCTCGCCGCTACCGGAGGAAAGAACCGTTATTTCAACCATCAGGCTGCGGCGTCGTTCAAGTTCATCTTCGGCCGGGGATTCTCCCTCTCGGGCAGCGCTTCTTATATCCAGTATCTGGGTTTCACGAACGATTACGACGACAGCTATCTGCTCTGCAACCTGTTCGTGGGCAAGAAGGTCTTTCGCAACCAGCTGGGGGAAATCAACATCGGCGTAAACGACATTTTCAATCAGAATAAAGCGTTCGTGCGCACGACCGGTTCGGGTTGGACACAAAATTCTTGGAACAGCGTAGTGGGACGTTATTACTGTGTGCAGTTCGTCTATAACCTGCGGTTCTTCGGCAAGAAGGGTTCGAAGAACATCAAGGATTATCAAGGCGTTTCGGACCGCCCGTCGGGAGCCGTCGGTATGGGACGCAGCACCGCTCCCGGAGGCGGGTTCCGTCCGCCGCACCGGTAAAGCGATATGAGTCCCGGTTGCACGATATGATTAAAAAGAGGGGTATTGCCCCCTCTTTTTGTTTCAGCACCTTTGCGATCAGGCCCATAACGTTGCGGAATATGCCTGCCCGAGTCGCTACAACCTTTCGGGATGGAAATGGCACTCCCGGATCCAATTACTTCCGGTCATTCGATTCAGGACTTGCCGTATGATGACTTTTCCGCTGTCTGCTTGCCGGTTCCCATTTTGTTTCTGTACCTGCCGACGAGCCGTTTGAATTGTAATAATATTTGCGTTCCTTTGTTTCGCGTGTCGTGCCTGTGATCCTTCCCTTCGAATCCTTGATTATTTCCCGATTCCCTGTTTTGTGGACGGTGTACTTCACGCGTCCGGCAGCGTCTTTGACAACGCGCGTTTCATTCGGATTTTGAGCGCTGCAAAGCGCTGTTGCCGCAAATACGGTAAAAAGAGTAAAAACAAGCCGTTTCATAGCCTGATTCGATGTTTGGAAAGAAAATCATATTTTAATCGGGCTATTTACCTGCGGCCTGCTTGAGGCGGAGGTGTATGCCGACAGCGGCGAATCCGCCGTAAACTATCGTGAGAATCCACAGGATACGTACCTCGTGCAGCACGTCGCTGAACGAAGCCCCCATACTTTGGATTCGGATGAATCCTTCTACCCCGCTGCTGCTCGGCAGAATCTGGCCGAACAGGTAGAGCCATTCAGGCATCGCTTCGCGGGGTACGGAAGCTCCGCTGAGCATCAGAGCCGGGATCGAACACCAGAGCAACAGCATGATCGACTGTTCGCGCCGCTGGAACAGCGTCGAGACGGCGATGCCCAGGAAAATACAGGACAGCAGATACGGGATGAGAAAGGCGATGATGTCCGCCGTGTGACCGTTGGTCGGGAAATGAAACAATTTGTAGTGCAGTCCCAGAATATAAAACAGGGTGACGGCGTAGATCGACGCATAAACGAACGCTTTGCCTGCCACGACGGGCAGCGTGGACATTTTCCGGCGTCCCGGAGGAATGAGTTTCTTGTAAAGTCCGAATTCGCTCCAGGTGCCTCCGATCATACCGATACCGATCAGCATCGTCTGCTGAATGATGACCATGATGATAGCCGGCATCACGAACGATCCGTATCCCAGATAGGGATTGAACAAGTTGTGGCTTTGGTAAATCACGGGTTGCGTCGTGGCCGTAGCCTGCGGGATGTTGGCTCCTTTTGCGATCAACCGCTGGAATTCCACCATAGCTCCTGTGGTGCCGATGCCCGACACGAGCTCCTGGAACGCCTGGCGGTACATCAGAAAATAGCTGGCATCGACATAGAGCGAAACGACCGCCTGCTGTCCGCCGAGCAGTTTTTCCTCGTAATCGGAGGGGATGTAAACCACGCCGTATATCTCCCGGTCGTAGAAAAGGTGTTTGGCCTCGTCCATGTCGCCGGGTTCGTAGGCCACATAGACGTTCGGTCCGGCATTGAAGGTATTGATCAACTGACGGCTGGTCGAAGTGTTGCTCATGTCGATTACTCCGATCGGCACGTTACGAAGTACCTGCGTCCCGTAAGCCAGCGAATAGAGCGTGGAATAGATCAGCAGGGCGAGCACCAGCACGAGAATCACGCCGGCATCCGTGAAGATCGAGCCGTATTCGTTGCGGACGACGGTGCGGAACTGCTGCCAGTAAGAGGTTATCTGTTTGGTAAATCGACTCATCGCTATAATCTCCCCCAGTATTTTTTATTCGTGCAGATGGTGCGCAGGCGCGGCAGACACAGCAGCGGAAGAATGATGAACAGGGCGATGATGCCCATGTCGGGCAACGAGTATATCGCCGGAGCACCGCGCAGGGCCTGATCGACCATGATGTCGGTGTAGAATGTGAACGGAAAGATGCAGCAGAACCATTGCATGGGTTTGCTCATAGCCATAATCGGGAACGTAAGGCCCGAAAACGTGAAGGCCAGTACCGAGTAACCGCCGCCGATCGAAAGCGACAGGCGCAAATTGCTCAACACGGTGACGATCATCGCACCGAGGGACTGGTAACTCAGGATGAAGAGCAGATTGCTGATGGTGATGACCGTCAGGCTGCCGTTCAGCGGTACGCCGACCACCTTGAAGATGACCAGGAGCATCAATTCCGACATCAGGAACATAATGACCGTAATCGGCAGGATTTTGCCCGCGTAGGCCGCGAAGACCGAGCCTCCGGCCGTGTCGTACCACTCCCTGGCCGTGCCGTTCTTGAGTTCGGTTCCGATGACGAAAATCGTCGCCATGATCGTGAAGATCAGAAGCATCATCGGCATAAAACTCGGCGAAAGGTAATAGCCGTAGTTGATATGCGGGTTGAATAGCACATGTTTGTCGAACCGTACGGGCATCAGTTGCGCCATAGCCTGTTTTTCGGTCAGCCCTTGTTTCATCAGCAGTTGCAGCTGGATACCGGCGGTAAAAGTGGTGACAGTCGTTTGCAAATCCTTCGCCAGCAGACCGTTTACCGTAATGTTCGTGCCGGTCAGGTAGCTTTCCAGATGGGTCTGGCTGTTGTTGAGAATGTTCTTTTCGAAGAAATCGGGAATCAGAACGATTCCCATGACCTTGCCCTGAAGCATCAGTCGTTCGGCCTCTTCCATTCCCTGTACGCCGTAAGCGACCCAAGCCGTAGGCGTCGCGTCGATCATCTGCGTCACTTTGCGGGAGAGGGTGCTGTTGTCCTGGTCCACGACGGCGATCGGAATGTCGCGTGCCACTCCCTTGTATAACAACACCGCGAAGAATGCGAACGCGACGATCGGCAGAATCACCGTCAGCAGCCAATACATCGGCTGACGTGCGACCCGGTAGATCTCTCGCCGCAGGACGGCGAGCGTATTGCTGAAAAAGCCCGGCATACGCTACCCTTTCTGAATTATTTGGCGATGTCTTTCCAGTTCACCAGTACGCTCATACCCGGCCGGATGTATTCCACGTCTTGCGTGGGTTTGGCTTTGACGGCAAAGGTGCGGATGTCGAAGCCGCCCTGCGTGCGTGTTGCGGACCAGGTGGCGAAATCGGCCTGCACAGCGATATAGGTCACCTCGAACTCCACGCTGCGGTCCAAGGCCGGGATATAGCCTGTCATACGGGTTCCGATATGGATGTCGGGCATCAGATCCTCCTTGATGTTGAAGGTCACCCATACGTCGCTCATATCGAGAATCGCCACTACGGGATAACCCGTTCCGACCAGTTCGCCGGCTTCGGCGATGATCGTCGAAACCTCGCCCGTTACAGGGGCGTAAACCAAGGCATCCGAAAGATAGGACTCCACTTCCGAAACGGCGCCTTCGGCCTGCCGTACCTGGGCGGCTGCCGCCTCTTTCTCCTCCTTGCTGGCTCCGTCGAATACCAGTTCGCATTGCGCTTTGGCCGCACGCTCGGTCGCCTGCATCGCCTGCAGGTTGGCGCGGGCTTCATCCAGCTTCTGGGCCGGAACGACGCCTTGTTCATAGAGGTTGTTCACGCGGTCGAAGGTTTTCTGGGCCAACAACAGTCCTGCCTGGGCTTTTTCCCAGAGATTCAGTGCGGCTTCCTTCTGTTGGATACGGGCACCGGTGAGGGCTTTCTGGTCCATGGCCGATGCGGCGCTCTTCACGGCTTCGGCCTGTTGCAACTTGGCATTCAGTTCGGGGGTCGAGAGCGTGTAGAGCAGTTCGCCCTTGGTGACGTGCTGTCCCTCCTCTACTTTCATCTCCTCGATACGGCCGGGAACTTTCGACGAAGCTTTGTATGTAGTACATTCCACCGTTCCCTGGATGTACAGGGGCGTGGCCTTGCGTAAATACCAACTGATGAAGATGACGCCCAGCACGACAGCGGCGGCAATCAGAATGATCGTGACAATGGTACTTTCTTTTCATGAGATTATCTATATTTACTCTTTGTCGAAATGAATGGGACGGGCGTCGGTACGGTGCAGGTAGCTGATGAACTCATCGCTGATGCCGGCGGCTTCGAGCAACTTGGCCAGTGCGACATCGTAATTGTAGGCGGTCTGCATACGCTCGGTGCGCACCTTGGCGAGATTCAGTTCGGCATCCACCAGGTCGGAGGAGGAACTCATACCTTCCAGGAATGCCGCATTCTTGGCTTTGAGATACTCCTCCGCAAATGCGAGCGAAGCGTCGATCGACTTCATCTGGTTGGCATAGTTGTTCATTTGGTTGTAGAGTTTTTCGATCAGTACTGCAATGTCCTTGCCGGCTTTCATTTCCAGCACTTCCACTTGCTTGACCGTCTGTTTTGCCGCCGAATATTTGTATTCGCGGTTCAGGCCGTCGAAAATCTTGAGATTAACGCCGACACCTACTGCCCAGCGGGGCATTATTTTAGTTACCTGGTAGTTGTAGAACGAGGCTCCGCCCATCGCCGCGACCTGCGGCAGGAAATTGGCCCGTTGCAACCGAACTCCTTCCTTGGCCAACTGGCGCTTGAGGGCTACCTGGCTGAGCAGCGGATTGAACTTGGCCGCCAGGTCTTTGTAATAGGCTACGTCTTCCAGGTTGCCGAGTACGAACATCGTCGTTACGGGCAGAACCTCTGCCTGCTGTCCGAGCGTATTATTCAGTGCACTGGCGATGGTTTCGACCTGCAACCGGGCGTTTTGAAGCTCCCGCTCCGCCTCGGCCATCTTGAATTCGACGTAAAGACGTTCGCTGTGGGGGATCATACCGTTCTGTTCGAGGGCGATCGCATCCTTCAGATGTTGGCCTACTCCATCCACTACCTGCTGGCGTACTTCGACGACCTGTCGGGCCAGCGCCAGACCGTAGTATCGCTCCACGAGCTCCGAAACCAGCGCGTTGCGGTTTTGGTTTCCCTGCTCGACTGCAGTCTTTTCGTTGATTTTCGCGGCACGGTTGGCCGTGTTGATCTTGCCGCCCATATAGATCGGCAGGGTTACCTGCCCTCCGACGAATCCGAGACTGCGGTCCTGCAATGTCAGGAACCAATCCGCTCCCATGACCGGGGTGAGAAGTTGCTGAATCTGGGGGATCAATTCGGTCGGGATCAGCCCGCTGCCGAGAATGTCGTGGGTGATGTTTCCGACAGGCCCTTTCAAATCGTTGAAGTCGAATCCGATGTCCTTGCCCAAATAGGTGTAGGTTCCGCCTACGCTGATTTGCGGCATACGCAAGCCGATCGCTGCCCGCCGTTCCTGCTGGGCGGCTTTTTCTTCGTAACGCGAGGCTTCGATGACCGGACTTCCGGAGAGGGTGATCTCCAGGGCTTCATCCAGGGAAAGTACCCGGGGTGTTTGCTCCTGAGCCGCCAGAGGTGCGGCAGCTAACAGAGCGAAAAATGAAACGATTATACGGTTCATAAAATGGTCTTCTAAATTTTTATGCGAAGATAGTGCGAATATTCGTACGTATAATTTGTTGTGGCTATTTAGGCCAATATTCGGCGTAAAACAGAACAAAAAATAGCCAAGCCTATCGATGGCCGATATGTGCGTTTATCGTTCGGACCTGATCGGACAGCGTGTCATCGACGCTGACTTCGATCCTGTGGCGACGGAGGTTCAGGGCGCCCTGGCAACAAACGAAACAGTCCGGCTCATATAGAGCAAAAACTACCCGGCGAAATTCGTGCCGAATTATCAATTCCGAACAACTTTCCGGTTCACTTTTTCGTTCGGAGCACGGTTCCATCGAAGAATAGATGGTCGCACCCCGCAGTTCGACACCCGCTGCAAGCGCTTTCAGAATCGCTTCCTGTTCGGCATGGTGGGTCGGGGAGGTTTCGTGAGTATAACCCGTAAATATCTTTCGGTCAGTCGTTAAAATCACTGCACCTACACAATAGGAAGAGGTCGATGGGGTGCATTTGCGGCTTTCGTCGATCGCCATTTGCAGGTAGCGGCGGTCTTCGGCGGTCCGGTCGGGTTTGATCGCATAGGTCGTGACCCGCATTCCTCCCAACGATTCGGTCGAATGCGACGTTTGCAGATAATTGGAACCGATCTCCAAACGGGGTGCCCGGGGATCCCCCACTTTTACGGCCGGATTGACAGCCAGCCGGAAGGTATCGACCAGATTTTCGGCGAAGAACATCCGGAGCGTCGCAGCTCCTCCTTCGACCAGCAGGGAGCGAAGTCCCCGTTTTTCAAGTTCGGTAACGATCAGAGCAGCCGTGATCTCTGCGGCGGGTATCACCGTCGCCACCTGCCGCAGGGGACCGGGGTCGGAGCAGGAGGTGAAGACGATCTTTTCCTGATCTCCCCGGGTGAAGAAATTGGCCTCCGGCGAGAGCCGGCACGAAGCGGTCAGCGTTACCTTGACCGGATCGGGTGAAAGCCCCCGGTCGATTCGTTCCCGACGAAGAACTTCGTCGCCTACCAACAGCGAGGGATTGTCCCGCCGGATGGTTTCGGCCCCGACCAGAATAGCGTCGCAAGCAGCCCGGAGGCGATGCACTTCGGCCCAGTCTTCGGGCGTGGAGAGGATCAGGCGGTCGGGCGAACGGTCGTCCAGATATCCGTCCGCAGAAACGGCGGTGGAAACGGTCACTTTCATTTTTTCAGCGTAAAAAGGGTGATTTCAGGATCGGCGCCGAGCCGCATCGGAAAACCGACGTATCCGATTCCGTCGTTGATGTAGAGCGTATTGCCGGCCGCATCGTCGTAGCGCCCGCTCCAACGGTCGTACATCAGTTGTGCCGGAGAGAACGCCCGTCCGAAGAGATGTCCCTTGATCTGCATACTGTGCACGTGCCCTGCCAGCGTGAGGTTTCCGCGACCGAGGGCGGTGATATTGGGCCACAGTTGCGGCAGATGCGAAACCGTCAGGTTGAACATACCCTCCGGCATGCCTTCGTAAGCGGTTGCGAGGGATATTTCGGGAAGATCGAACGAATGTCGGAATTTTTGCAGCGTGGGATCGAACGAGATGCCCGTCACCGAAATCGAATCGCTGCCCCGGCGCAGGTAGAGGGTCGAATCCAGCAGCATCCGCCACCCGATCTTCCGCTGCCGGTCGATTACCTGCCGGTTGTTTTCAGCACGCGGCAGGGCGACGGTATCTTTGATATAAAGTCCCACGTCGTGATTGCCCAGGGTCGAGATGACACCGTACGGGGCGCGAAGCCTTCCCAGAATAGCCAATACGTCCGATGTGAGTTCCGTGGAGCGGACATTGACCAAATCGCCGCTGAAGACGACGAGGTCGGGTCGCAGCGCATTGATCGTATCCACGAGCCGGTTCATCTCCCGTTCCGGCCGCACGAGCGTGCCGATGTGCAGATCCGAGAATTGCACGATCCGGAATCCGTCGAATGCGGCGGGCAGTGCTGCGGTCCGGATTTCGACTTCGTTCACCCGCA
>ERZ779762.1844-NODE-1844-length-10986-cov-1.717867_pt1 | contig 10986 bp, 7 predicted proteins | sample MGYA00511887_ERZ779762 | MGnify/ENA primary metagenome ERZ779762 (study PRJEB29588, sample SAMEA2163052) | human gut metagenome | biome: human gut; feature: human-associated habitat; material: faeces | place: Denmark | collected 2008/2010 ...
GCCTTGTTCATATTTGCCTGGATCTTGAACTCAAAAGCTGAGAACGGCTCTGTTACAGGATCTATGATTCCCTCTGATGAATTACGTCCGATAGGAGGTGTCGTCATCTTAAGGAAATAGTTCAGGAACTGCTCGATACCAAATGTATTCAGCGCAGAACCGAAAAATACAGGGGAGAGCTCTCCGGCTCTGACCTTCTCTATATCCATCTCCTCTGTGGCACCATCTATAAGCTCTATCTCCTCATTGAACTGGTCAAAGAGGTATGGGCCGACAAGCTCCTTGAGAGCCTCATCGTCTATATGATAATCTGTTTCCTCCGCCTTCTTGGCTCCACCTGTCGATATAGCCTGGAACGTGGACACTATCTTGGTCTTTCTGTCATATACACCCTTGAACTCTTTTCCTGAACCTATAGGCCAGTTGACAGGGCATGTCTTGATACCGAGAACAGTCTCTATATCATCGAGAAGCTCAAATGTATCCCTTGCATCTCTGTCCATCTTATTTATAAATGTGAATATAGGTATATGTCTCATGACACATACCTTGAAGAGCTTTATAGTCTGAGCCTCAACACCCTTGGATGCATCGATCACCATGACCGCAGAATCCGCAGCCATAAGTGTACGGTAGGTATCCTCCGAGAAATCCTGATGTCCAGGTGTGTCAAGTATGTTTATGCAATATCCGTCATAATTGAACTGCAGAACAGACGAGGTTACCGAGATACCTCTCTCCTTCTCTATATCCATCCAGTCCGACACTGCATATTTGGAATTTGCCTTTCCCTTTACAGATCCCGCTGTGTTTATTGCGCCGCCAAAGAGCAGAAACTTCTCTGTGAGTGTAGTCTTACCTGCATCAGGATGCGAAATTATGGCAAATGTCCTTCTTCTGTTGATCTCTTCTCTTAACTTGTCATCCATTATCTTTTCCTCATATACAATTTATTGATTCTTATTCTTCAAAATGTCCCTGTTCTTCTGAGCCCAGAGCATAAGCGACTGTATATTAACAGACATCTTCTCCAGCTCCTCAAGGACAGCGTCAAAAGCTGCAACCTCGGTCTCGTCGACTATTCCATCAGCGGTGATCTCTATAAGCTGCTCAGATATATCTCCCATCTTCTTGGAGGATCCGAGGAACTGAAGTATGAGCCTGTCAAGGCTGTCCGCATTTATCGGCTTCACCGTCTCTTTTCCTATAGGGCAGTCGCCTGAACAATAGCTGTTACAGAGCTCGGGTATGTCATACGCCTTTGACATGGAAAGTACCTCCTCAGGGTACGGAACTACTGTGCCAAGCTCTATTCTTGAAAGCCTTGTCCTGTCTATATTGAGCACCTCTGCACTCTTCTCCCTGCTTGTAAGGTTATCGTTCACCTTAGACGCATTATATCTTGCGACATAATATTTATTGTTAAGCGCCTTTGTAGCTTTTTTACTCATTTTTTTCTCCTTATGTAGTTCTTCCTAATACACCTAATTAAACATAATAACACACAATATCAGCCGAATCAATCATCTTAATATCCGGTGAAAAAGTTCCATCAGAAGCTGCGCAAAATGCAGCTATAAAGTCTATATTCATATCTCCCTCTGCATGCGCAGGATCCGCTATTTCATCCATATGCATACGGCCGTCACACTCAGCCCTGCATACGGCATAATTGCCCAGCCAGATATTCTTCTTCTCCATATGTGCATTGTCCATGACCATTTGCTGTTCCTCATCCTTCATAAGTATGCCTGTTCCGGTCATCTTGCTGTACGCCTCGCGCCTTGTCCACACACATGTGCTGTATATTTCCGGGTGTGCACACGACATCACACATTTTTTATCCTCATCCGAAAACAGGCGGTTAACTATGCTGGCCGGTATCCTTCTGACTCTCTCAACGTCTATACCACAAGGCTCACTGCCTATCGCAGCCGCCACACAACCCTCGGTATGGCTTATCGAAAACTGAATGTCCTTTATAAACGGCTTTCCCGCCTTATTCTTCTCATACGTGACCAGCCGTTCATCAATTCCGGCACATTCCCTGAGAGCATGTGCAAGCAGGATTCCCGCTGCAAGACTGGCATTCCTGTCATCCCGCCTCCTGAGACGTTCCACCTTACACCTTCTGTATTCCGATACTGCATCCAGACATCTGCCATATATCCCATCGTCAGCAAATGCCCCCGTATCCATTATATATGCTCTGTATCCGTTAAAAGATTTATTCAAATCCAATTCCATCTCTTTCTACAAAATACGCCATGGTCATAACAACAATACAGCCCCTTAATACTCGCATATTAAAGGGCTGTATAAACTAACCTATATTGTGACAAAATCAGGGAAGCTCTTCATATCCTTGTTCACCTCATCAATATGAAGTCCCTTGTAATCATATACTGCATTGTAAGCCATCTGCATCTCCATCGCACACTGCATCATGGATACCGGAACACCGACAAATATATCATCGATCGAGATCTCTATCTCACCCGGATTGAGCGTTATTGAATCCTCCTTCTCATTGTAAGGTGGAGCCATCAGTATAGCTTTGACTGCCTTGCTGAAATACGGCATCACATTTGGAACCGATATATATTTCTTTGCAAGAAGCTTCTCCTTATATCCGTCAGCAAGAACACACAGAGGCTGTTCCTCTGATATATCATCCACAAACGCCCTGGCAGCCTCCTCCATGATGGATGTTCTCCTGTCGTTGATCGGAGATCCATACATAACGTTGAGATCCTGCTCCGTTAGCTTCTTATCAGCAAATGCCACTGTGAACATCTTCTCAGGACCATATGCTCCGACACCGGAAAACAGCTCTCTATATATCTTCTCCATCTCATCCTTGACAGGAACAACTCTTCCACTGTCTATATTGGACTCGTTGTCCAGCATGAGCTTGATGATCCCTGTCTCCATCTCTTTTATCCTTCTGGATGTGACATAATCAGTCGGAAGGAATTCATGTCTCTTGGCTTTCTTGAGTATATTGCCAACAGCCTTATCACCGTTATTCGCAAGATCCTCGATGGAATTCTTCAGATCCTCTCCAAACTGTGAATATATCTCGTCAAGTCTCTCTGCCCTCTGCTGAAGCCATCTAAGTGTATCTCCAAACAGATCCTGTGCATCGAGTTCATCTATAAGCTTTGTTCTCTCCGCAGCAAGTGCTTCCTTGATGCATGCATCGAAATAACCATTCTCAGTCTCCCTCTTCGCTGAAGGGAAAGTGAAGAATCTCTTCGCAACAATGGTCTTGATGGAATCAATGATTCTGGTATATTCACCCGACGGTGTATAATCCTTCATCATCTTCTCAAGCTTTCTGACTTCAGCCATCATACCCTTTGTGGAATCTGTTACACCGGCACTCGGTGCACCTATGACATCTATTGCGCCATATGGGCCAAACTCATTCATATATTTGGATATCACATCATCAAGTGAACTCCAAAGCTTGTTCTTCATCGACTTTATGATAACCGGAAGTTCCTTCTCAAAGTTCTCCATCTTCCTGGCAAAGCCCTCTCGAAGACCGTCCGTATTCTTCTTTATCATCTTATATGTAGGCTTGGTGATCTGGCCGTACTGTATGAGACCGTTCACGGCAAGTTTGATATCCTCACCCTGCTCCTCCTGCAAGAATACAGTGAGCTCTGCGAGTACATTCTTGATATCCTCCTCGGCATTGCCCTCCTTGAACGGAGATCTGAACAATCCCTTATATGCCTGGGAAAACAGATCATTCTCACACATATTCTCTATCTCTTTGATAGGAATATGGTAGTCAGCCTCGCTTACTACCTTGTAATAGCAGTTTGACTTCTTGATATTCTCGTCACTGTGCTCCATCTTCCAGTTCGTGATGGAATATCCCTCATTCTCAAAAAATACATCCCTGAGAAGCTTCCTGTCGTTCTCCACGTCATTGTTGCCAATGAACTTGTTGCTGGCTAGCCTGTAGAGGAAGCTTGCTGTATCCCTTGTGATGTATCCCTCAGGTATGTAGCCCTGTTCGTCCTTTCTACCTGATACAAGCATGCAGGCATCAAAGAGATTCTCCCTGATGACCATCTTGTTTGACTTACTGATAAATGTATAGTTGTCATCCTTCTCGGAGAGCTTCATATAATAATCAACTTCCTTGAGGGTCGCACATCCATTTGCATTGAGTCTCGCCACAAGCTCTGTATCTTCATATACAGCCTTATGGCCGAACAGTACATCCGGTGTGAGCAGGCAACCGCCAATCCTCAGATTGTTCCACTTCTTCGCCTTACCATACGCACGTATGTTATATGCGACATCTGAAAGGATTCCACTTCCGGTTCCTCCGGCGATTCCGGATACGATCAGAACATCGACTGTTCCCTCCGTCGTCTTGTCGTATACATCCTGAAGCTTGTCAAAAAGGAGCATTCTGACATCCGTATATGCATTCGAGAACATCAGACGTCCAATCTGTCTGTTCCCCTTTGCTCCGTCTCTTCCTATCGTGATAGCTGGGAATTCAGGATCCATCCAGTTTGCAAGATTCTCATGGATCGGATTCTTCTGGATTCCATTCTCCAGAACATTCTCAATGTCCGGTCTGTATATACTGATAACCTCAAGGGCATTGAAACCGACACCCTCCTTGCTATCATCTATGGTAGCCTCCATCTCTGCTATATCTGAATCTATCATGAGGAAATTAATGTTATCCTCGGGTGTGATGTTATCCATCAGCATACCCTTAAGCGCGCAAACGGTCCTGCCTCCAAGTCCCCCAAGACCTATTACGAGCAGATTCTTGTTGAATCTGTTCTCATGACTTATACGTCCAAAAACACGTATGTCTTTTAATTTGCTAAACTCCTCTTTTTGAGTATCAATAAGTATCATAGATTATGCCTCTCCTTAATATGCACGTACACTTCTTCCCCCATAGTGAATTTTCTGTACCTGAAAACTCACATTTTCAATTTATCACTATTCTTATTGATTTTCAACAAAAAGCGTTAATTTATTTGGCATTTTTTCTAAATTTTGACATATTTAAGCATTAAACACTTTCTACTTATCTGTCAATTTTCCCCTGTCTCCCACGATCTCAAAACAACCGAAGCTTTTGAGAAAGCTTGAAAACTTACTGTATCCATATTTCTTTATGCTGAAGCCGGGTATAATATTCTTAAGTTCTGTATTCAGCAGTCCCATATTGTACATAGTGTCAGAATTCTCCGTGAGAAGTCTCACTATGCGCAGCTTGACAGCACTCTTAGGATCGATATGGTTCTTGATGGACACAAATTTCTGCCTGCCGCTGTCTATATCCAGATCGTCAAACTCCTCACTGAGGAATGTTGACAGCTTGGAATACCCATAATTTCTCACGTCAAAGTCAGGATATTTGTTCACAAGGCGGCTTCCGATCTCACCCATATGAGTCTTCTTATCCTTGTCATCGTTCTCATCTATTATATTGTAGACCGTCTTCTTTATGTCCCTTATGCTTGTGATATATGACTCGTCCACAGCCGCAGCCTCAAGCATGGCATTCTTCGATGCCGGCTTGTTGAGATCCTCTGTCACCAGTGAATCAAGGATCTTGAAGCTTGTACACGCACTCACGAACGCTTTCGGAGTCTTGCGTTCTCCCATTCCGATGACCTGCTTGCCAGCCTCCCTGAGTCTTGATGCAAGCCTAGTGAAATCGCTGTCGCTTGTCACCAGACAGAATCCATCTATATTGCTCGTATAGAGAAGATCCATCGCATCTATTATCATGGCCGAATCCGTTGAATTCTTTCCCGCCGTGTATGAAAACTGCTGTACAGGCTGTATAGAATATGACAGCAGACAATCCTTGTCCCAGCCATTGTTATTCTTTGACCAATCCCCATATATCTTCCGCACCGTTATTGAGCCGAGCCTTGACAGCTCATCAAATATACTCTCAATATATTTTGCCGATACATTCTCTGAATCGATAAGTATCGCATACTTGTTAGAAATCTCACTTGATATTTCTTCCATATAAAAGTCCCTTTCATTTATCAGTTCTCTTTGCCGGTCTCAACCCCAAACTTGCCCGGTCCATCCTGAAAATACTCACGGGTAAGCTTCACAACTGTACCTGACAGCATGAATACTGCGATCAGGTTAGGTATGATCATAAGTCCGTTGAAGGTGTCCGCTATATCCCAGAGAAGTCCGAGATCCATGGTCGCACCGATGATTGCGACAAATGCATACACAACCATGAACGGCTTGATAAGCTTACTTCCAAACAGGAATCCGACACATCTTGAACCGTAAAGTCCCCATCCGAGTATGGTTGAGAACGCGAAACAGCACAAAGCCACCGCTGTGAATATCGATATCCAGTTGCCGTAGGTTGCAACAAAGCCGTTGATCGTGAGATCGGCTCCTGCAGCCTGTCCGTAGGCTACCTCAGTTCCACTGCACAGTATTACTAGCGCCGTAAGCGTACATATAACTATAGTATCGATAAATACCTCGAATATTCCCCAGAGTCCCTGCTGCACCGGATGCTTTACATCAGAACATGCATGGGCTATGGATCCTGTACCAAGACCTGCCTCATTGGAGAAAATACCTCTCGATACACCCTTTCTCATACTGAGGAACAGACTTCCAACTATTCCACCGGTCACGGACTTCGGATTGAATGCACCTTCAAATATAGAAGCGAACACTCCCGGCACACTCTTGATATTGATTATTACAAGAATTATAGCCATGATGATATACATAGCAGCCATGAATGGCACCAGCTTCTCTGTCACGCTTCCTATTCTCTTGATTCCTCCTATAAGTATGAGACCAACAAGAATAGCTATTATGATTCCTATCACAAGATTGATTGTAAATGTATTGCTCTTGTCAGCCAGATTATAATTAAAAAGTGCTGAATCTATAGCTGTTGTGATGGTATTGACCTGTGTTGCATTTCCTGTTCCGAACACTGTGAGTATACCGAGGACTGAATATGCTATAGCCAGGAAGTAAGCATTCTTGCCTAGGCCATTCTTGATGTAATACATTGGTCCGCCGACCCAGTCACCATTCGCATCCTTCTCACGGTAGAACACTGCAAGTACGACCTCTGCAAACTTTGTTCCCATTCCGAGAAGTGCTGAGATCCACATCCAGAATACCGCACCAGGACCGCCTATGGCGATGGCTCCAGCAACACCGGCTATATTTCCCGTTCCAACCGTTCCCGCCAGCGCCGTACACATGGCCTGAAAAGGACTGATGGCACCATCTGAAGTCTCCTTCTTGTTGAATATCCTTCCAAACGTATGCTTGAACGCGTATCCAAACTTTGTAAACTGAACCCCCCTGTTTCTTATGAGGAGCCACAGTCCCACGCCCACGATACATATCATGGATGGCACTCCCCATATAAAATTGTTCACCGATGAATTCACATCGGCAATGATCTTAAGTAATTTCTCCATATCTGTACTTCTCTTTTCCTATTACTTTTTTGCATATCATATATGATTTTACAATATAAACTGCACATTGTGCAAGAAAAAACGCGTATATATCCCGTATAGTCCCGCCAACAATCACAATACCTATCCGCTTTTCAGACAAATTTTGCACACAAAATAACGGAGACGATTATTTATACCGCCTCCGCAATCATATATTATTTTAAGGTACTTTTATTTCATACTGCCACTATCTTTACTCTCTGTTCTTCAGCACCTCAGCCGGCACTATCTTGTTCAGCCTGCCAACAAGAACTCTGTTGATTATGAAATACAGGACAAGTATTCCGCCGTAAAGCACAGCCCAGAGCCATGGGGCAAATGTCAGCTTGACGCCGCAGTTTACATTTGACACCAGTGAAGGGTACACAGCATCCATGATTACCTTGGCAAGTGGCAGGCATATTGCTGCACCTATTGCAATTATGAAAAAGTTGCCATCCAGATAAAGCTTCCTGATCTCCTTCGTCCTGAAACCAAACACCTTTATCAAGGAAATCGAGAATGCTGATCTGTCTATCATGACCTTCATCATCAGATACATGACCACTACGAATATAAGTGTCGAGAAAACAACTATCATAACAACCATACTTCTCATCTGATCTGCAAATATTCCGGCAGCCGACTCTATATCGGTCTTTGTTGTGGTTGCATAAAGTCTTGCAGGCTCCCCCCCCAGGTCCTTGTCTGAAAATACTACATTGTACTCATCACTTCCAGCTCCGAACAGCTCCCTTGCATCATCTATAGTCATGAAAACATAAAATGCCGGAGTATACTGTGTCACACTGTCCACTGTAAAACCATAATCTATATCATTCTCCTCGTCGTGGAGCACGATTTCATCACCTACACCATAACCATATTTCTCAGCAAATGATGATGATATGGCTACTCTGTTCTTTCCATCCTTGAGGACAACATCAAAATACTTAGTATTCTTTGAAAGTCCAAGAACTGTCACATCCCAGTTGTATCCGTATATCTCTTTCTTCAGAGTCTTAGCATACGCTGCCTCACCGCCCTCTGGAGGATTCTCTGTAGGATATTTGTATGTATACATATATTCATAATGAGTATCCTCTACATTCTGCTTCTTGACCTTTGAACAGAAAGTTGCAGTGTTAAGGCTTAACATCAGGCATATAAGGGCTATGAACATTCCGATCACAACCGTTAAACCTGTTCTCATCTCCCTAAGCAACTGTCTGACTCTGAATCTGCCGACAAATCCCATATCTCCGAGATTGACATTACTGCCTTTTGGCTGCTTGACCTCATTCCTAATTAGTGAAAGGGCTGTCTGTGAGAGTTTCTTTCTGATAACGAAGTATTTAACAACTATCGCTGCCAGTGGCGGCATCACGATACCGTACACTATAAGAATCGGCGGGATCTTCACATCCATAGCCGGAATTGAATAATACGCATATGCATCTGCCATCTGAACAGGAATTCCCACATTGCTTATTCCTATAAGGAAACCGATTATACCAGCAACTGTTGTGACTACGACTGGGAGTGTCAGGTAGTGCATCATGAGATCTCTTCTCTTGACACCCAGGGCAAAGAGCGCACCTATGACGCTGCTCTCCCTCTCTATTCCATGAACAACAAATACTGATATGACATATGTGAACAGGAGCATGAGAAGAACTCCGAAGAAATATCCCGCCTGTACATTGATCTGCTGGTCATCGGCAGCTCCGCCTGTTCTTGGGTTATCATCACTTGTCACAAATGATGTGATGTTGGCAAGATCCGTATCATAATCCTTCAGAAATGAATCAGTCTCTTTCTTGAGTTCTGCCATTCCATCTGCAAGCTCATCAGAGCCATCCTTTGCATCCATAGCTCCATCTGTGTATTCCTTTATACCGTCCTTGAACACCTTGATGCTGTCAATGTCATTCAAGGCACTTTCAATGCTCATCGCCACGACTCCACCCTGACTGTCGGCTATTTCTTCATCTCATCACTGTAATTATCCTCTGTAAGCTCAGTATCTAATCCATAAGCTTTAAGTGATGACGATGCCTGATCAATATATGCATCAAACAGCTCCTGTGCCGCATTATTCAGCCTTATGTTGTTGTCAGTGAGTTCTCCAAGTCCATCTGCAAGCTCATTTGCACCTGACTTAAGCTCCTTTACGCCATCCTTGAAGTCATTTATAGCTGCGCCCGTTCTGTCCCAATACTCCTGAAAATACTCATCATCGATACTGTCTGTGTCTACCTTGATGTCCTCAAGGGCATCCTTCACGTCATCACAGGTGGTCTTACCCTTGAGTCTGAACGCATAAAGATATGTCTCTGTCTTGACACTCTTGCCTGTTGCATGAAGTTTATCATATGCCCCCTCTGTAACGAATACTGTTCCAAACGCCTTGCTGTCTACAACTGTATCTGACATTTCTTTGAAAAGAGCATTGTAATCAGGTGCTGTTCCTATTCCTGTCACCTTGAAATCATTTCCGGCTATCTGTATTGTATCTCCGACAGAAATATCATTTACCTGACTGAATCTCTTCTCAACAACTATCTCATCATCAGTCTCCGCAAGACTTCCCTCATCACATTCAACAAGGTCTATATTCTCCCTATTGGCAAATACCCTGAGAGTCTTGCCATCCATAACATCGTAATCCTCATAAAACATCCGCTCAACATCTGCGCCCGCATCGTTCAAAGTTTCTATCTCGTCATCACTCAGAGGGACAAATACGGTAAACTGCCCAGCCTCTATCTTATTTGCATTGTCATGCTCAGCACCGCCATCGATAATCGAGAAGCCCGCACCGATGAGAGAAATTATTACATACATTCCCATAATTATAAGAAATGCAAGTGCTATGTATCTGAACAGATTCTCCTTCAGATCCCTCAGAACCCTTTTTCTAAGTACCTTCTGCATATTACAAATCCTCCAATTCTGCCGCTGGAACTCTCACTTCGTTCTCATACTCTTTGCTTATAAGACCATCCTTTATGAAGATGACCTTGTGCACCATGTTCTTGATGGAATTGTTGTGGGTTACTATCAGCATGGTTGTTCCATACTTCTCATTTATCCCTTCAAGAAGAACAAGTATATCTCTTGAAGTCTTTGAATCAAGAGCTCCTGTCGGCTCATCACAGAGGAGAAGCTTTGGATTCTTCACAAGCGCCCTCGCTATGGCGCATCTCTGCTGCTGTCCACCTGAGAGCTGTGAAGGGAACTTGTTCTGATGCTCAGTAAGTCCCAGTGTCTCGATCAAGTCATCCATAGGGAGCGGATCATCTGTCAGATACTCACACACCTGTATGTTCTCCCTCACCGTGAGGTTTGGAACAAGGTTATAGAACTGGAATATGAATCCAAGGTTATCACGTCTGTAGTCCGAAAGCTGGTCGCTGGTCATACCAAATATCTCTGTTCCGTCAACCTTTATCGAACCTGAATCCATGGTGTCAAGACC
>ERZ779762.1856-NODE-1856-length-10927-cov-2.089864_pt1 | contig 10927 bp, 10 predicted proteins | sample MGYA00511887_ERZ779762 | MGnify/ENA primary metagenome ERZ779762 (study PRJEB29588, sample SAMEA2163052) | human gut metagenome | biome: human gut; feature: human-associated habitat; material: faeces | place: Denmark | collected 2008/2010 ...
CTGCCTGTAAGCCACAAACGATATCCGCGCAGCCAGCCAGCATTTTTTCGTCCTGCGAGATATAATAGCTCGGCCGCCATGGAGTTTGGTCAAAGATATTGTAAATGCGGTTAAAGGCGAATGTAATCTCCCCAGCCTCATGCAGCTTCGTCAGATCCTCTGCTCGCAGACTGGGGCCATTGCCGATGAAAAAGCAACGTTGACCAATGTATTTGCCCTTATATTCCGCCAGTTGCTTTCCATAGCTTGTCCAATTAAAATGCGCCTGCTGGTGTGGGATGATGTGTCTTGCCTGTACACTGGCGCAGGCACGGGTAAATAGGTTCATGTCTCAGATCCTCTTTCCGGTGATTCTTGTTTTTTCTTTGTGCAGCCAATCCATAAACAGAACTTTTGCAAAATTTCCGGATTTATAAGCTGCGAGATAAAGCGGATGTATGTAGCAAGTTCTCGAACTCAACACGCTCTTGAATTCATCTGTCTGCATAAATGTACTGTTCCATTTGATTTTTTCCTGTTTCGTCTTATCTGGAGCTCGCATCGTATTACGCAATACTTTTTCGTAGAGATAAAACTGGCTGTTGTAAAACTTCTCCATCTGCACAGGCGACATATCCCATTTTTTCAGATGTGCCAAGCATTCTGCATTAAGCCTACGGTATATATCCAGTAAATCCTGACGGTACTTTGAATCGAGACTATCATTATTGCCACGTACATAATTGTATAGGGGCTTGGTTACAACGGCAATTTCGTTATTTGCGGAAGCATCAATATACGCCAGATTGAAAAGCCAATCCTCGCCCAGAGATAAAGCTTCAGGGAAATGCAAACCAGATTCCTTGATAATTTTCGCTATATATAACTTGTTCCACGGCCCAGTATCTAACCACATCTCGTGCAGAGTCATATAATCCTTCAGCGTATAATATAAAACTGACTCTTCTGATATGTAATTTGGTGCAGCATTTTCTTTTTGATACCCTGTCACGGTCTGAAAACAACACCAGATATGCCCGCAATCCGGATTGGACTCTGCTGCTTGAACGAGGTTTTCAAGATAGTCTGACTCAAGGTAATCATCGCTGTCGCAGAATGTGATATGCTCACCAGTTGCGGCATCAATGCCCACATTCCGTGCCGATGACACACCGCCGTTAGGCTTGTGAATTACTCGAATGCGGTCATCCTCGGCAGCAAATCTGTCGCATAGTTTGCCACTGCTGTCCGTTGAACCGTCATCTACAAGTATCAATTCAAAATTGGTGTAAGTTTGCTGCCGAATGGAGCCAACACAGTATTCTAACGATTTAATGCAGTTGTAAGCCGGAACAATAATTGAAACCATATACCTACCTCGTCCTTGGAACAAGCTTATACATATCCAAATGTAGATTCTAACCTTTTGCGCATTTCCTGCCGTTCTTCTTCTGAGGCATTTGCCCATTCATCCCAGCGATGTTCGCTGAAATACGGCTTTGCCTCAAGATTTTTCAAGTGTTTTGCCTGAAAGTCACTAAAAGAACACACAAATTTTGCCGGGTTTCCTGCATAAACACTGTCAGACGGAATATCGTGTGTTACGACAGAGCCCGCACCAATAATTACATTATCTCCAATTCTGATGTTGCAGAGAACAATACTATCTGCTCCGATAAAAACATTGTTCCCTATTTTCACAACGCCTATTTTGGTATGTGTCCCTGCCTTCACCGTACTTGCATCGTGTGCAAGGATTCTCACATTACTTGACAATGTGACATCGTCACCAACAGAAATCAACCATGGCCAATTTGCATCTATAGGATAGCCGCTGTTATATTGAAAGTTTTTTCCGGCCGTAAATCCGTGAGCGAAGCAGTAGTCCATTGTAGCTTTCTCAGGAGATGTCCCCCCCAGACGGACAATTTTCTTGATAGTGTCTACCATCCTCATATTATTTCTCCTCTTTACAGTCCAATCTTCAGCGCATTGCGGACACGACATGCAGCCATCAAATTGCTCTTTGCCATGTTGAGCCAAAGCTTTTCTTTCATACTGCACCCTTCTGCCTGAAATGGATGTGTTTCCATCACTCTTTCGAAGTAGGATAGTATCTTCTTGGCCTCAGCCTTGTCCAGCGTTCGCATTGCCAACTGTCCTTGATAGATACAGGTGAACCACAAATTGCGAGAGCTGATATATTCCAATTTATGAAAATGCTGTTGAATATAGCTGTGTCTTTGCACCTTTGCTTCTATAGCCTGAAGCCGCTTTGCTATCGGAATTGAGTGCATAACTGATTCTGGCTGCTGACGATATGCATACATGTAGCAGGAAGAATGAACTAGTAGCTTGGCGTTAGCAATTACTCTATATGTCCAAAACTCATCATCAATCTTCTTACCAACGGAAAAACGAATACCGCTAATAACGGTTCGCCTGTAGAGCTTATTGGGAGGAGTTTGTTTAAATATCTTATCTTGAATATGTAACTCCATCGCCGCCATAGTTTCGTAAACGTCGCTCTTATATTCCTGACCGTTATCAAGCTGTGCATCATCATCCTCTACCTGAAGGATATTGCATTCTGCAATTCCAATATCGTGGTTACTTCCCATTAGGCTCAGTAAATGTTCGAACATATGCGCTTCGATATAATCATCGCTGTCTACGAATCCTATATAATCTCCTTGCGCAACATCTAACCCCTTGTTTTTGGCTCCCCCCGCACCTTCGTTACTCTGATGAACAACTCTGATACGATTGTCTCGTTCTGACCAGAAATCACACATAGATGGGCAATTATCAGGTGAGCCGTCATCGACCAGAATAATCTCAAGATTCTTATAAGTCTGGTTTACAATAGAAGATATGCATTTGTCGAGATATGGCTCCGCTTTATATACGGGAACAATTACGCTAATCAAATCTTTCATTATATATCCCAATTAGGCTTCCTTATTTTATCGTAAATACTATACATCGCCACATAGACATATGGAGCATTCCGCATTAACCAGTATTCAAGCAGCTTTTTCCTGCTGATTTTTGTCCCGCGTTCTTCTAGTTCTCGAATTTCTTGCAAAACTTGGCTGCGTTCTGTAGCGCTGTTCCGATATCCGCTGAACAGCAAGTTCCTGTAATACCCAAGCAAGCAGCGCAGCAGTCTTTCGTCTACGAGTTCCTGCACAGTTTGGTCTGTTGCTATGTCTCGCATTCTCTCAGTTGCTTTGATGCAATCCTGCGATTTTTTAAGCCAGTCTGTTTTTGCGCAAGATGATGTTGAACCGGTTCGGTAGTTATATTTGCAAACATCTATAAAAACGGTCTTATCTGCACATTGGAAAAGCTGAAAAACTGCGAGAACATCTTCATTTATTCTTAAATCTTCGCATAATCGTATAGACTCAAATAATTCTCGCCGAAACAATTTATCGCAAAGGCTCCCGGTGAAGAGTTCCCCTTTAAGCAGACACATTTGAGCCTCAGTTCCCGTCTGAACAAAGATTTTGCCGCTGCCTCCAACTGGACGCTGATTAGAGTCCATTAACCTACTATAACTGCAATGTGCAACGGCCGCATTATATTGTTCAGCTGTTGAGATTAGCGTCTCGTACATATCTGGATCTAAGGTATCATCGCTGTCCACAAAGGAAATGTATTCTCCATGTGCCAACTCCAGTCCTTTGTTCCTTGCAGACGAGACCCCACCGTTCTCTTTATGCACGACTTTGATTCGAATATCTTTTCCCGCGATCTCATCAAGCAACTCAGAACTGCCATCCGTCGAACCGTCATCCACGGCAATAATCTCAAGTTTCTGATATGTCTGATCGGAAATTGATGCAAAACACTCTTTCAAATATGGAGCATTATTGTATACAGGAACAATTACCGTAACGAGGGGAAATGTATCCATTAAGTTTTCTCCTTCGTCAAATATAGCTCAACAACACGCTTTTTCCATGCATCAAGAGAATATTTTTGCTGGATGATAACCTTGTTCTCCTGGTATTCACTCTCAGACATGGGCGACTCCAAATCACATATGGTTTGAATTCGTTTCTTAATGTCATCAACATTTCCATTTTCGGCCCAGAAAACACCGTTAAACTCCCTCGCTACTTGGTTCTCCGGAATATCACTGCATATTACAGAAAGGCCAGCATAAACAGCCTCGAGTAGTGCATAGGACATGCCCTCAGCACGGCTAACATGAAGAAACGCTTTACTATTTTTGTACAGCACATTGATATCGCTGACCGGCTTGCCAAATACGATATGCTCTGTAGGATGATCCTGCAAATACTGCTGACAGGCGCTCTGCCCAATGATCTGGATACGGCAAGGCGGAAGTGCGCCCTCGCTATCAGCAGCAACAACCAAATCGACACCCTTACGAATGACATCCCATCCGAACATTAAGAAATCGTTTGACTTCGAATTGTTGAAAGCAGTCTGGATTCGCGCTGTGTTGATGCCGTTAGGAATATAGTAAATGTGCTTGCGGTCAAACCCAAGATCTGCTGCATGTTCTGCGTGTTCTAATGAAACCGAAAGTAACGATGCCCTTCTGCCCAAAAAACCATATTGCAGTTTCGTTAAGACTCTACGCGAGATTTTAATTGGTCTATTATATCCAATAGGGTCGTGCAGATGCCAAAAGACCTTTGTGTTCTTTGGTGCCATTACTGTAGCAGGGATATCGTACAGTTCAAAGTGGCTATGTACGATATCAATTTGATTTTCCTGATAAATCTGGCGAACTATTTGATATGTCTTTGGTAGGATTCTAGCATGGGACACCGGCAGAAAATAAACCTTTGCCCGCTTACAGATTTTTTCGCACCAAGGCAGATTTTTTGCGGTCTCCGCAAAAGCGTAGATTGTTTCAATTCCGTCTTCTCTTAAAGTTTGTTCAAGCGAGGTTAAAGATGCAATAAAATTTCCAGGGCTTGGTGCTCCAAATGCACAGATTTGTAATACAGTCATTTTTTGCTTTCCTCCACAAGAGCCTCAAAAAATTTTTCCACTGCACAAACTGTCTCTTTCGTAGAAAAAGCCTTCCCTCGTTCAATCGCTTTTTCTTTATAATGCGCAAGCTTATCCGGGTTGTCGAGCAAGTCTTTAATTCCCCGATACAGTGCTTCTTCGTTATTTTCAGTCACAATACCCCATTCGTTGTGTTCACCCAGCATTTCTTTCATACCGGAGACATCAACGGTACAGACTGGCGTTCCAACAATCAGCGCCTCGGTAGCCGCGGTAGAAAAGCCTTCTGACAAAGAGCAGCAAACGAACAGGTCTGATTTAGCAACGTACCTGTATGGATTTGTTTCATATCCGAGAAAGGTAATGCTATTATTTTGATTAAGCACAGCAACTTGATTTTGAAGCTTCTCAAGATCAGGCCCTATGCCCAAAAAGTAAGTATGGACAGGATATCCGCTTCTCCGCAAGCGGTCGTGAATGCGAATCAAGCGATCAAACGCCTTAATCGCCTTCATGCTTCCTACGGCAATAATCTTGATCTCGTTGATTCGAAATAAACCGTCCGGAATTGGAAGCCCTGACTGTTCCAAAATCTTTTGACTTTCGATAGTATTGTACAGAACAATTAAATTAGATTGCTCAGGAAAGCCACGTAAAAAATTCTGCTTTATGCATTTAGAAACGCATACGATTTGATTAAAGCGACCGTAGCAGATTCGTGCTTCTTGAATGCTACAGAAAGAGCCAGTAGCATCTTCTATATTTGAAATAGTGCTATGAATCCAGCATACCAGCTTAGTGTTTTTATCCTGACATCCACAGACAACGCGAGCCGAAGGGCCTTCCAGATAGGAGACCTCAATATCGTAATGCTCTTTCACGCATATACGGTGTAGCTGCGCCGGTGTCAACAGCTTCATCAGCTTGCTGTTACCCGGCACTTCCTTCGGAAATACTGCACGAAAGTGGATATCTGGCGCAAGAAACTGCTCGTTCACACCGCCGCCGAAGAGTGCTGTCACAGAGATATCAAATTTTGAGCGATCCATGTTATTGACCAAGTTGACCAGCACCTTTTCGGCACCGCCTTGACCAAGGTCATGAATGAGAAAAAGAATCTTTGTCATTCGCTACACCGTTTAATTCCTAATGCGCTCTTCAATAGCCGTTTACTTTTCGTGCAGTCTCTTACTGTGGAAATACCGATACAGCCATGTCGGGCAGAACCCCTTAACGATTGGTACGGAAGCTTGAATATATACCCTATAACCACTGCCAAATGCTTTTCCCGCTCGTAAGATGACTTTACTCTCATTAATGCGGTTCCGGAACGTCCTGCGTGAAATTGCATTGCGGTCATCGCGCATACTATACAGGATTTCTTGTGTATTAAAGCCGCAATAGCCAGCAGCGTACATCCGGACCCAAAGATCGTAATCTTCAACGCGCAACGTATCTTTGCTCTCGGAATATCCGCCCAGCGCCTCCAGAACATCTCGGCGCATAAGCGCTCCTGCATGACAAAACTGAGAGCCATGCAGAAGATCCTTTGGTTGAGGGGCGGCGTCATAGATCATTTTTCCAAAGATGCCTTCATCATCGAAAAAACTCATGGAGCAGCTGACGACCCCAGCTTCGGGGTGTTCGGCATACAGTGCCAGCTCCTTTTCAAACCGGTCCGGTACGCAGATATCATCGCCGTCCATGCGGGCGATATAATATCCGCTTGCAGCAGCCAGACATTTGTTCAAAGTTGCATTCAGTCCAAGATTTTTCTCGTTTCTCAGGAGGACAATGCGCTCATCGTTCCGCTGAAATTCACTGGCAACCTGCCATGTTTCATCGGTTGAACCATCGTCACATATGATAAATTCCCAATCCAAAACAGTCTGAGCTTGAATTGACATAATTGCATCCGGCAATGTAGAGGCGCAATTATAAACACCCATAATTACAGAAATCTTTGGTTCCATAGTCCCTCTGTCATAGTCCTAAGTAGTTCCAAATCGTTATTCTAGAGAATTCATCTGCAAAGCTTTCGTTAATCGCATTCCCATAGTAGAAATATGCCAAGTAGCAAATAACCATCGCCACAGATAAGAAGCATCTATCTCGATCCGAGAGCTTTTTGAGTATCATCGGCAGCACGATTGCCGGAAACAGCACAAAATAGTTTGCCAAACGGCCGAAATAGTTCGCAGTGCCGAAAAGGCCGACAAACATAATGCTCGCATACAAGAAACAACAATTTATGAACATATTGTCTCGTGTATCATTTCCGATCACACGGCGGCGAAACACAAGCGTCAGCAGCACCGAAACACTCGCAACCAATACTCTGAAAATATTGACGCCTTCACCAATAAAGTTTTCCGCATCATAGCCATCACCCAGCAGCGCAGCCGCATCAATCACAGTTCCAATAATCTGCGGCAGGAGCAGACCTGCTCCAACCGTAACGGCCAGCAGAATCCATGTTCCAGCAGACCACGGCCGAAAGCGGAGAAATGGTATCAGCAAAAACAACAGGATATACGGGTGAAATGTTGCTGCAAGCAAAATGATCAACACATACGGGATCCACTTTTCCTTCAGCAGATAGGGAATTGCCATAAGGCCAATGGCGATCGAGGCACACTGCTTCATGGCTGCCAGCGAAAACAGGTATCCATGCGCGCAGATGAAAAGGAAAATTGACAGTGTAAAGCTGCCGGAATATCGTTTCAGAAAAATGACCGCCGCAGTCACAAAGAGGATCGAATAGAACAGCACAAAAGTTTGTGCACGTAATCCTGCCGCCTTCATCAGGGAATTGAGCAGCACAAAGCCCGGATTATCACCAATCTTCCAACTGAACCCATCCAAAATAGTCGGGAAAGCTGCCATCGTCTCGTAGCTGCTCATGTATGTATAGGTGTCGTTATAGCCGGTACGAAGGCCAGCAAAGAAACTCAGATATGCAATCAGCAGAACAACCATGCCATAGTTCAGCACTTTGCTCGGTCGGCCATTCCATGTAAATGTGTACTTTTCACTTAAAAATGCAAGTCCGCAGGAAACGGCCAGCACGGTCCATAGTTCGCCCACTGATATCCTCCCGTATTACAGCCCATAAATGGCTTGCAGCTCCTGACGCACATTGGTATCCGCATAGAGCTGTGCCTTTTCGTATCCGGTCTGTCCCATGCGATCGGCCAGCTCGCCATCGTTCAGCAGCGCTGCAATTTTCTCCGCAAACGCATTCGCATCCGCCGGAGGCACCATATAGCCGGTCACGTCCGGCACGATCAACTCACGATGCCCGCGATTGTAAGATGCCACGACAGGCTTGCCCAGCAACATCCCTTCGACAATATTCATTGGCAAGCCTTCGCGGTAACTGCAAGAAACGATCACATCTGCAATATTGGCATACCGCTCCAAATCGGTGCGGTAGCCAAGAAACTCCACATAGTTCTGCAAACCAAGCACAACAACCTCCGCCTGCAATTCCGCCAGCGTCGGGCCGTTTCCTGCCAGCAGCAGCTTCGCCTTCGGCTGCTGCTTAATTAGGATTTTCAGCGCCCGGATCGCTGTGATCTGATTTTTATTCGGCAGCAATTCACCGGTGCAAAGCAGCAGCTTGTCATCCTCTGCATAGCCAAGCTCATGCCGCAGCTCCACACATTCTGCTTCGGACAGCTTACGATACTTTGCAGCGTTTGCACCGACACCGTGAATGCGCTCCACCTGCGTGGGAAACTTTTCCGAGGCAAGGCCATAGTCCTCCTGCGTAATGGTGATGAGCTTGTCCGTATGGCGGCACATAAACTTCTCCACCGGATACCAGATGAGCCAGTTTTTCTTTGGTGCGCCCTTGTAGAAATGGAAGCCGTGAGCGGTATAGAACACCTTCGTGCCGTGCTTGCGCGCCTTTCGTGCGGCCAGCCGCCCCAGCACTCCGCCGACCGGCGTATTGCAGTGGATAACGTCGTAGCTGCCCTCGTCAATGATCTTTTTGAGCTGCTTGTAGGCTCCGAGATTCTTCGGCGAAAACGGCGACCGCTGGAACGGCACGTCAAAGACCTGCTCCACGAAGTCCAGCTTCAGGCCATTCTTTTCGGCAAGATTGTTCCGCGCCGCCACACAGACTTCGCAGCCGTGCTCGTGCAGCATCGTAACAAGCGGCTTGTGGAACTGGCAGATATGCGATTGTACGGTGGCAACAAGTAACACTTTCATATTATTCTCAAAAAGGCAGAATCATATTGGCTGTAAAAATGGCATTTAGGCAAAACGCTCTGAAAGCGGTTTCGTGCTGGTTTACAACCCGGATTCCCATGTCATAGAGTTTCTGGTTCAGCACTTTTTTCATGGCTAGATGATGCTTGTCCGATATCCTATCGATGAGTGGAATCCTGAACATCATATCGAGAAACTTGCGGTTGTTGTAGATGATTGTAATATCAGAATAGAACTTCATTTCACTGATATTTAAACCGCCCCAGCTTCCCCAGGTTACTTCGTTATAATGCACATCCGCCGGCGGATACTGTTGAGGAATCAACTCGTACTCGTATTCCTTAATGTATTGGTCAAAAAGCCGATCAATTTTATGTGCTAAGCCTCGATTTAAGATAAATATTTTGTACAGATTCCGATAAAGCTTAGCGGACAGTGGCGGCATTGTTTTTCTGCCATAGTGCTTATACCAGTATGCGCGTATTGTTTCGCTGACCCAGCTCTTTACTTCAACATCCGCAGGCAGATGATCTGCAAGATAGATTCTCTTCCTAATTTCGTTTTCTGGTGTCTGCGCAATGTACGCGTTGTTATGAAGAATGATTTCACGCTTAATTTCATAATCTGCCAACACTGAAGAATCAGTAGGGATATGATAACATTCCCATGGGACATCAAATTCCGCAGAAATTTTCCTTGCCGCCTCGCAGTCAATCGATTCCTTCTCTGCTGAAAGATAGCTGAATGTATGGAACTGGTTATATATCCCATTTGCTGCTGCAAAGGTCGTATTGCTGTCGATGCCGCCCGTCAGTGATATCCACGGCCTTTCCCATTTCTCGCTGACTAATATCATTCCATTTTTCAGAATTTTTGCGGCCTCACGAATTACCTCGTCATATTCCTTTTCGTTTTGAACTTGCTTCAATTCATCAAGTGGATAAAACCGCTTATGGCATATGTTTTCCCCTGTGAAAGAGTACTTTATATTGGGGACTATGCGTTTTAGCTCTGAAAACGGCGTTAAATCAGCAGGCAGATAAGGACCCATGACGCGGCCATACCACTTATAGTGTATCAGTTCCTCTATAAACGGCGTCATCTTTAAGTCAAGAATGCCCGCTACAAGCTGAGAATGTGATGTGAGGTAAAACTTTCCGTTTACAACACCGGCGCAAGCCGACTGCATGCCAGACGGATCAGTCAAGAAGCTGACCTTATTATCCTCCATGAATCCGAGCACAAAAATTCCAGTTAACTCACTGATTACATCATAGAAATCAGAGGCTCCCGAATGTGCAGCAATTCTTTTAAGGATATTGCTTTCTGAAATTTCCATAGTAAACGGATTGTACGCATGCCCGAACAGGAAGAAAATCCGTCCATCCTGATGAACCCAATAAAAACCAGTGTCCCTATGCGTCCACACATAGAAGTTCCCTAATCTCGTGCACTTCCACTCGTCAAAGAAGGGAAAGCTTTTGCCATCTATGCTTGAATCATCCGTCATCAAAAAGCCACGGATGAAGAGATATTTTCTAAGATCTGCCCTCTCTTTTAAAATTGATCTTAAGTCATCCATTCTTCAGATTCTCCTTTATCGTTTTCCACAGCCGCGTCCGGTTGCCGTCACCGACAAAACTATTATGCGAGGTCAAGATCACGTTTTCCATATCCCACAGCGGGCTGGTTTCGGGCAGCGGTTCTTCTTCAAACACATCCAGCACTGCGT
>ERZ779762.1861-NODE-1861-length-10873-cov-2.784988_pt1 | contig 10873 bp, 11 predicted proteins | sample MGYA00511887_ERZ779762 | MGnify/ENA primary metagenome ERZ779762 (study PRJEB29588, sample SAMEA2163052) | human gut metagenome | biome: human gut; feature: human-associated habitat; material: faeces | place: Denmark | collected 2008/2010 ...
GGAAGACCGGCATCCGAAAATCCGTATTATTGAAGAAAAAACAATGGGAAAATCCCGCGCGGACGTCATTATGGTATTGGAAAATGAAGTCGTCGGCATCGAGATCAAAAGCGATGCCGACACTTATGCCAGACTAAGCCGACAAGTAAAAGATTACGACCGGTATTTTGACCGTAACATCGTCGTAGTCGGCTCCCGGCATGCCCATCATATAAGCGAGCATGTCCCGGAATGGTGGGGCATCATCAGTGTGGAAGAAATGGATGGTCTCTGCGATTTTTATATTGTCCGCGAACCCTCACCCAATCCCAAGTGTAAATTATTACACAAAACAAAACTGCTGTGGCGGCCGGAAATTGCACACATTCAGGAAATCAACGAGCTTCCTGCTTACCGGCAGAAAAGCAAGGATTTTGTGCGGAAGAAAATTTTGGAGAAAGTTCCGGAAGAAATGCTTCACCGCCAGATCAGCGATGAACTGTTTGAACGTGATTATACGACAATTCAACAGGAAATTGCCGCCTATAAAAAAAGATGAGCATATCACCTCAAAATGCCCGGTGACATGCTCTTTTTTCTATTTTTCTCTTCCATTCAAAATCGGTTTGCCATCCGCTGTCCATTCCACCGTATGAATACGCGCATGACGACACGGATCATGCAGCGGATCATTGTCGGAATATCCGCATTTTCCCTCAAAGCACTCCTTGCTTCTCGCATGATATACGAAAATATCATTGCCCTCTTCGTCCTTTGTAAAGGAATTGTGTCCCGGTCCGTATTCATCAACAAGATCCTCCGAAGTAAGCAATGGCCGGTCAAATTTTGTCCACGACTTAATGTCAAGCAAGTCCGCATTTTCGTCCGCTTCCAACGCACCCACGCAATACTCCGGGCCTGTTCCCGAAGCTGAAAAGCAGGCAAAGATCTTTCCTTCGTGCTTCAACACCGCCGGTCCTTCATTTACCGCATACCGCACTTTTTCCCAATCGTATTCCGGGGTCGTAAGCAGCATTGGTTTTGTAATAATTTTCCAAGGCTCCGCCGGATCGATCTGTGCCATATAAAGACAGGAAATCTTTACTTCACTGTGCTGCGCCCAGATCACATAATGCTTACCGGAAGCCTCAAAATACGTCATATCCAAAGAAAATCCCGTGAATGAGAACGCGTCTCCTTCCGTCTTCTGAAATTTCCCTTTTTCCGTCCAGTTTCCGGTATAAGGATCCTGACTGTCACACACCAGCACATTGCAGTCAAATGCCCAGTTATTTTCCGGGTCACTGCTTCCTGCATAAAAAATGTACCATCTGCCACCGATATAATGCAGCTCCGGTGCCCAGATAAAACGGTGTGTCTTGGTCTTTTCGTCCGCCTGCCAGATTGTAATCTCCTCTGCCTCACGCAGTCCGGCCACCGTCTTCGACCGGCGCAGGATCACGCGGTCATACCCTTCTGGATCATCGCCCCTCTTCATCGGATACGAAGCAGTAAAATAATACCAGCCATCGTCCGCCTTTATCATAAAAGGATCTGCTCTCTCCAAAATAAATGGATTTGCGTACTCGTTCTGTCTTCCCATATTGTCTTTCCTCCTAAATTCATTTTTTATTACCTCTATGTTACCAAAAATAGCCGGAAATATCACGTCATTTTAATATTTTTTGCATCATTGCAATAACCGTCAGAATCTCCGCCACTGCCCGTTTACTTACGACCTCAAAATCAATCTTTTTTCCTATGCTTCCATATTTTTCCATATACATCTTTGCCTTTTCTTCATCGCAATCTTTATACTTTGCCATCCCGATCATAAATTCATCCGAATTTGCTACATCCGGATAACCGACCGCCGGTTTCAGATAAAAACGCTCCGGTTCTTTTAGCAATGCCTCTTTCAAACAATTTATTTTTTCTAAAAACACCTTTGTTGTCTCTGTAAAATGTCCACGGATATAAACAAGATTTTTATGTAAATTAGACGCACTAGCCTCCAATACTTTTCGTTCCTTTTCCGTTGACACATAAGCAAATTTATCTTCTGCAATCGGTGTACCCTGGATCGAATCAAGGAATTTCCCCAGCAAAAAAAGATGTCTTTTTTCATTATCTGCAAACATAAAATAGGATGAATCTTCGTTTTCTGTTGCAAAAAGATGTTATTTTAATCCCAAAATCGGTTCACAAAAACCGCATGGAGGAGAATTTTAATATCTTTGACTTTTCATTAAACGAGGAAGAAATGAAAAAAATCGAAGCTCTTGACACCGGAAAGAGTCTGTTTTTCTCACATCACGACCCAGCAACCGTTGAATGGTTTATGAGCATTGTTTAATAAATAACGTATCCTATTAAAAGACCCCCAGCTGCAATGGAAACGTCATTTCCATTTTAGCCGGGGTTCTATTTTACCATGATTTTTAATAGCATTTCTTACATGGGCGAAGTCCTTGTGCTCTTGCATTTTTTAAAGTAGACTTATAGTAAGTACCTCTTCCACATGCATGCGTATGATAGCATTCACCAGTCTGCGTGATATACACTATCACGGCTTTTTTTGCCCTCTTCTTTTTTACGCTCTTTTTCTTTACCTTCGCATCCACAGATGCTGCATATTTTACACCCATCCCCTGGTCTGTCACTTTCATTTGTACCGGGGCAGCAAAGGTAAGTAAAAGTGCTGTACACATCATAATTAATCGTAGTTTTACATGTTTCATAACAATCTTCCTTTCCTACCATAATATTTTACAATAATTATGATACCGCGCATGAACGTTTTTGTCAATAATTGGAAGATTTTATGTAAACAATTCCGGATAATATACATCCTTTCCAAACGGCACAAACTCCCCTTTTTCAATAAGTTCCATGATTTCCTGTGCCGTCATCCATTTTGCATCTATCGTTTCCTCTTGCTGCAAAACCACATCTTCTATCGATGTTTTATCCCTAAACACCCACACATCCAAAAAACCGGGATTCTCCCACGTAACCTTGTCTCTTCGAAATGACCGAAACAAATACCCACTTTCAGGATCAAGCGATATCCCCAATTCTTCTTTTACTTCGCGCAATGCACCGTCTTTACTCCCTTCTCCTGCCAGCACAGAGCCGCCTGTTGGCTCCCACTTGTGTGCCTGACTCTTCGTCGCGGCACGTTTTGAAATAAGCCATTTATTTTCATCGTTCTTTATCCACACCTGAACAACTAAATGATATTCGTCCTCCGTCATGTACTCTCCACGCGCTATTGTTTTGCCTGTGATGTTTCTATTTTTATCGTACACGTCCCATAATTCTGGCATATGGGGATACCTCCTCTTTTTCTATATTTTAAGTAAAACTTATTCTTTTATTTCCCAATGTCCACTATATCCACTGCCAATATAGACGATTTTATTTGTCTTTTTCATCTCCCGTTCTATCGTCTTTTCACTTACTCCAAGTTCTTTTGCGATAGTTGCCTTTGTAATTTTATTCTTCTCTCGTATCAGTTGAATAATTTTACCTAAATACTTTGTTTGACCGACATCTTGACCGACACGGTTATCCCCCATTTCATCATATTTCTAAAGTTTAATTATTTCCAGCCAACTCTCCCAACCCGCGAACCGCAGTCACTCCTTCCGGCACTTTTTTCCCCTCTCGATTAACCCAGATTGCCTTTATTCCCAATTCCATACATGGATAAATATCGGTCTGCAAATCATCTCCGACATATACAAAATCCCCTTCTCCGCATGATTTCTTTAAACTTTCGAAGAATAGAAGATCCGGTTTTGCACAGTGCATTTCGCTGGCATATTTTTTTACAGAGAAATACGAGTCAATTCCTGTTCGCTGCAGCTTACGGTTTTGCTGCTCCGCCTGTCCATTACTTGCAATTCCTTTGTTTACTGTATTGAGTTTTTCCAAGCACGGAATTACATCATCAAATAGAACCCAGTTTCGTTCCAACTCTTCTTTATACTCAAAGAAAATTTTTTCTGACGCTTCCAAAGACAAAACCCTGCCACCCTGCTCAAACAGTTCCCGGATACGCTGCGCCCCCTGCTCCTGAAAGGACATCTCCTGCCGTAAATATTTCGTAAAGTATTTCTTCGAAACATCCTTCCAATATTTTCCATATTGATCCAATTTCAAACCATACTTGTCCATAATAAAGCGTATTGTTTCACTTTCACTCTTACTATAATCGACAAGCGTGTTATCAATATCAAAAAGAATCATATTTCACTCCTCAAAACTCCTGCAGATCTTCCCAGGTCAATCCGTCACGGTCTTTTGCCCATTTAATATACGTTTTCTTTGCCCCCTTTGGCACATAAACGCTGTTATTAATTGGAAGCACGGTAAATTCACTTCCGGAACATTTACTCTCTATTTTTGGCGGCTTCTTTCCATGAAAATAAATTTCAACGGAAAGATCAAAAAACATCCAGCGTTCAATCACTTTTTCCACCGAAGAAGGAATGTGCACAGAAAACCGTTTTGTCATCTCTTTTTTCTTCCATCTGCGGTGGATTGAAAAATTTCCCTTTCGGGCGGCAGATGCTTTGTATGATATTTACAATCATCAGAATAATTCCCACTCCGTAAAGCAATAAACAGCTTCCATGAATTTCCATATTCCTCACCTCCAAATCGCTTTAAATTCCATCACATCAGTTTTATTCATTCTACCATATATTTTACTTTTATAGCAAGGAATTTTGCTTTAACAAAACCTCCTCAATCTTCTCCAGAATTTTTGCTTCTTCCGGTGGTTTCAAAATATAGCCGGCGGGTCTTGTCGCTAATATCGAATAAATGGCTTTCCGTTCGCCATTTCCGGTAAGAAAAATGACCGGAATTTTTTTCATTTTGTCATCCTTTTTCATTCGTTCATAAGTTTCTTTCCCATTCATGCCTTCCATTTCATAATCCAGCAGTACGAGGTCGGGCAGTTCTTTCGCCATCATTTTCAATGCCTGTTCTCCGGATTTCGCCATGCTGATATCATAGTTTCGTTCGAGCATCCCTTTTAATCTGCGCAGCATAACTCCACTGTCGTCCACAAGCAAAATCTTTTTCTTTGTATTTGCAACAGCCGGTCCCTTTTCCTGCGGTATTTTTCCCCGGTTTTTGTCCATTAATTCCTGACAGGTTTCCAGTAATTTCTGCTTTGACACCGGCCGGATCAAAAGATGAAACTGCCCGCTTCGATAGTATTTTCGGCACTGTCTCCAATCCTGCTCCGTGGCTACACCAAGCAGCGGGCAACCCGAAATATTTTCACAGATCCACGAAAAAATATCCAGTTCTTCCTCTTTTATTCCCAGTTCACATAACAACAAAAGCTGTGGTTTGATCACTTCAATCATGGTCTTTATATCTTCCAGTTTAAAGGAACACATATAGACTTGAAATGTCTCCTGTAAACAGTCATTCAGTTTCTTTTTCACTTCATCCGAATTACCGATGATCAATATATTCTTCATATAATTCCTCCAATCTGTCACACCAGATAATGACTTCCTTTTGTTCTAAATCCGTAACCGCAGCGCACAACGCCTCCAATACCTGCTGCATTTCTTCCGACGGCAGGGAAACTTCTTTTAATTGCAGCATGATCTCGTCTGCCCGGTCAACGTCCATCTGCTCCATCGCGCTTTTCAAAATGCTCAGCAATGTCCGCATCGTCGAACTTTCCAAAGCACGTTTTCCCGCCGGCTCACCATCCGCAAATAACGAAAGCAGACGTCTCTTCATTTCACGCCATTCTTCAATGAAATGCGGCGTAACATCCCGCACTCTTTTTCCATTATTTTCCTTTGCCGCAAATTCAAGCATCCTCGCTACACCGGACAGAGTCACGGCTCCTGCCATAGCCGCCGTCCCTTTCATCGAATGTACCTGCACACAATAGGCATGAAATGCCTGCACACTTTCCTCCGATTTTTCTGTTAGTTCACACAGTTGCTCATACCCTTTTTCCAATTTTTGCGCTTCCTGTTCCATCGTAATGGCAAACTGCCGAAGCGTATCTAGCCAGATTTTTTTATCTTTGCAGTACAGCCGGGCAAAGTCCCAATTGATTCCATCTATTTCCGGAATCAGTTCCTCTTGTGTTTTCTGCGCGTTTTTCTGATTTACATTTTTTAGCAAATTTACCTTTTTCACCGGGAGCCTATCCATTAACATTTTTTCCAATTTTTCCGGTTTGACCGGTTTCGCAAGAAAATCTGCAAACCCTGCCCGCAAATACATTTCTCTTGCCCCCGTCACGGCATTTGCTGTCAAAGCGATAACCGGAACTTCTTTGCCACAGCCGTTTTCTCTGCGGCGCATTTCCTGCAAAGTTTCTATTCCATCCAGTCCGGGCATCATATGATCCAAAAAGATCAAATCGTATGAATTTTTTTCCACACATTCGAGGCACTGTTCTCCACTGGAAACTTCTTCCACCTGCACCTTGGTCTCCTTTAACAGCTGAACAAACACACGGCGGTTCACAGCATTGTCATCAACAAGCAGGATCCGTGCGTCCGGCGCTGTAAACATGGTCTGATATTCATATTCTGCCGCGCGGTCGGCAATTCTTTTTCCAAGATTTCCCACCGGCTCCGAATGGATCACCGCCTGCGTCAGCCGGAAAGAAAATACGGAACCTTTTCCATACTCACTGTCCACTTCCAATCGGCTTCCCATCATTTCAAGAAGCTGCGTTGTAATGCTCATCCCCAAACCGGTTCCTTCAATCTTCCGGTTTCGTTTTTCGTCAAGCCGTTCAAACGCAGTAAATAACTGCTCCAAATCTTCTTCCCGAATTCCAATGCCTGTATCACGCACACGAAATACCAATTCGACCGTCTGACCGATTTCCTGAGACATTTCGTCAAAAGTCACTTCCAATGCGACGCTTCCCTGCTCCGTATATTTGATCGCATTGCTCAGCAAATTCACAAGGATCTGGCGAAGCCGCACATCATCCCCAAAGAGACGGCTCGGAATCCGCTCGTCCACACGAAGCTGAAAATCCAGTTCTTTATCCCTTGCTTTCATTTTCATCATATTAACAATGTCAAAAATGAGACTACTGACATCATATTCCACAGGAAGAATTTCCAATTTCCCGGATTCTATCTTGGAGATATCCAAAACATCATTGATCAGCGATAATAATGTCTGCCCGGCATTTCGTATATCCATTGCATATTCCCGGATCTTTTCCTCCCCGCTCTCGCGCAGGATCATCTCGTCCATTCCGAGCACCGCATGAATCGGTGTCCGGATTTCATGTGACATATTAGCAAGAAACCGTCCTTTTGCTTCACTTGCTGACATTGCCTGCTGTTTTTCGCGATCCATCATCACAATTTCCTGAATCGTATTGATTGTCGAACACAGAAGCAAAACAATCAACCCCAGTGCCAAAATAACTCCATTAAATAAATTGGATCTTTGAAAATAGAAAAAAATCTGAAATACGGCTGCGAGACAAGCACTGAAAATTCCAATGGCAATAAACGTATACTCCCGCATCCGTTTCTTTTTGATATCCATAAAAATAGTAATAAAAATCCACATAATACATACCACGCAGAACGCAGAAATATATCCGATGGTATCCGTATAATCACAAATGCCCGTCATATGCAGTGCGGCACAGACAACAAAATTAAGCATGACAATTTTTTCCAATACGTCATACCCTCTCTCGTACCTGCCGTTCTGAATGGCATTCATATAAAAAAGATAAGGCAGCGCAAGCAGCATGATCATCAGAAACGTCATATCGTTTACAAGCGATAAATTAGGAAACATCAACTGCCGGAATACCGAGTTCGTGATAAGCCACATTGCCGCAATTAAAATACCAAAACCGAGATATTCGAGCGGCATTCTCTTATGGTAGCACAACCGGAATGCAACGCTTGCTCCAATGGCAATAATACTCAAAACCAATGTAATAAATGCCACAATCAGTTCCATGCCAAAACTTTTAAATAATTTGTTCCATACTCCCATCGGTGTACCGATGTACACTTCATAAAATATACCGGAATACAACGAATCCGTCTGCGTCTCCACACGCATCGTCTTTCCTGCATCTTCTTCGCCGAGTTCCACAAAGACGTAAACGACCGCACTCATCTTTCCAAAGATGTGGCTCTCCTTTGTAGAATACTGTTGCCTTAATTTTCCATCCACATAAAAGCGCATATCCTGCTTGGCACTCCGGAAACACATATACTGTCCGGCCTCTATTTCCTGCGGCAAAACGGTCTGTAACGTCACCACTTCATTTCTTTCTGCGGCACATTCTCCCGGTATTTTTACTGCTTCATATGTTCCATCCTGCCTGACACGTTGCCATTTTCCGGAATACGTCTTACAGCTGTTCTTTATCTTAGGCTGATCGGAAGGAAGCCAACTTTCACCAAAGATAAAACCGGCAAAAATAACTACAATTAACAATAATGAAATTTTTGCTATTCGATTCGATTTTTGTTGATTCATCCATTTCTTCCCCTCTGCGCAACTCATTTTCTCTTCTAAATACTATGATACTTTACGTTGAAAAAAAGTTCCCGCATTTTTGAAAAAATGGAAAATTTTATTCTACATTGGCAAATTCAAATCCACTCATCCGGAACAGGCACATAAGCACATCCACTCGCCGGATCTGTTCAAAATCTCCCTGTCTAAAACTTTCTCCGTGCCCCAGCTGAGAAAGTATGTTGTCAACATCTTGCTTAAGATCACCTCTGTCTTCGATTTCCAAAACCTTGCCTGCCACTTTTGCCAGCAGATTCAATTGTGCCTGCGAAAACGGATTTCCCGTGTTGGTAAGTTCTGATACATAGTCATCAAAAAATACTGCCGACCGGTCTTTTGTACAGACACCTTGAAACAATATTTCTTTATCAAATTTTGTCACTATTTTTCTGAAATATGTCCAATCCGCCAATGTCTGTTTACTCGTATCCGCAAATTCGAATTTCTTTACCTTTTCTGTTATGTCTGACGCTTTGAAATGATCCATCAAAATCACTTGATCCGCATATCCAAAATACTGGCTTGTTCCCCCGATAACCAGAATCAGAGACACTGCCATTTGATTTGAAATTTCCTTAATCCGGTCGGTAAAAGGTATGATCGGCTCCCTCTCTATTATGTCACGCATCACCTCGTCACGGTGCATAAAATTGGCGGCAGATCTGTCCTCATCTACCAAAAGTACTTTGCTTTCTGCATACAATGCCTCGATAATATTTACCGCCTGCGACGTACTTCCGCTCGTATGCTGCGCGCTGAATTTTTGCAGGCTGCTGCCATTCACTTCTTCCTGAAAAAACGGAGAAATGTCCAGATTATTTACAGGTCTTCCATCCTCTGCGCAAACTTTTACGGCACTCTCGTCCGTTATAACATACTCCCGTCCGTCTCCACTAACATGATTGTAAATTCCGGATTGAATGGCTTCCAATAATGTCGTTTTTCCCGAATAAGCACCGCCTGTCACCGCCGTAATTCCACGGTTTATAAGCATTCCCGTAACGGTTTCCTTCTCGCTTAACTTAAGAACCTCCCGCATTTCCTCCGGGGAGTAAAATGGAGTGGCATTTTCTTCTATTTTCCCCTCGCTGTCTCTCGGAAGAATACTGCCATCCTGTATAAAACAAACCGCTTTCTTCTCTTTCAAAATATCCCGGATCTTCAACTGGTTCACATATACTTTTCTTCCCTCTTCATAGGGATTGAGATTAAAATTTTCCATCCATTGATCCAGCTCTTTCAACAGATCCGTAATCATCCGGAGCGCTTTCTTTCCCGCCACCGCATTCAAACCATTCAACGGCATCTTACAATGGCATTTCACATAAACATAGTCATCTTGCAAATAAGAACACGTCCGCTTTACGATCCTGCTGTCACAGTCCTGTATGTACAGCTTCGCCTGCACATATTCTTTCTGCGAATCCTCTATCACATTATCCCGTTCAAACAATTTAATTACAGCCGCAATCTCCCGAAAGAAATAGTCCTCCACATACGTTTCAACGCCACCTAAATCCCTGCTCTCTATCCCTAATTTATCAATCGGAATTCCTATATTCATAGTCAGCAGTTCCGGCGTCTTATAATTTACAAAGTCAAAAAATAAAACGATGTCATTGTAGTAACAATATTTGTCGCCACACAATCTCTGGTATAAACTTTTTCTGGCACCATTAATCCCCTCTGGTGTACTTTTTTTCAAAACCTTTTTTAAATCGTTAATTGTATTCATTTAACACGTCCTTTACTATTTTTTATGCCGCTCTATCTTACCATATTTCTCCAATATTTTCAAGCGGCTGCTTTTCTATTTTTTCCCATTCTAATCATTCCTTTTCTTCCTTGACGATTTTTACGTCGTTTCCTGCTTCATCGTATAAATAAATTTCCCCTTCCAATTCGTAATAAAGTTTATTATCTACCGTAAATATTCTATTATATTGCACATGCTCCTTGTACTTCTTTTTTCGCACCACGGCTTCTTTCTTTGATTCCAAGTCAAACCGAATGATCTCATCCGATGAACGACGCCGATAAAAAAATGAATTCCCGCAAAATGCACCGTAACGAACATCTTGTGCAATTCTATCCCCTATTTTGCCATTCTGTCCACATTCTATAACATCTAATCCGGAAATTTCAAGATAAATGTGTCCGGAATACACCGCCATTCCAAAAATATCCGGGAATGTATATCCAGCCTTTTCAAGCATTTCATAGGTGACAAGCTGCTGTGTCTTTCCATCTTCAAGTTGAATCCTGCATACTCTTCTCATATCTTCGATATAGTAAAGTTCGCTTTCGGTACAAAACAAAGAAATACTTT
>ERZ779762.1870-NODE-1870-length-10840-cov-2.665461_pt1 | contig 10840 bp, 9 predicted proteins | sample MGYA00511887_ERZ779762 | MGnify/ENA primary metagenome ERZ779762 (study PRJEB29588, sample SAMEA2163052) | human gut metagenome | biome: human gut; feature: human-associated habitat; material: faeces | place: Denmark | collected 2008/2010 ...
AAAAACATGGTACTTGTAAGTATTTTCCTACATGCTCTCAATATGCCATAGAGGCATTGCAGAAGCATGGGGTGATTAAAGGAAGCCTTTTGGCAATCTGGAGAATACTCAGATGTAATCCTTTTTCTAAAGGAGGATACGATCCAGTTCCATAAAGGAGGACAAAATGTTTCTAACAGCGGAAGATGGTCTTATTCTCGGACCTATTTGCTGGTTATTCGGTAACATCTTTGAACTTATCTATAAGTTCGTTGAGTTGATAACCAAGGCAATGGGTTTCAACTATGTAAATCTTACAGTCTGCGTTATTCTGTTTACTTTCTTTATAAGAGCGTGTTTATTCCCTCTTAACTTTAAGCAGCAGAAATCATCAAAGATCATGGGATTTATACAGCCTGAGATTAAGAAAGCAACTAAGAAATATAATGGCAAGACAGATCAGGAATCTCTCATGAAGAAAAATCAGGAGACACAGAAGATCCAGAAGAAATACGGTGTAAGTCTTACTTCAGGATGTCTTCCAACTCTTATTCAGCTTCCTGTATTCTACGGTCTGTACAGGGTCATTCAGAATATTCCTGTTTATGTATCAGATATGTTGATAAAATATCAGGAAGTTCTTGGGTATATTAAGACAGCAGCACCTAATAATTATTATGAGATAATTAATAAAATTGCCACAGATAATGAAGGTGCTGTTTCAACAGCTTCACAGTATGCTTCCATAATGATGAAGAATGCCGGAAATGGAGTACCATCAGATAATAGTGTGATTGATGTTCTTGATAAGATGTCATCAACAGACTGGCATCAGGTGATGGATGCTTTTAACTTTGGATCAAATACCGATGCTGTAAACAGTGCTGTACAACAGTTCAATAACATGAATAATTGTTTTGGATTGAATATTACAGATGCACCGGGATGGAAGCTTTCATTTGCACTTATCATTCCAATACTTGCAGCTTTATTCCAGTTTATAAGTTCTAAGTATTCAATGGCAGCAAATAATGCAGCAATGAACAATGCATCAGATCCTCAGGCAGCACAGTCTGCAGGTATGATGAAGAGCATGACTTACATGATGCCTATCATGTCATTATTCTTCTGTATTAACCTTCCTATAGCTATTGGTATTTACTGGATTCTCGGTGCGATAATATCTCTTATTACCCAGATGATAATCAATCACCACTACAACAACTGTGATGTTGAGGAACTGCTTAAGAAGTGTGAGACAAAGGCTGCTCTTAAGGAAGCAAAGCGTAAGGCAAAACATCCTAACAAGAAATCTTTCTACGAGAAGATGATGGATGCACAGAATGGTAATGTAAGTGCTGAGGGAGACCAGGCACAGACCATTAACAGAAATGCAAGTACAAGATTAAAGAACTACGTCAACTCAGCGTCAAGTGCTGAAAATGAAGCACTTAATAACAGGGGTAATGTAAAGTATAAGCAGGGAAGTATAGGTTCAAAAGCAAATATCATGCTCCAGTATGGTGATAAAAAGAGCAATGATAATGGAGGAAAGAAATAATGGAATTCGTTGAGTTCAAAGCTAAGACCAAGGACGAGGCACTCACTAATGCATCACTTGAATTCGGCTGTCCTATTGAGTCAATAGAATACGAAGTAGTAAGTGAAGCAAGCAAGGGATTTATCGGTATCGGTGCTAAGCCTTGTATAATAAAGGCAAGAAAGAAGAAGACCTTCGTAGATGAGATCGAAGAATATATTGCAAGCATGCTTGATGCCATGGGCATTGAAGCTAAGATCAATATTGACTACGATGACATTGAGGGTGAGATGAACATTGACCTTGAAGGTTCAGATATGGGTATCCTTATCGGCAAGAGAGGTCAGACATTAGATGCTCTTCAGTATCTTATCAGACTTGCTGTAAATAAGAAGAGCGAGTCTTACATCAAGGTTAAGCTTGATACAGAGAACTACAGAGCAAGAAGAAAAGAAACTCTTGAAAATCTTGCAAAGAACATTGCATTCAAGGTAAAGAGAACAAAGAGATCATTTGCCCTTGAGCCAATGAATCCTTACGAGAGAAGAATAATCCACTCAACATTACAGAATGATAAGTATGTAGCTACAAAGAGTGAAGGTGAAGAACCATATCGTAAGGTAATAGTATACTTAAAGAAGTATGACAGAAGATAATCAATAATATATTCTGAAAAGGAGTATATTCCAATAACCCCGTATTTGATTTCAGTACCAAATACGGGGTATTTTCTTGCTATTTTACACTATATTGATACTCCATATCACTGTAACTTATGGATTGTCGCTTATTAGTCAATTAAATCTGTGAGAAGATACTAAAAGATAGAAAGAAAAATTTGATTATTTTTGAATGAGTGTTCTTCATTCTTGACAGAAAGCATATACATGATTATAATGTTACTCATAGTCAACATTGAAAGGAGAGCCAACATGACGCGGAACGCAATAAGTCTTTTTTCTTCGTCAGGGATTGGCGATTTGGGGTTAAAAGCCAACGGCATAGATACTATCATAGGCTGTGAACTGCTTGAAGATAGAATGAATCTATTCCACAATAACTACCCAAACGCAAAATGCTTTCAAGGCGATATATGGTCGCTGAAAGATAAAATCATAGAATATTACAGAGCTACATATACCGAATCACCGTTTTTAATTCTTGCAACGCCGCCCTGCCAAGGAATGTCATCAAACGGAATGGGCAAGATGCTTAATGATTACAGAAAAGGACTACGTCCCAAAATGGACGAAAGGAACAGGCTAATAATTCCAGCTCTTGATATTATAGTAGCTTTGCGCCCGAAATGGGTTATTCTCGAAAATGTCGCTAATATGACGAATACCTTTATATATGATGAACATAATGAACTTATTAACATTATAGACTATATCAAACGTATATTGGGAGATGATTATTTCGGTGAGCCTACTGTCATTGATGTGGCGGATTATGGAGTTCCCCAACATAGGAAGCGTTTGATTACCGTGCTTTCTCGAAGTGATAATGATAAAGCTAAAAAAATCTTTTCAAGTAAGGGAAGATTATTGCCGGATTATACACACTCTAAGGAAGATACTTTTTTTACTCATCATTGGGTTACTTTAAGAGAGGCTATAGGTGAACTTCCGTCATTGAGAGCAGAAAAAGGAAAAAACAAGACTGCTGGTTACAACGGTTTGCACAAAGTCCCGTTGCTTGATGAAAAAAAACTGTTCTGGGTAGATAACACTCAAGAGGGCGATACAGCATTTAATAACCAATGTGTAAATCCTGCCTGTGGTTATCAAGGAAACAAAACGCATGGAGCTTCACATGATAAAGACGGCATAAATAAATCACATGCAGATACGCCCTTGTATTGTGAAAAATGTGGTTCTCTATTGCCGCGTCCATGGGTTGAAGATAAGAAAACAGGAAAAAAGCGACTAATGAAGGGCTTTGTCAGCGCATACAAGCGCATGAAATGGGATGAACCAGCAAGCACATTGACGCAAAATTTCCAGTATGCTTGTTCAGATAACAAAATACATCCAAATCAAAGCCGGGTTCTGTCGCTTTACGAGGGATTAGTGCTACAATCGATTGCCGATTATGAGTATTCATTCTGCGTTAATGGCAAAACTTGCGGAGATGTTCTAATAAGAGATACTATAGGTGAAAGCGTTCCACCGCGGGTTATTGACTTAATTTGCGCATATATTCTAGAACTTTCATTATAATAAAAAGGGGGCTTTTGCCCCCTTAATTATTTTACTCTATGACCTATCCACTTTCTACTCGCAAGGGCTTCTATGTACGGTTCTGAATCTATAACTGCAATCCAGCCTTGACACATTTTTTTCACACCAGCTGAAGTCATAATAGAAACGCTTGTTGTCCTGCCGCCGTCTGATTTTGGTTGTACAATTTTACCCCAATCATCAATAGTAAGGTCGTTACGATAGAAACACGCCGCAACTGTAGGAACTTCATCTATAAAATCCCAAAAGATAGAAAGTAAGTTGTTCGTTTCTCTATGGTGTGCTTTCCAATCAAAAGAAGTAAGCTTATCAATCCGTTGTTCACCTATAAGTGGTTTGGGTGTTATGGATGCAGAGGGGGTACTGCCACAGGTGGCTTTTACTTCTACACCACCATATTTGAATGGACTAAACAAGGCTTTATCTTTAGGATATTTCTTTCCTGCCATTTCGGTATAAAGGGATTGATAATATTTAAGGCGCTGAATTGTGTTTGTCCTCAATAGGTCAGGATAGCCGTCTTGATGTAAATTGGAATGCAGATTCCCATCAGAAAAGCGTTCAACACTTTTTGCGAAGTATTCACCTACCATTCCGCTAAGATTGCGCATTCCTAATACTTCAAAAATGTTTATATCGAATTGTTTTGTCTGTTCGTCCAGTGTGCGAATCGCATTATTACAGAAATTTACAGCTTCAATCAATTTTCCGTTGCTAATGATTTTTTCACCCTCAATAAGAATGGCATTTCTGTCGTTTACGATATAGTCCATAACACGTTCTTCCTCTCTTATAAATCTTGAAAGAATATTGCAAATGTGCAATCCAATGCTTTAATGATTTTTTCAAGGTTGACTATGGATATATTTCTTTTGCCATTCTCTACACTTGCAATATAAGTTCTATCTATGCCCGCCGCTAAAGCTAATTTTTCTTGACTTAATCCGGCTGCTGTTCTCAATTCGCGGATTCTACTTCCGACCTTCTGCTTTATCATTGCAAATCACCTCGCTTGCTTATATATTATATTTTTACTGTTGACTTTAAATCAACGGATTATAAGTCACAACACAATATTTTACCAGTGTAAGGTAGAAAAACAGGTGCAAAAATACCTGCTTGAATGCTGCGTATTAAGTTTTGAACAGGGCTTTATTCTTTCTTGCAGTACAGCGTCAAGTCCTCTTTGTACCCTTCAAAGGTATCAATGCGGGTGATATTATACAGCGTTCCATTGTAGCGAACTACATTCGCCGTTGTCAGGTCAATGTGGTAATTTATGCGGTACAGAGAGTCAGGGTGTCGGGTATAACCTTTTGCAGTGCGGAGTTTGCCATACAATTTACAAACAGATATTTTAGGGTTATGTTTGTGATAATTTTGTATCCATTTCAACTCTTCATCTGTGTGTGTATTGGGATGTTTAGAGAGAGGTTTGTGGGATCTATTAAGCAGAGAAGCTTTAGTATCATCGAATTTTTTGTTCCAACGCATGAGGGAAGATTTAGATATGTGATATCTTCGGCAAACGAAAGAAACTCCAACGCCGGTACGATAGAGTTTGACGGCATAATATTTAGTTTAAATTTCATGTGGCAAATATCGCTGTGAATATGTTATTGTATTCATGACGGTTAAGTACTCCTTTTCTATGGAAATTTGGTTTGGCGATTAAAATTCTAAAGTACTTAATCGTTTTTGTATAGAGGGAAGGTGTCACATCAATTGTAACCCTACACATTGCACCATGGCTTTTTAGTAAATTGAGATTGATTAGAAATAATATAAGTAATATAATGATTTCGTGTGTAATTTTACAGGATTTTTAATCAGATGTGCCAGGTTTAACTAATATTGCAGATTAGTGTTAATATTAATTCGAAAAAATCTGACATGATATTAAGTCAACAGGAGAAGAAAAATGTTTTTAACTGACACCATATGTGCCATTGCAACAGGAATGGGAAATGCGGGTATAGGAATAATCAGAATAAGCGGTTCAGAAGCCATAAATATAGCTTCAAAGGTCTTTAAGCCTGCAAATGATAAAAAGATTGTTAAGACCATGAAGAGCTATACTGCGGCATTTGGTGGTGTGTATGACGGAGATAATATGATAGATGAGGGAATACTTCTGCTTATGAAGGGTCCTCATACATATACCTGTGAGGATGTATGTGAGCTTCAATGTCATGGAGGTGTCCATGTGTTAAAGGAGGTTCTGGAGGCTGTTATAAAAGCAGGAGCAAGAATCGCTGAACCGGGTGAATTCACCAAGAGAGCCTTTCTAAACGGCAGGATAGATATGTCACAGGCAGAGTCGGTTATGGACATAATAAATGCCAAGAATGATTTCGCAGTGAAATCCTCTCTCGTCCAGTTAAAGGGAGAATTAAAAGACAGGATAACAGAGATGAGAGATACCATACTCTACAATACAGCATTTATAGAATCGGCATTGGATGATCCGGAACATTATAGTTTGGAGGGTTATCCACAGAAGCTGCGTGTTATTGTGGATAACATGGTTGATAATGTTGATAAATTGTTAGCTACTTATGACAACGGAAGAGTCCTGAAGGAGGGTATAAAGACTGTGATCGCCGGTAAGCCAAATGCCGGAAAGTCCTCACTTTTAAACCTTTTACTGGGGGAAGACAGGGCTATAGTAACTGAGATAGAGGGAACTACCAGGGATACTCTTGAGGAAGTTGTCAACATTAACGGAATAATATTAAATATTGTAGATACAGCAGGAATAAGATCAACAGATGATGTTGTGGAAAAGATAGGTGTGGATAAAGCTCTTAAGAATGTGGATAACGCAGACTTAATTCTATATGTTGTAGACGGCTCAAAACAGTTAGATGATAACGACAGCCAGATAATAAGCCACATTAAGGGCAGAAATGTTATCACAGTGATCAATAAATCAGACCTTGATGTAGTTGTGGATAAGTTGTGGATAAGTGAAGAATTACCTGGTGATATAATAGAAATCTCAGCAAAATACGGTGACGGAAAGGAAGAATTGTATAACATTCTCAATGACAAATTCTTTTCGGGACAGTTACAGTACAATGATGAATTGTACATCACCAACAGTCGTCACAAGGATGAGCTTATAAAGACCAGAGAAAGTCTTTCAAAGGTTATAGAAAGTATAGACATGGGAATGGAGGAGGATTTCTTCTCAATAGACCTTTTAGATGCCTATGAACATCTTGGCATGATACTCGGTGAAACCATGAGAGACGATCTGGCAGATAAAATATTTGCAGAGTTCTGTATGGGAAAGTAAAAAAAAATTGGAGGACATGGAAATGCCTTATTTAGAGGAAGAATATGATGTGGTTGTAGTTGGTGCAGGACATGCAGGCTGTGAGGCTGCCCTGGCGTCAGCAAGACTTGGATTAAATACAATAATATTTACAGTGAGTATGGACAGCGTTGCCATGATGCCATGTAATCCCAATGTAGGAGGAAGCTCCAAGGGACATCTTGTAAGGGAGCTTGACGCTCTCGGCGGTGAGATGGGCAAGAACATAGATAAGACATACATCCAGTCCAAGATGTTAAATTCATCTAAGGGACCTGCTGTACACTCTCTCCGTGCCCAGGCTGACAAGAAGAATTATTCGGCAACCATGAAGGAGACTCTTGAGAACACTGACAATCTTACCTTGAGACAGGCAGAGGTTTCGGATCTTATATTGGGTGAGGACGGAAGAAGTGTTGTGGGTGTTAAGACATTTTCAGGTGCCATATACCATGCAAAGGCAGTTATCCTTGCCACAGGTACATATCTTAAGGCGAGGTGCATATATGGTGATGTGGTAAATCATACAGGACCAAACGGACTTATGGCTGCAAATCACCTGTCCCAGTCAATGAGTGACGTGGGAATAGAGATACGAAGGTTTAAGACCGGTACGCCGGCAAGACTTGATAAGAGATCCATTGATTTCACCCAGATGGAGGAGCAAAAGGGTGATGAGCATGTAGTGCCATTTTCATTTACCAACACAGAGGACGATATAAAGAGAGACCAGATAAGCTGTTGGCTTTGCTATACAAATGAAGAAACCCATGAGATCATAAGGAATAACATAAATCGTTCACCGTTATTTTCAGGGGTGATCGAAGGAACAGGACCAAGATACTGCCCTTCCATAGAGGATAAGGTCATGAAGTTCCCTGACAAGAACAGACATCAGATATTTATCGAACCTGAGGGTGAGAATACAAATGAGATGTACATGGGCGGAATGTCATCTTCTCTTCCGGAGGACGTGCAATATGCAATGATAAGGAGCATGAAGGGACTTGAACATGCAAAGATCGTGAGAAATGCCTATGCCATCGAGTATGACTGCATAAATGCCATTAACCTTAAGCCTACGCTGGAATTTAAGGATGTGGCAGGCTTGTACGGAGCAGGACAGATAAACGGCAGTTCAGGTTATGAGGAGGCTGCTGTACAGGGACTTATGGCAGGTATAAATGCTGCCCTTAAGATACTCGGAAGAGATCCTCTCGTGCTTGATAGATCCCAGGCATATATCGGAGTCCTTATTGATGATCTTGTCACAAAGGAAACCAGGGAGCCTTACAGAATGATGACCAGCCGTGCCGAGTACAGACTGCTGTTAAGACAGGATAACGCAGACCTGAGACTTACGGATATAGGTCATGACATAGGTCTTATAGATGATGAAAGATATAAGAAGTTCTGCCATAAGAGGGAGCTTATCAACAGTGAGATAGACAGACTTGATAGTACAATGGTAGGGGCAAATAAGAGTATACAGGAGTTCCTTACATCTATGGGATCCACAACTCTTAAGACTGCCGCAAGCCTTTCAGAGCTTATCAGAAGACCTGAGCTTTCTTATGAGGCGATAGCACCTATCGATCCTGAGAGAAATGAGCTTCCGGAGGATGTTATCGATCAGATCAATATATCCATTAAATACAAGGGATATATTGATAGGCAGAAGGAACAGGTAAATCAGTTCAAGAAGCTTGAAAACAGAAGGATACCTGAGGATATTGACTACAATGATGTTACAAATTTAAGGAAAGAGGCAAGGCAGAAGCTTATACTCATAAAGCCTGAGAACATAGGGCAGGCAAGTCGTATATCAGGAGTAAGCCCTGCGGATGTTACAGTGCTACTTATTTATCTTAAGTCGAGAAAGTAACAGGAAATGGAAAAAAGTATGGAATTATTAAAGGATATATGTGGACAGTTTGGAGTGGAACTGAATGATGAGCAGATCAGTCAGTTCAATACATATTATGAAATGCTTATTGAGTGGAATAAGGTAATGAATTTGACCTCCATAACAGAGAAGAAGGATGTAATGTATAAGCATTTTGCAGACAGTCTTCTTATTGCTAAGTTTAAAGATATGAAAGAACCTTTGAAGGTTATAGACGTTGGAACAGGTGCAGGATTTCCGGGAATACCCCTTAAGATAGCTTTTCCGGAGCTTAAGATAACTCTTATGGATTCCCTTCAGAAGAGACTTACATTTCTTGATGAGGTGATCAAGACCCTCGGAATTACCGATATTGAGACAGTTCATATGAGAGCTGAGGATGGCGGTAAGAATATGAAATACAGGGAACAGTATGATCTTGTGGTTTCAAGGGCAGTATCAGCACTGGCAGCATTATCGGAGTTCTGCCTGCCATTTGCAAAGGTAGGGGGATACTTTATTCCCTACAAATCAGTTGCCCTTAATGAAAATGATAAGGAAGAAATGCAGAGTGGAAAGAAGGCAATCCGTATCCTTGGAGGACAGGTGGAGAACATATTCACTACAAATATTCCTGAGATCGACGCAGAGAGAAAGTTTGTATTTGTGAAGAAAATTCAGTCTACGGATATGAAGTATCCAAGAAAAGCAGGTACGGTTACAAAGAAGCCGTTGGCGTAAAAAAAAGAAAACCTGAAAAGGTTTTCTTTTTTTGTAAATATATTCTTTTTATGTCTTATCAGTCTACTGCCAAAGACAGGTAATATAGCTGATACTTCAATCCAAAATTAAGTGGTCGTTTATGAAATTTATAAAATAAATTCTTGATAAAACTAATATATTTTATTTGTTGTGACGCTTTTCTTTACGTCTCTCGCGGATCTCTTCCTGCTTTATATTGATCTCTTCAATACCTGATTTATCAATAGGCTTTATAGTCTTAACTATATAGTATCCTTCGTTATCCGGCTTGAATTTAATCTTTCCACAGAAATAACCGTGGTGCCAGCATTTTCCAACGCTTATGTATGATGAAGGGCTGTTGGCAAACCATTTGATTTTCTTAGTGACCTTCTTATTACACTTGTAACATCTTACCTCAGATACCTTAGGATCATCGAGAGCTTCCTGTTTGGTTTTAAAGGTTCGTGTAATATATTCATACATATTGTTGTGTCTGTCAGTAATCTCGTCCTTATTATCCGATGGATGGATATAAAGATCAAAAGAATATTGATTGTTGATATTTTTTGGTTTCATTGCTTTCATAACCAGAGCAGTATATTTTGAATCGTTGAGAGCTGAGTGAAATGGCATATCTTCAGGAATATTGAGTTCAGATACAGCTTTTTCAAGCTTGCTTACACTAGCACTCCTCTTATCCTTACCTGATGCCTTGTCAGCATATATCTGCTGCAGGTTAATGAACTTCACAGGACGTGGTAACTTAGGCATATAGTAGAAATCCATATTTGTCTGAAGCTCTGTAAGATCCATAGGACCCCAGGTACAGAACATGTAATCATCACCACACCATTTTAGAAATTCATTGCAGACTTCTTTGAAACCACGACCCTTGGTGTTGAGGTCATATTCATCATAATTTAGTATAGAACGAATCTTTGAATGAAGTTTCTTATATATTCTCGGTCGTACAAGGCTGCAATATTCATCAATTATATTGAAGTTCTTGTCTACCTTGACAGCACCAATTTCTATAATTTCAAAAGGCATTCGCGGATGTTCTCCCATGTGACCTGAGTAGCTTTGATTCCATTCCAGGTCCATAACTATATAATTCATAAAAGAAATCC
>ERZ779762.1882-NODE-1882-length-10786-cov-3.312180_pt1 | contig 10786 bp, 10 predicted proteins | sample MGYA00511887_ERZ779762 | MGnify/ENA primary metagenome ERZ779762 (study PRJEB29588, sample SAMEA2163052) | human gut metagenome | biome: human gut; feature: human-associated habitat; material: faeces | place: Denmark | collected 2008/2010 ...
ACGGTGCGAATACCGCCGCCAACTTCCACTTTCAGCGGGGTGTGCTCCACCACCTGCAAAATCGGGTCTGTGTTTACCGGCTTCTTTTGCAGGGAGCCGTCCAGATCCACCATGTGCACCCAGGTGCAGCCCACCCGGGCAAACTGCTTGGCAGTCGTCAGTACATCCTCTGCCACCTGCTCTGCGGTGTCAAAATCGCCCCGCAGCAGCCGCACCGGCTTACCGTCCATAATATCAATGGCGGGAAAAATAATCATAAGTCGTTACCCTCTCTAATTTTTGTTTATAATACGCCCTTGGTAGACAACACCGCACCGCCGGTGGGCTGTACCGCTCCGCGCAGGGCGTGACCAACAGCCTTAAAGACAGCCTCAATTTGGTGGTGGGCGTTGGTGCCGTAAGGCACATCAATATGCAGAGTGATCCCGGCGTTCACCGCAAAAGCGCGCCAAAATTCCTCTGTTACGCAGGTTTCATAATCGCCGCACCGTTCCTGCTGGAATGTGGCGCGGAACACCAAAAACGGCCGATTGGACAAATCCAGATCGCACCGTGCCAGGCTCTCGTCCATCGGCACCGCAAAACTGCCGTACCGGGCAATGCCGCCAAAGTCGCCCAGCGCCTGGCGCAGTGCCTGCCCCAGCACAATACCGGTATCTTCTACCGTGTGATGGGTGTCTACCTCCAGGTCTCCCTGCACCGTCAGTTGCAGCCCAAAGCCGCCGTGCACCGCAAAAGCGGTAAGCATGTGATCAAAAAAGCCGTTGCCGGTGGACACGGCCACTTCCCCGCCGTCCAGACACAGGGTGGCCGCAATTTGGGTCTCTTTCGTATTTCGTTCTACCGTTGCCGTTCGCATAAACCGCACCTCTTATTCAAACCGTACTTTTATAGAGTTGGCGTGGGCGGTCAGGCCCTCCGTCTCTGCCAAAAGCATAATATCGTCCTTGGCCTTTTTCAGCTCTTCCGGGGTGTAATAAATAAAGGACGACTTCTTCACAAAGCTATCTACCGACAGGGGCGAAAAGAACCGAGCCGTACCGCTGGTGGGCAGCACATGATTGGGGCCTGCGTAATAATCGCCCAAGGGCTCCGGGGACCAATTGCCCAGAAATACAGAACCGGCGTTATCCACCATACCGATATATTTCAGCGGCTCAGCCACGCACAATTCCAAGTGCTCCGGCGCCAATTCGTTCGCAAAATCCAGCGCCTGGCGCAAATTGTCGCACACAATGATTTCACCGTAGTCGTCAAAGGATTTTTGAATGATCTCCTGACGCACCAAGGTCTTGATCTGCCGGTCAATCTCCCGCAGCGTGTTCTTAGCCAAAGACTCGGAAGTGGTTAGCAAAATGGCAGAAGCCCGCATATCGTGCTCCGCCTGGCTCATCAAGTCGGCGGCCAAAAACGTGGGGTTGGCGCTCTCATCTGCCACAATGAGGATTTCGCTGGGGCCGGCAATCATGTCAATGTCCACCACGCCGTACAACAGTTTTTTGGCCGTGGCCACAAAGATATTGCCTGGACCAACGATTTTATCTACCTTGGGGATTCGCTGGGTACCGTAGGCCAGAGCAGCCACCGCCTGGGCGCCGCCCACTAAGAACACCTTATCCACACCAGCCACCGCAGCCGCCGCCATAATATTGGGATTGGGATTGCCGTCCTTGCCGGGCGGGGTCACCATAATGATTTCCTGTACACCGGCGATCTTGGCGGGAACGGCGTTCATCAGCACAGAGGAGGGATACGCCGCCGTGCCACCGGGCACATAAATGCCTACACGCTTCAGCCCGCGAATACGCTGGCCCATAATGACGCCGCTTTCCTTGGTGGTCATCCAGCTTTGCTGGGCCTGGCGCTGATGGAAGTCATAGATATTTTGCTGCGCTTTTACCACAGCGTCCTTAAAGGCCGGGTCTACCTGATCTAAAAAGGCATGGATCTCGTCCTTGTCAAATTCGATTTTCTTAGGCACGCTGCCGTCAAACCGCACGGTGTACTCCCGCACAGCCTCGTCACCGCCCTCTTTTACACCATTGATAATGGTGGTCACCGCCTCGGTGATCTTGGGATCCGTCTCCCCTGCCCGCTGTTTCAGCTGAGCCAAAAGCTGGTATTCGACCACGCCGTTTGCTTTTGTGATTTTCATTGTTCTACCCTCTTTCAACCCACTTGCGCTGCCAGTTCAATATCATGCAGGAACGCCTCAATCTCGTCCTTGCGCAGCTTCATAGAAGCCATATTCACAATCACCCGCGCAGAAATGGGCATGATCTTCTCTACCACTTCCAGACCGTTCTCCTTTAAGGTGGAGCCAGTCTCCACAATATCCACAATGACCTCTGACAACCCTACGATCGGTGCCAGTTCAATGGAACCGTTTAATTTGATCAAATCTACTGTCTGGTGTTTTCTGTTAAAGAAGTAATCCTTGGCAATATTTGGATATTTAGTCGCCACACGGATCAGCTGGTTGTTCTCCAGAACCTCTCTGGCACTCTCCGGTCCACAGACACACATCTTACATTTTCCAAATCCAAGATCCATCACTTCATAAAGCTTACGGCCTTCCTCCAGGATCGTATCCTTTCCCACAATTCCGATATCTGCCGCACCATACTCTACATAGGTAGGAACATCCGGCCCTTTTGCAAGGAAGAATTTCATCTTCAGTTCTTCATTGGTAAAGATCAGTTTACGGGAATCTTTATCTTTCATCTCTTCGCAGGTGATTCCTGCTTTCTCAAACATCTCCATTGTTTTGTTGGCAAGTCTGCCTTTTGTCAGGGCAACTGTCAGGTATCTCATGGCTTATCTGGCCTCCTTTTTCAAACGTAATGCCACACATCTGCCCTCTGCACGAAGTTTCTGTGCCTCTTTAATGGCTTCTGTACGGTTCTGTGGCTCGTATTCGATTACTTCCGGCTTCTCCTCTTTCTCAGAGATCAGTTTCTGGCTGGAAAGTGCAAGAAGAAGGTTATCTACTTCAAGGGCAAATCCGATAGATGCCGCAGGTTTGCCAAAGTGTTTCATCAGGCCATTGTAACGGCCTCCCTTGATCATAGGTTCACCGGTTCCGTAAGTATATGCCTGGAAAATGATACCTGTATAGTACTGATATTTACTAAGCATTCCAAAATCGAAAGAGATATACTTTTCATATCCGTAGTTTTTCATAATCTCATAGATTTCTTCCAGTCTGGAAACTGCCTCCAGTGCGCAGGCGTTGTTTGTCAGACTTCTGGCTTTCTTTAAGACTTCTTCTGAACCAAACATCTGTGGGATTTCAGTAAAGGCTTTCTGCATACTGTCTTTGAGTTTCTGTTCTTCTACAAACTCTTCTACTCCGAAAGAATTTTTCTGCGAGATCAAAACACGAAGACGTTCTTCTGCTTCCGGACCGAGTTCGGCTTCTTTTAATAAGGATTTGAAGTAATCTACCTGTCCGACACTGACCTGAAATTCTGTAAGACCTGCTGCCAGAAGGCATTCCACTGTCATGGCAAGAAGTTCTGCATCTGCATCTGCGGATTCATCACCGATCCGTTCTACTCCCATCTGTGTGGTTTCTTTGAGATGTCCTCTGTAGCTGGTGTTATTAATAAATGTGTTTCCTGTGTAGCAGAGGCTTACAGGTTCTTTGTCCGGGGAAAAGTAGGTTGCACAGGCTCTGGATACAGACGGGGTGAAGTCAGGTCTGAGTACCAGGGTGTTGCCTTCTCTGTCAAAGAATTTATAAAGTTCTTTGGATGGGATGGTTCCTACTTCGCGGCTGAATACTTCAAAGTATTCGAATGTCGGGGTTTCTATGTCTTCATAGCCATACTGGTGGAAGACGCGATGGATTTTCTCCTGTACCTTTCTTTTCTGGCTGCATTCGCCGTTGTAGATGTCTCTTACACCTTCAGGGGTGTGGAAAATACGCTGCATGGGTGGTCCTCCTCTTGGTTATGTTGTAATTCTTTTTGTTATTATTTACTTTAGTGTAGTAACGTGTTACCAAAGCAATGTGTAACTAGATAGAATTATAATAGGTTTTCAAATAAATGTCAAGTACAGTTAATGTTATTATTATATGTTTAGAGGGACGCTCAGAAACATATTGTATTTGAGGTGCGGTTTCGGTATCTAAGAGCTTCTAAGTCTTCAGGAAATCTGCTAAAACCATGAGAAGAAAAGCCCGGAATTACTCGCTGTCGCTCAGACAAGGGGCTTTTCTTCTCATAACGCAGATTTCCTGAAAACTAAGAATCTCTAAGACACCTGCAAATGCACCTCAAATACAATATGTTTCCGAGCTGGTTTTCGCAATGTGGAAGATTATGACGGCTATAGCAAGTCTATTAACTAATGCATTTAAGACAGTTCAGCCGAGTGCGAAAGACAAGGCAGATACCTACAGGCGTGCTGACGCACATCAAGGATATCTGACGCAGGATTTTACGCTCTGATGAACTGAATCAATATACATTATAAGAGGCTTGCTATAGTATGCCAGCCAGTTGATTTCTTCATGGTTACTGCCAATACACAGCGCAGAAATTTATTTTATTTCCGGTGCATTTGCAGGTATCTTAGAGCGTGTCTGAAAAAGGCTTTCTGCAAGATGTGCGTCACAATTTGTGGAATATTTTGCCCGGATGAGGGCGCCGTAGCGGGCTACGGCAACTGAATTCGGGTGAAATATCCCGCAAAGTGGGGCGTGCAGATTGCGGGAATGATTTTTCAGACACACTCTAGAGTTTCTTAGGCAAAAAAAATCTGCGTTATGAGCCGGCTGTTTCACTGTCTGAGCGAAGTCTGCGACGGAGCGAGTTTGAAAAGACGGCTCATACTTTTAGCAGATTTTTTTTGCCTTAGAAACTCTTAGATGCCGAAACCGCACCGGAAATAAAATAAATTTCTGCGCGTCCCTCTTTTTCTATCCCCGCTCATCAAGATCAATCTGAATCCCATCCAGAAAGGGCACAAGAAACCCGCTTTTTTTATTCAAATAGTACTGAGGCTCCAGTTCTTCGCGCCGGAAGCTCTTGCGGCCGCCTTCCTGCATCCGGTTCCAGAAAGTAAGGAGACTGCGCAGTGTAAGGTAATAGAACTGGTTTTCATGGCTGGAGAATATAAGAAAAAAAGCCACCCCTCCCTGCTTTTCAAATGCCTGCATAAATTCCACCTGATGAGGATGGATATTCGCAAGCGGAAAAGTATCCGCCGCACATTCTTTGGCATCAAAGCAGACAGGGATGCCCTGTACTGCTCCGATATAATCTACAGTGCTTCGTTGCTCGAAATATGCCAGCGTAATATGACGGTTTTCCTTATCCATACGGACAGGTGTGATCGGAGTGGGAATTTTCTGGATAAGTGCCAGTCCCTTTTCTCTGTATTGTTCATTTGTACGATTTACAAGATCCTCCAGAGTGGATCCCCGCAAACCTCTGCTGTTCCATGTTGCCACTTTATTTCTCCGTAAATTTTATTTTCTACTTCAATAATTTTACCGACGGATAATACCTGATAACTGCCTTTCCGACAATCTCATCAAAGGTCACAAAACTGGTGCTTTTCCAGCAACGGGAGTCTTTGGAATGATTGCGGTTATCACCCAGGACGAAATAGCTGTTTTCGGGAACTTCATACGGGCCAAAGCTGCCCCTTGGTTTTTCCGGAACGAAACTGTCATCCAGAGGAATCTCTGAATCATTGATATAGACTTTGCCGTCCTTAATCTGTACTTTTTCTCCCGGAAGTCCGATGACTCGTTTGATGAAAAGCTTGCTTTCGTCATCCGGGTATTTGAAAATAACAATGTCAAAGCGTTCCGGATCTTTTATTTTTTTTGATATTTCATGTCCGAAGAAATCCAGATTGAGTCCATATGCAAGGCGAAATCCGAAAATACGGTCTCCTGTCATAATGGTTTTTTCCATTGATTCGGAAGGAATTTTGGCATTGATCAGTACTACGCTATTCACAAGCGTTACGATCACTACTACTATGATGATCATTTTTGCGTAATCCCATATTTCTTTCCAGATTCTCATGATAAGCCTCCTCAAGATTTTCCTCTTTGATGATTTTACAGAAAAGCTCCGGTGCCGGCGCCACAAAGGTCTGGTCTGTCTCCGGAATTACTAACCTGTATGCATGGAGAAGCTGATGCCTGACTCCATGGCGGATGTATTGCTTATTAAATTCAGAATCTCCGTATTTGGTGTCTCCAAGCAATGGATGTCCTGTTCCTGCAAGGTGAGCACGAATCTGGTGAGTACGGCCTGTGATCAGCTCAACTTCCAGAAGAGTTATTTTTCCGTTGCTGCCAAGAGGACGATATTTCGTTTCAATCGGCAGGGAATCTTTGAATTCCTGTCTGCTTACGATTACTTTGTTTGTTTTTTTATCTTTGTGCAGATAACCCCTGATATGATCCGGTTTTTCTATTTTGCCTTTTGTGAGGCAGATATAGTATTTGTGAAGTGTTCTGTCGTGGAATATCCTGGACAGAAACTGCAGACCGGCAAGACTTTTCCCTGCACAGACCATTCCGCTGGTATTACGGTCAAGTCGGTTACATACAGAAGGTCTGAAGGTTTTGAGCTGTTCTTCTGTAAGATCACCTTTCTTTAAAAGGTAGCCGGTCAGATATTCTACAAGGGACGGTTCCCCGTCATCTGCCGGCTGTGAAAGCATCCCTGCCGGTTTATTGATGATAATGATATCAGGATCCTCGTAAACAATATCCAGTTCGCAGTATGCTCTTGCTGCCTGACTGCTTCCTGCAAATTTATCGAAAGTTTCATCACTCAGAAACAGTTTGATGGTGTCGCCTTTGAGAAGTTTTTCGTTTCCTGTGGCTTTCTTTCCATTTAGAGTGATGTTCTTTTTGCGAAGCATTTTGTAAAAAAAACTTTTAGGTGCTTCTCTGAGAAGCTTGGCCAGATATTTATCAAAGCGCTGGCCCGCTTCATTTTCTTCTATAATAAATTCTTTCATATTTAATTGTTCCTGTATAATTATACCAAACTCCGAAATAACACATTGCTATAGATATATTTTGTAATTGAATTCCGGCGACTACAGACACAATGCCAGAATGGTCTGTCGGATCAGTTCGTTTCTGGAAAGATCCGGATATTTTTCGTCCGGGGTAAATTTGATTCCTTCTTCCAGACTTTCTCTGTGATCGTTCATGGAATCAAGACGTTCCAGGAACGGACGGAGATCTGTAAAAATTTTCACCGTCACTTTATAACCGTTTTTACGGATGATCTTCTGGGAATTGGTTTCCATGAAAGATGCATCGATTTTCGGATCACTGCTGTAAGCCACTACTGTATTTCCACATACTGCTGCTGCATCAATATAGGCACTTTTTTCATAAAAAGTCATGTAAAGTTCATATGCCATATCCAGACTGCCCTGATGCTCATAGATTTTCTGATATAATCCGGCATCCATTGGTCTGCATTTCAGAATCATGATCAGATTCACCATGGATTTACATGCCGGAAGACAGCCAACTACAGTTACAACTGTCCAGACAGTCATTCTTGTCTTAAAATAGAACCAGGATGTAAAAAAGATGAATAAGGGTACTGCAAAAAGAATTGCAGTGATGATCAGGCGGCGTCTCTTTTCACTTCTGAAATATCCGAAGTTCCCTTTGGATACTTTTGAAGATGTTTTCGCTTTACTTTGTTTTTTATTTCTGTTTTTCTTTTCTGTCACTTACGTCCTCCTCCGGAATTTTTCTTATGTATATTTCTGATAGTATTCTTCTTTGCAGATGCTGAACTGTTTTTGTTATTTTTGCTGTTTCTGCTGTTTTTCGCATTCCGACTGCTGCCCTGAGTATGCTGTTGGCCTCCATGATTCTCTCGAAGCGGCCGGATCAGACATTTAGGGCCGTAACCTACCAGGTCCATTCTTCCGGTCATTTTGAGGCCTTCCAGCACCAGTTCTCTGTTTGCAGGATTCTTGTACTGCATCAAAGCTCTCTGTATTGCTTTTTCATGGGGGTTCTTCGGCACATATACCTTCTCACCTGTAAGAGGATGGATTCCCGTATAGTACATACAGGTAGAAAGAGTAGACGGGGTTGGATAGAAATCCTGTACCTGTTCCGGGGTAAAGCCAAGATCCCGGACATATTCCGCAAGTTTTACTGCCTCTTTCATGGTACATCCCGGATGGGAGGACATGAAATACGGGACAGCATACTGCTGCTTTCCTGTTTGCCTGTTTGCCGCATCATATTCCTTAAGAAACTGCTGATAGACGCTGTGACTTGGTTTTCCCATATACTTCAGAACCTGATCAGACACATGTTCCGGTGCCACACGCAGCTGCCCGCTTACGTGATGTTCCACCAGTTCACGCAAAAAAGTCTTGTCCCTGTCTGCCACCACATAATCAAAGCGTACACCGGAGCGGATGAATACCTTCTTCACTCCCGGGATCTTCCGCAGCTTCCGAAGCAGAGAAACGTAATCCGAATGATCTACAGTCAGGTTTTTGCATGGCGTGGGAAACAGGCACTGCTTATTCTTGCAGACCCCTTTCGTGAGCTGTTTCTGACAAGATGGTTGTCTGAAATCTGCTGTGGGACCACCCACATCGTGAATATAACCCTTGAACTCAGGATCATTTGTCATTCTGGTAGCTTCTTCGATCAGAGACTCATGACTTCTGGTCTGAAGAATTCTTCCCTGATGAAAAGTCAGGGCGCAGAAATTACAGCCGCCAAAGCACCCTCTGTTGCTTGTCAGGCTGAACTTGATTTCTTCCAGTGCCGGAATTCCGCCCAGCTTCTCATACATGGGATGAACTTTCTCCGTATAAGGCAGGGCATATACATCATCCATTTCCTCCTGTGTCAGGGGCAGAGCAGGAGGATTCTGTATAATATATCCCTTTGTCCCATAAGATTCTGCCATTGGTCTGGCGCTGAATGGATCTGTATTCTGATACTGAATGGCAAAGCTGTCTGCATAAACCTTCTTGTTTACTTTTACTTCCTCATAAGAAGGAAGAATAATCGGATCATAAACTCTCGACAAATCCCTGCACTTAAATACAGTTCCTGCAATATAGGTAAGTTCCTCTACCGGCAGTCCACTCGCCAGCGCATCTGCAATCTCTATGATCGAATGCTCTCCCATTCCATAGGAAATCATATCTGCCCCGGAATCAAGGAGTACACTGTGTTTTACTTTATTCTCCCAATAATCATAATGTGCCATTCTGCGAAGGCTGGCTTCAATTCCGCCCAGAATGATAGGCGTATGTTTATAGCTCTGACGAATCAGATTGCTGTATACCACACTTGCCCGATCTGGTCTTAATCCCATTTTTCCCCCGGGAGAATAGGCATCTGTACTTCTGTGTTTCTTGGAAACCGTATAATGATTCACCATGGAATCCATGTTTCCGGCCGACACCAGAAATCCAAGACGCGGCTTCCCTAAAATGGAAATACTCTTTTCATCCTTCCAGTCGGGCTGTGAAATGATCCCCACCCGGAAGCCATGTGCCTCCAGAAGCCGACTGATGATGGCATGTCCGAACGACGGATGGTCCACATAGGCATCTCCGATCACATAGACAAAATCCAGCTGCTCGATCCCTCTCTCTTCCATATCTTTTCTGGAAACAGGCAAAAAATCTGTGCTCATTCTTTTTCCTTTCTTGGCGGCTGTAAAAGTGCCGCAATCTCTTCTTCGGTCAGTTTGCGGAACGCTCCTTTTTCCAGAGTCGGATCTAAGGTAAGGCTTCCCATGGAAAGTCGTTTCAGATAGATCACTTTGCAGCCGATCGCCTCAAACATCCGTTTGACCTGATGGTAACGTCCTTCGCAGATCGTGACTTTCGCTTCGGAAATCTCTCCCGACGAGAGGATCTCAAGGTCCGCCGGAAGAGTCTTCTTTTCATCTCCGATGTCCAACCCTTCCTTGAATCCGTGGATATCTTCTTCACGGATCTGCCCGGTCACTCTCGTAAAATAGCATTTATCCACATGTTTTTTCGGGGAAAGCAGACGGTGTGCCAGCTCTCCGTCGTTTGTGACAAGAAGCAGTCCTTCCGTGTTTTTGTCCAGCCTTCCGACCGGGAACAGATCCTTTTTCTGCTGCAAAGTAATCAGATCCATGACGGTCTTTTCTTTTTTATCTTCGGTTGCGGTGACCACACCGGCCGGTTTGTGCAGCATCAGATAGCAATGCTCTTCATAATATACTGGTTTTCCGTTTAGTGTGATCTGCTCGTTCCCCAGTACTTTTCTCTTTGCCTGCTTTTCGGTGATACCGTCCACCTGGACAAGTCCCTTTTTCAGGAATTGTTTCACCTGGGAGCGACTTCCCTCGCCGGCAAGTGTCAGATACTGATCCAATCGATAACTCATGACTGCATTCTCCATCCTGCATAATACTTTTTTTTTAAGACCCCGCCGGCCGCTTTGCCCAAGCCAAGCCCGTAACCGTCCACGCAGACCAGTACCCAGCCTTTTTCGTTTTCCGCCTCTGTGTCGGATAAATCCAGGGTCTCTCCTTTTAAGTAACGGATCACACGCTCATCGTCCCCTTTAAAAGAGACGCTCTTCTTAAAATCTTCTGCTTTTAAGCACATGGCAAGAGCCTGCGACGGCTCAAACCGCTTTTTCTTCTGATCTCCAAGATAAAGCCCGGTGCGAAGATAACGGATACCCCGCTCGATCTTCGTCCCTTCCGGAAGCAGATAGATGCGTTCTTTCTGAACTTCCGTTTTTCCGGATAAAGGCTTTGTTATC
>ERZ779762.1904-NODE-1904-length-10667-cov-5.611666_pt1 | contig 10667 bp, 7 predicted proteins | sample MGYA00511887_ERZ779762 | MGnify/ENA primary metagenome ERZ779762 (study PRJEB29588, sample SAMEA2163052) | human gut metagenome | biome: human gut; feature: human-associated habitat; material: faeces | place: Denmark | collected 2008/2010 ...
TCCCTCGGCGAGCTCGATGTTGATATTGCTCTTAAGGAAGAGGGACTTGACACGATAGCTGCCGGCGGGAATCAGCACGCGCCCGTCCTTGGGACAGGCCATGATGGCAGCCTGGATGTTGGTGGTGTCATCATGCTCGGCATCGCCCTTGGCGCCACAGTCGCGAACGTTGATGGTAAAAGGCTCAGCCGGCGTGGTGACACCTACGCTCAGCTCACGCTCGCCACAAACAAAACGAACCAGGTTGCGCTTGCCGGGGGTCAGGCCGTCGAGATAGGTCTCGACCGTATTCGTGGTACCGGCAGGCTCGTCGTTGACAAAGATCTCCCACGTATCGGCACAGGTAAAGTAGCCGCCGTCGTCAAGCTCGATCACGGCCGCGCGGGCGTTGCGCCAGATAACGTTCGTCTCCATGGATTTCTCCCTCAAAAAGATGCTCTAAAGGCAAATTGTACGCTGTTGAAAAAGGGCCGTGCCTGCCGGCGGAATTCCGGTGGCACGGCCCTGTGATTTGGACGATATGTCGGCCTTACTCGGCGGGGGTTACGCTACCGTCCTGGAAGCCAACGTTGTTGTGGGCAAAGCAGTCCTCGTACTTAAAGCCGGAGAGCTCCTCGCAAAGCGCCTTGACCTCGGGCTTGACGTCGGCCATCTTGCCGCCCTCCTTGACGCGGCGGATCTCGTCGCAAAGGACGTCGCACTGCTCCTTGTCAATCTTGATGCCGCGGATCTCCACGATATCATTTTCCTTCTTGCCGCTTCCGACCAGACGTTCGTACCGTGCCAGATGTGCTTTCACGCGCGCAACCAGCTCACTTGGGGAAAACGGCTTTGTCATATAGTCATCCGCACCAAGGCCCAGTCCGCGGATTTTATCAATATCATCCTTCTTTGCAGAAACCATGATAATCGGAATATCCTTCTTTTCACGCACTTCGCGGCAGATCTCAAAGCCATCCACCTCCGGCAGCATCAGATCCAGGATCAGCAGATCAAAATCCTCCTTGATCGCCCGTACAAGACCGGTGTCTCCCTGGTTTTCAATCTCCACCTCAAAGCCCGAAAGCTCCAGATAATCTTTCTCCAGATCTGCAATGGATTCCTCATCCTCAACAATCAGTATTTTACTCATGAAACAGGTACCTCCTGATATTTTCTTAATACAAAGTACATCGTGGTGCCCACCCCTTCTTTGCTGGTGGCCCACACTTTTCCGCCGTGGTCTTCGAGAATTTTCTTCACAATCGAAAGGCCAATTCCGCTGCCGCCCCTCGTGCTGTTGCGGGACGCATCGGTGCGATAAAAGCGATCGAAAATCTTCGTCAGATCCTTCGTCGCAATTCCCTTTCCGTTATCCTCAATCTCCACCTGCACAAAATCTCCGACATCGCGCAGACGGATGTTGATGACCTTATGGCTCTTGTCCATATATTTGATGGAATTGCTTACAATATTATTGATGACACGCTTGATCTGCTCCGCATCCGCAATGACGACCGGGTCGTCCTCGAGGTAATTAAAGTATGTCAGATCCACATGCTGCGCGTCAAGTTCCAGATTCAGCTCCTCCACGCAGTCATCAAAGTAATCTGCGATGTGGATTTTTGAAAACGTATACGGAATACGGTTCGTGTCAATCTTGGAATAAAACGTCAGCTCATTAATCAGACGATCCATCTCATTTGCCTTATTGTAAATCGTGCGGATGTAACGGTCCATCTTCTCCGGCGTATTCGCCACACCGTCCATGATGCCCTCCACATATCCTTTGACCGCGGTAATCGGCGTTTTCAGGTCATGCGAAATGTTGCTGATCAGCTCTTTATTCTCTTTGTCGAACTCAACCTTTTCCTCCGCCGTCTCTTTCAGCCGGATGCGCATCTCCTCGAAGTCCTCGCAGAGATCATTGATCTCTGCCACACCACACGGCTCCACGGTAAAGTCAAGATTTCCGTCTTTGATGTTCTGCGTCGCCTTCTTCAGCTGTCCGAGCGGGCCGATCACACCGCGGTAAATCCAAAGGCTCAGGCCAAGGCTGGTGAACACCAGAATCAGAACCGTCACAACAGCAAGTTCTCTTGCCATACCCGTAATCTGCGGCGCAATCTGATCTGTCTTGGTTACGATAAACGCACTGCATTCTTTTCCGTCCACGTTCTCATAGTCCACCTGTTTGACCATCCACTGTTTTTCATTTCGGAAATAAACACCGCCTTGGGAATTGGCGCCTGGATCGCCGTATTTCGGCAGCTCATTTTCCAGTTCCTCCGACGACAGCTCTGCCGATCCGTTGTAAATGATGGTTCCGTTTTCACACACCGCAATAAACGACTGTTTTTTCTTCAGTCTCGCATTCAGAATGGCGAGATAATCCGTTTCTTCCAGCATCGAGGTATCCGATTTTGCGGTCTTCTCCACCTCGTCGTACTCTTCTGCTGTCATCGCATTCAAAAGCAGCGTATTGTTCGAAATGGTTCGATACGTTGCGTTTGCGAGACCATATTTTTCACCAATGCTCTTCGTCTTATACCCTACAAAAAAGTAAAACGTTAAGGCGCACATCACAATCGGAACCAGTATGATGATGAAAAAAGAAATGATGACTCTCGTCCGTAATTTCATGCTTTTTTTCTTTTTTTCCATATAAAATTCACCTGTTTTCCAACACATATTTCGTATTTTCCGCGCCCGCAGGACAGAAAAAAATCCTCAGTACGCAGTCTAAATTTATTATAGCACAACGCCTGAGGATTTTTCATTAACTTAGATGAATCTTTCTAAACTTTCTATAAACACAAGGTTCGTACGAACAACCGTGTTTTAAAGGTATTTTTTCAGGTCTTCTACCTTGTCCAGTTTCTCCCACGGCAGATCCAGATCGTTTCTTCCGAAGTGGCCGTAAGCGGAAGTCTGTTTGTAGATCGGACGGCGCAGATCCAGCATTTTGATGATTCCAGCCGGGCGAAGATCAAAGTTCTCGCGAACGATATCGGTCAGTTTGTTGTCGGACAGTTTTCCTGTGCCGTAGCTGTCGATCATGATAGAGGTCGGATGAGCGACACCGATTGCGTAGGAAAGCTGAACCTCGCATTTATCAGCAAGACCTGCTGCTACGATGTTCTTTGCTACGTAACGTGCTGCATAAGCTGCAGAACGGTCTACTTTTGTGCAGTCTTTTCCAGAGAAAGCTCCGCCGCCGTGACGAGCGTATCCGCCGTAGGTGTCTACGATGATCTTACGGCCGGTCAGACCGGAATCTCCGTGAGGTCCGCCGATTACGAAACGGCCGGTCGGGTTGATGAAGAACTTGGTGTGCTCATCTACCATGTCTGCCGGAATGATTTCGTCGAATACGTATTTTTTGATATCCTCATGAATCTGCTCCTGGGATACTTCCGGATCATGCTGAGTGGAAAGAACAACCGCATCAAGACGGAACGGTTTGCCGTTCTCATCGTACTCTACGGTTACCTGTGTTTTTCCATCCGGACGCAGGTATGTTAAAGTACCGTCTTTGCGGACTTTGGTCAGCTGGCGAGCCAGTTTGTGTGCCATGTAGATCGGGTATGGCATGTACTCTTCGGTCTCGTTGGTTGCGAATCCGAACATCATTCCCTGATCTCCTGCTCCAATGGCATCGATCTCCTCATCGCTCATATTGTTCTCTTTTGCTTCGAGCGCTTTGTCTACACCCATAGCGATATCGGTGGACTGTTTGTCAATTGCAGTTACAACAGCGCAGGTATCTGCGTCAAATCCGTATTTTGCACGGTCGTAGCCGATTTCGCGAACGGTATCACGTACAACCTGCTGGAAATCAATGTGTGCGTTGGATGTAATCTCACCCATTACCATAACGTATCCTGTTGTAGTACAGGTTTCGCAAGCTACGCGGCTCATCGGATCCTGCTCAAGCAGCGCATCCAGAATCGCATCAGAAATGGCATCACAGATTTTGTCCGGATGTCCTTCGGTTACAGACTCAGAAGTAAACAGTCTTTTTTCCATTCTTTTTCTCCTTTTTTTCTTCTCTTCTCTTTTGCTTTTCGTTCGTGGGCTTTGGCTTTCCCTGAACATTTTTTCGTAAAAAAAGATCCGCAATTTTTAGCGGACCTGAATAGTAATGTTCAAATCCCCTTATTGTTCGAAAATTTCGCTCAGGCTGGCACCTTCCCGTACAGACCATTCTGTCTGGGGGTTGCCGTGGTTTCACAGATCCTATGTATCTCCACCACTCTGAATAAGAGAAAAGCAACTGAATTTTTGATTTTGTTTTTTGCTACTCTGATACACTATCGCAAAATACGCCATTCGTCAAGAGGAAATAAAAGGATTTGAGACATTTTCTTACTGTTGTCCCAAACATCCTTTCTTTTTTTTCTGATTTTTCGGCTGTATCTTCTGTTATTTGTGAACAGATAAGAAAACTCTCCAAAACAGAGAGTTTTCTTATCTGCTGTATCGTTTTTTCTACTCTTCTGCTTTCATCTCGCGGACAACCTTCCGCAGCTTCAGAATCATGGACGGAGCAACAGAAAGCTCATCCACTCCCATTCGTACAAACTGCTCCGTCAATGTCAGGTCTGCACCGAGCTCCCCGCAGATTCCTGCCCATTTTCCGCATTTGTGTGCATTTTCCACCACCATGCGAATCATCCGAAGAACTGCTTCATGGTGTGGGTTGTAAAAATCATCCAGCTGCTCATTCTGACGGTCAATCGCCAGGGTATACTGAGTCAGGTCATTCGTTCCGATGCTGAAGAAATCCACCATTTCCGCCAGACGGTCGCTGATCATCACGGCAGCCGGTGTCTCGATCATAATGCCCTGCTCCGGAATTTTATACTGCACTTCCTGTTTTTTCAGCTCTTCCTCTACTTCTGCAACAATTGCGTAGATTTTTTCTACCTCTTCTGTTGATGTGATCATCGGATACATGACAGAAAGGTTTCCGTAAACGGCTGCGCGGAACAATGCGCGAAGCTGCGCTTTAAAAATTTCCGGCTGTTTCAGACAAATCCGGATTGCACGGTACCCAAGCGCCGGATTTTCTTCTTTTCCAAGATTAAAGTATTCTACCTGCTTATCTGCCCCGATATCCAGCGTACGGATAATCACTTTTTTGCCTGCCATGGTCTGCACGGCCTGTTTATATGCCTGAAACTGTTCTTCCTCCGTTGGGAAATCATTTCTTCCAAGATAGAGAAATTCACTTCGGAAAAGTCCGATTCCGCCGGCATCATTTTCCATCACATAGCCAAGGTCACCAACACTGCCGATATTTGCATAGATGTTGATCTTACGGCCATCCGGCGTAATATTTTCTTTTCCTTTCAGCTCCTCAAGAAGCTTCTGTTTTTCTGCTTCTTCCTGCATTCTTTTTTCGGTTTCCTTCCGCACATCCTCCTCCGGCTCAAAGATAACCTGACCTGAAAAACCGTCTACAACGGCCGTCATGCCTGTTTTCAGACCGTTTAAATCCATCGGGACGCCGATTAATGCCGGAATATTCATCATTCGCGCAAGAATCGCAGTATGAGAATTGGTAGATCCATGCACAGTCACAAACGCAAGTATTTTTTCTTTGTCCATCTGTACAGTTTCACTCGGACTTAAATCGTCTGCCACTATAACAGATGGTTCCATAGAACTCAGGTCGTTATCTCCCTCACCGCTTAAATTGCGGACCAGACGTTCGGAAATATCTTTTACATCTGCGGAACGTGCCTTCATATATTCATCATCCATAGCTGCAAACATCTCTGCAAAATTATCGCCGGTTGCTGCTGCTGCATATTCTGCATTTACCAGCTCTGTCCGGATCATGTTCTCCATTGATTCCAGATAGTCCTCATCCTCCAGCATCATCTGATGGACTTCAAAGATCGCCGCACTTGCCTCTCCAACTTCCCGGACTGCCTTGTCATACAGTCTGCCAAGCTGTTTTTTCGAAACCTCCACGGCTTCTTCCACACGCTTCACTTCTGCTTCCGGATCTTCAATCCGGGCTCTTTTAACCTGGTAATCATTTTTCTTCAGAACCGCAACCGGTCCCATAACAATTCCTTTATATACGGATTTCCCCTGAAAACACTGCATTTTTTATCCTCCGAGCGTATTTTTTACAGATTTGCTTCAAAAAACGCTTTCAGCGTCTCAATCGCTGCATCTTCGTCCTCTCCGTTTGCTGCAACGGTTACGGTATCTCCCTGCTTTACGCCAAGTGACATTAGCATCATCAGCTGAGTCAGTTTTTTCGTTTTCCCATCTTTTGTGATGGTGCATTCCGATGCAAAATTTTTTGCCTCCTTTACCAGCATCCCTGCCGGTCTTGCGTGGATTCCCAGTTCATCTTTAATGGTATATTCAAATGATTTCATGCTTTTATTCTCCTTCTTCTCTGTCCATAATCCGTTCTATGTGCATAGCGAGATATCCAATTTCGATCTCCTCCATCGGAAGTTTCAGCCTCTTTTCCATCTCCTCACAGATTCGTTTCGCCGCCTGAAAGGCTTTCGGAAACTTTACGGACATGTAGTCATTCATATTTACTTTCAGTTTTTCCCCACTGACCGCTCTTGCAACCATATAGCGGATATGGTTCATCATACGGTTATACGACAACGACATCACATCGATGGTATGCCCGGTGATATGCTCCACCAAAGAAATGCTCTCCCGGACTGCTCTTGCTACTTCCATGGCCTGTGAAACATTTTCCTCCACAATTGCCGAATGAACATGAAGTGCAAGATAGCCGATTTCATGTTCATCAATTTCGATCTGAAGCCGTTCTTTTAAAAGCTCCCTGATACAGGAAGCAACTTTATACTCTTTGTAAAACATCACACGGATATCGTCGGTGAGCGGATTGCTGATCTGCTCACCGTTCTGAATCCGCCGGACAGCAAAATCCAGATGATCTGCCATTGGAAAGACGATGGAACGGTCAATTTTTCCAAATTCCTTTTCTGCCTCGTCAAGCACGGCACTCGCCAGCTCCAGGCTGAGCGGAGAAACGCCCTGTACAATGGTTCTGGCATTTCCTCGCTCCGTCATCTCTGTCAGGGAATAAATGCGGGCATCGTCTCCCGGCTGTACACGCTGTCCCGTTTTTTTCCCAAATGCAATTCCTTTCCCCATGACCAGATATTCCCGGTTATTTTCTTCTTCCACCCCAATAAATGAATTGTGGTTCAGTGTTTTTGCTATCCTGTACATTCTTCTCACCCGTTTTTAAGGCACAGCTTACGCGAGAATCTCAATCGCAAATAAAGGATCTCCTGCTTTTACCGGTCCGTCTGCCAAAAGACGGATTCTCTGGTTCTCCTCCAGCTCTGTGCAAAGAACCGGTGACGTAACCGACGGCGCATGTGTTTTCAGATATTCCAGATCCAGTTTCAGCATCGGATCACCTTTTTTCACGGTCTGACCGCTTTCTACCAGTGCCTCAAATCCCTCTCCGTTCAGTTTTACTGTATCAATTCCGACATGAATCAGAAGGCTGACCCCGGAATCGGTTACAAATCCAATCGCATGTTTTGTGTCAAAAACAAACGCGACTTCTCCGTCCTCCGGAGCACGCACATAAGGATCTTCCGGTGTCACAACAGCGCCGTCTCCCATCATCTTTTCTGCAAACGCTTCATCCGGCGCAGTAGAAAGGTCGGCTGCCAGTCCGCTTATCGGGCTGCAGACAGTAATCGTATCCACAACCTTCTGTTCTTTTGTTTCCTGCGTCGGTTCCGCCTCTTTTGGGGTTGGTGTATTTTCTGCTTCCGCATACGTATTCGGAGCTTTTTCCAGATAATCCTCTAAATTTGATTTTATCACAGTTACATTGGGTCCGTAAATAACCTGTACACCATTTCCTTTATGCACAACGCCAGATGCCCCTGTCGCCTTTAAAATACCATCGCTGACTCTCGCTGCATCATGAACAGTACAGCGCAGTCTTGTCGCACAGCAGTCCACATCCGAAATATTTTTCTTTCCGCCAAGACCTTTTGTGATCGCTTCACTCATGGCATCTTCCGATGCCACCCCATCGTTTTGCGCCTCTTTTCTTGCATTTACATCTGCTTTCGTATAAAGCTTGGTTTCTACATCATCATCCTCACGGCCCGGTGTCTTAAAATCAAACTTTTTAATCATGAATTTGAAGATAAAATAATACAGGAAGAAATAAAGAATGCCGACCGGAATCACCCTCATCCAGCTTGTCTTTTCATTTCCCTGCAGAATACCGAACAGGAAGAAGTCCAGAAGTCCGCCGGAAAAGGTAAGACCTACCGCGATATTCAGGATGTGTGCGATCATATAAGCTGTTCCCGCAAGAATAACCTGCACGACAAACAACGCCGGTGCAACAAACAGGAAAGAGAATTCCAGCGGTTCTGTGATACCAGTTGCCATACACGCAAGTGCTGCGGAAAGAAGCAGGCCGCCTGCTGCTTTTTTCTTCTCCGGTTTCGCACAATGGTACATGGCAAGTGCCGCTCCCGGAAGTCCGAAAATCATAAAAATAAATTCTCCGGAGAAATATCTCGTTGCATCTGCACTGAAATGTGCGACATTCGCAGAATCCGCAAGCTGTGCGAAGAAAATATTCTGTCCGCCCTGCACCATCTGTCCTGCCACTTCCATGGTACCTCCGACTGCTGTCTGCCAGAACGGCATATAGAATACGTGATGCAGACCAAATGGAATCAGTGCTCGCTTAATCAGACCGAAAATCAGCGTTCCGACATAACCGGAGCCGGTTACCAGGCCACCCAGCGCATAAATGCCGTTCTGTACAACCGGCCATACAAAATACATTAAAATTCCCACAAACATATAGACGATCGTAGAAATAATTGGTACAAAACGAGTACCTCCAAAGAAAGAAAGTGCGTTCGGAAGCTGGATCCGGTAAAATCGATTATGAAGTGCTGCGACTCCAAGACCGACAATAATACCGCCAAACACACCCATCTGCAGCGACTGAATACCGCAGACAGAAGTGATGGTTCCTTCCAGAACAGATTCTGCAATTTCTCCGTTTTCCAGAATCTGACCCGTAATAGTCAGCATTGCGTTAATCGCTGTATTCATAACGAAATATGCAATAACGGCTGACAGGGCAGAAACCTCTTTTTCCTTCTTTGCCATACCAATTGCAACACCTACCGCAAAAATCAGAGGCAGGTTATCAAACACCGCACTTCCTACTTTGTTCATGATCACCAACAGCGCATGAAGAATTGTGCCGTTGCCGAGCAAACTTGTCAGCCCGTACGTTTCAATTGTGGTTGCATTGGTAAATGAGCTTCCGATTCCCAGTAAAAGTCCGGCTACCGGAAGAATTGCGATCGGGAGCATAAAGCTTCTTCCCACTCGCTGCAGAACACTAAAAATTTTGTCCTTCATTTTTTTACTCCTTGTGTAGTTTATACTTTTTACAAGAAGAGTTTCTGCGGTTTTGCATCTTTTTAGCCGGTTGTACTCTTTTTTCTAAAACAGAGCACAAAAAAGAGACACTAACCCACATAAACAATTCCTGTTATGTATAGTTAATGCCTCCAAAAATCGAGTTACACACTACAACTGTAGTTGAATATAGCACAGATAAATCTCTTTTGTCAAGTCAGTTCTTATTATTTCAGCTTTTTATTTTTACCCATTTTTTGATTGATAACTTTTCCGTCTTTAACTTTAAGTTCACCCATTTCGTCACTAGGTTCAATATTTCTGAGAAAGTCAAGTTTTGTTTCAAAATCACATGAGTGCCCTTGCATTGTAAAGGTTTTACAATGTTCAACAAGTTCTTCTTTTACTTCCAGGCTCAGACCGTTTAATGAATCCAGATTTTTAAGAGTTGCAACTCTTCTGTACAAATCAAGAGTATTAATTAATCTTGCAAATGAGTTTTTTACACCTATAAGCCTGTTATTTACAAAAGAAATTTGGGTAGCCATTAAGGAACCGTTAGGTACTCCGTTTCTGCCTATAAGCTTTTCTGCTGTGGATTTCATATTAAGGGCCTCAAAAGAACGAGCCGCACCCTTGTATGTTGTTTCAACATGTTCAAGATATTTCGGAGGAATTTCTCCGCCTTCTGCAACCCTGTCAAGTTGTGCAACTTTTGCGGTTATGGCAGAAAGCACTCTGCGATATTCGTCATCATTTGACGCTACCTTTTCAACCTTGTCCCTGAATACCTTATACATCATTTCACGATCAAGACGTGTATCTGCAAGTTCTTTGTTAGTAAATTTGAAAATTACAGGAAGGTCATTTGCCAAATCGTTCCAGTAATTAGGAAGTCCCATTTCTGGTGCTGAAGCAAATTTTGTATAAACATATTTATTCAATACGCTTCTTCTTGCATTAAGGTCAGTAACTATGTCAGCAACCTTACGGATCGTATTCTGCGCTTCCATATCGAGAACTGCAGAAGGGGACTTAAATATAACTTTAGCAACAGAACCATCTTCTACAGATCCACTGTATAATTCTCTGAACAAAAGCTCTTTGTCTAAGTCATTTATAAGAGGAAGTCCTTTAGGTTCAGCTGCCTTATTATAATTATCAATATTTTTTCTTATCAAATCATCAATAGAATCAACTACATCCTGAATACTTAATTCACCTTCAACGGCACTGAATTTTGCAACATTTTTGCC
>ERZ779762.1917-NODE-1917-length-10614-cov-7.025949_pt1 | contig 10614 bp, 12 predicted proteins | sample MGYA00511887_ERZ779762 | MGnify/ENA primary metagenome ERZ779762 (study PRJEB29588, sample SAMEA2163052) | human gut metagenome | biome: human gut; feature: human-associated habitat; material: faeces | place: Denmark | collected 2008/2010 ...
AGTCCGTGTGATGATGTAGCACCGCTGGCAAAGGGTACGGCTGGATGAGAACCATTCAGGGGTGAGATTCCCATGAGCTTTAGCGAAAGCTGTTCGGTTTGCTTCAAAGAAAATAACAGGAGGTTGTTATCTTATGGAAAACACAAAGAATCCTGCCCCTGAAATGATACGGGAATACCAGATAGGAAACACCTGTTATGTGGTAAAATCCCGCTCAAAAGAACAGGCACAGGAAGACGCAGTAACGAAAGTAAAAAGGCTTATCCGTAATGACTTGAAACAATAATTTTGCTATAAAACAGGGCAGACAGAAAACAGAAAATGCGGTACAATAAAGTTGCAAAAGCATTGTCTGTTTGACTGTCGGATAGGAGGTATTTATGTTACAGCAGTCAAACAACACTATCACTTCCATTTATCCGATTGGAAATCAAACAGAGGAATTAACCGCATTATACTGTCGGCTTTCACAAGATGATAAACAGGAGGGTGATTCAAACAGTATTATTAACCAGAAAAAAATCCTGAAGCGTTATGCAATCGAACATGGGTATCAGCCTTATGTGTTTTTTGTAGATGATGGATTTTCTGGTACAAATTTCAACAGACCAGATTTTCAAAGAATGATTGCAGAGGTCGAAGCAGGAAGAATCAAACGCGTTATAGTCAAAGATATGTCAAGACTTGGGCGTGATTATTTGCAGGTGGGAATGTACACAGAAATTATGTTCCCGAACATGGATGTCCATTTTATTGCTGTCAATGATGGCGTGGATAGCCATGTGGGGGAGAATGAGTTTACCCCATTTCGTAACATAATCAACGAATGGTACGCAAAGGATACCAGCAAAAAAATCCGTGCAGTCAAACGTTCTAAAGGAATGGCAGGCGAGCATATCGGTTCTCACGCTCCTTATGGCTACATGAAGAATCCTGACAATAAAAAGGAATGGCTTATAGATGAAGAAGCCGCCGAAGTGGTTCGGGAAATCTTCCGTTTATGTGTCAATGGTTATGGACCGACACGAATTGCCAATATTCTAACGGAAAGAAAAATTCTTTGCCCTACTTATTATGCGTTAGAGCATGGGGAAAAGCCACGAACCGTTCTTCCACCTGACAAGTATCTGTGGAGTGCAACTGTGGTATCTCACATCTTAGAAAGAATGGATTATTTAGGACATACTGTGAATTTTAAGACCCATGTTAAGTCTTATAAAAATCGCAAAAAAATTGATAACAGTCCTGAACAATGGAGGATTTTTGAGAATACCCATGAAGCAATCATTGACAAGGAAACCTTTGAGATTGTACAGAAAATCCGTTCCGGAAAACGCCGCCCTACCAAAATGGGGGATATGCCTATGTTCTCTGGTTTGCTCTACTGTGCAGATTGCGGAAGCAAAATGACATTTCATAGGCAAATGGCACAGAGCGCAGAGAAACATAATTTTGTATGCAGCAATTACCGGCACAATTCAAAATCATGTACTATGCACTATATTCGTAATGTAGTAGTCGAACAAATTGTGCTGGAAAACCTGAAAGAAGTTATCCGCTATGTATCAGATTATGAAGATGAATTTGTTCAGATGGTCATGGATACGGATATGCGGCAAAGAAATAAAGAACTGTCGCAAAAGAAAAAACGGCTTACAGAAATCCATTCCCGTATTCAAGAGTTGGACAAAATTTTTCAACGGATTTATGAAGACAATATTAGTGGAAAACTTTCAGATGAGCGCTTTATGAAACTTTCAAAAGGATATGAGGAAGAACAGCATACTTTGCAGGAAGAACAGACTTCCTTAGAGAAAGAATTACAGAAAGAAGAAAAACAATCTGTGGATGTAAAGCAATTTCTTTCAGTAGTCCGCAAGTACACTAACCTTACAGAACTAACACCAGAAATTGTACATGAGTTTATCGACAAAATTATTGTCCATGCTCCTGATAAGAGCAGCGGTAAACGCTTACAGGAAATTGAAATTATCTATAACCATATCGGAGTATTCGACCACTCAAAGGTCACTTTGTGGAAAGGGAAAGCGGTATAGTACGCAACATACTATACCGCAAAACCTAAATCTTAAAAACATCCTTACCAAACCCTCACATTTACTGGGTTTCCGTTGATTTAGTCTTATTTTATCATCATCATCCCCTGGCTGTAATCCACAAAATAGAGCCAGAAAAAATTCCAGACGGTGTGGGCAGGGCGCCTGATACACCGCTTCTAAAAAAAGCCTGGTCTGTTCCCTGGTATAGAGAGATATCATGGGCTCTGGCCTTTTTTTGCGGACTGGAGGCAAAACCAGCTCCTGCTTCAAATGTCCCTGCTTCCAGGCGGACTCTGTAACCGAACACAATAATTCATAAACAGCGTGTTCGGTACCTTTACAATATTTCTGACAGGACCGGATCAGATCTTCCATATATCCGGTATCAACAGTTTGAATAAGTGGGTCCGTTTCCATATTTGGCAGGATGACATTTTCAATGATCCAGCGATATCTTACTGCGGTGTTTTCACAGGTGCATGCTGGAAGGTATATTTTGTGAAACCAGTAATCGAGATATTCGCTAAGCAAAAAAGGACAATGACTGGAATCTTTCAGGGCCGCCAGCTCTTTTTGAAAAAGACGGGTTGTTTCTTTGTAATCCTTCTTTGCTCCGGAACGGGTAAAAAATCCAGTATGTATACATAAAACAGCCACCTGGTTCTCATGGTTTATGCGTTTCGTCTGACTGCACCATAAATGGTCGTGTGACAGAAAGACATTTTTTTTATCGTGATTCATAATAAGATCCTCCTTGAAAATCTGGGTAAAAGGAATGCATTTACAGGGCTGCCAGGATCCGGTCTATTTCAACACCGCCGGTAAGTTTTTGGATGGATTCCGGACTGCAATTGTTTTCCAGCATGGTCCAGACGAACATGTCGCGGAGATCGTACATGGAAATAAGGGGAAGACCACAGTCTTTTGTAATATGCTTCAGTCTCGTATTCAGGGTCACCAGTGTTTTTATGGAGCCGCGGCTGCTGACACAGAATGCCTGCGGGTCTTTCTTATCCGGATGCTCCAGGAAATAATGGTTGTTTTCCATCTGGCGGAGTGAAAGCTCGTCCTTTACGAAAAGCGGTACCTTCAGGGAACGGAAACGTTCTTCTTCCAGATCCTTGTAACTGTATCTGGAAGAAGCGTTTTCAGTGGGAAGAACGCCGTCTTTTGTATACTGCTTATGGATATCCAGTTCCCCGGTATCCGGGTGGAAATTTTCATAGGTCAGCCCCAGGATCTCGCCCGGACGTAAGCCGCAGAACAATGCAAGATCATACTCAAGACGGTGGGAATAAGGATCATTCTTCACTGCCTGCAGGAAAACTTTCGTCTGCTCTTTTGTATAGATACATACGTTTGAACGGGGTTCCTTGCGGGGAATAAGTGCAGAAGCAAGGTTATATGGGAGGAACCCGTTCATCCATATGGAGGTGGCGATCCTGTACAGCAGTTTATAAACCGCATATTCTGCACTTGCACAATATTCTTTGCAGGCATCTATCACGGCATCAAGATAGTCTGCATCGATGTGGCCAAGCGGTGGGTCTGTTTCAATCCTGGGCAGGATAAGGTGGTAGATGATCCAGTGATACTTCACTTTTGTAGTGCTGCTGATATCTGACGGAAGTTTCTCAAACCAGTCTTCCAGGTATTCCGTGAAAGTACAAAAGCAGCTGCTGCACATCTTCCTGTTTTTCCAGTCTTTCTGAAAAACAGTTTCTGTTTCTTCTAATGTTTTTTCGGCTTCTGTCTGGGTGGTAAATCCGGTGTGGGTATGATACTCGACCGTCCCTGATACAGCATTCAGCGTTCTGGTACGGCAACACCAGAGCTCTTTAGGTGAATAAAAAATGGATAGTTCTTTGAGTTTGTTCATAACGTTATCCTCCTGAAAATTTTGGGGTGGGAAATGAAAGGGCTCTTTCCCATCCCGCTTTTGTTGTTCGAAAGCTTCGATAGCTTTTTAAGAATATATTGTCAGAAGAACGGAAATTTTCTGCTGTTTTTTGAAAAATTTTAAAAAAAATCAATGTTTTGTTTTTATCTGCTATGGGTACCGGTTTTTAGCAGCTTTGTTTTTTATAAATATGTATGATTGGGGTCGGAATAACGTTTTTTATAAGAACATTTTTTTAGAAAAATTGATACAAAAATTCCCCGGCTTATCTGTGAGTTGTAATGAGCCGGGGATACAGAAATGAAGAAGAAATGTTAAAGAAGAAATTTAATCATAGAAATAATTCCGATAAGCAAGAGCATCAGGAAGCTGGTAGGGCCTCTGTTCCACACTGCCCTGTTTTTTCGGTAAAAGATGATGGGTCAACACATAATCTTCGATTATTTTTGAGATATCATAGGTTTCCTGTTCCTGGAAGGCTACATAAACCCTGCTTGTGAATTCTGGACTGGAATGCCCCAGGCATTTGGAGATCGTTTTCGTGTTGACCTGGTACTGGGCGAGGATCGTGGCGTAGGTATTCCGGAATTTTCTCCAGGGCAGCCGGGAGATCCCGCTCTGTTCCATCAGGCGGTTGTAAGACTTGATATAAAAACTACGGTTATGGCACTGCCCGTTTTCATGACAGCAGATGTAGCCCAGATCCAGGAATTCTGGATCAGAAGCTTTGCGTTTTTCGTAGCGCTGTCGTTCCAAGAGGATCTCATCCAGGACAAAATCAGCCAGTACTACTGCTCTTTTGCTGTTTTTTGTTTTCAGTGGGAGTTCACTGCACAGTACCGGCCTGTTCTCCTGCGCCACTTCCATGTACAGGTTCTTTCCAAGCTGGCGTTCCACAAAAAGTTTCTTGCCAAGGAAATCAATATCGCTGTACCGGAGTCCGGTGATCTCGGAGAACCGCAGGTCGGCAGTGACGGCAAGGAGCATGGGCAGATAGATCATGGGTTCCTGCTGCTTACACAGATATAAAAGATGGGCAGCCTGTTCCACGGTATAAACCTGCTGCCGGGTATCCGCTTTTTTCTTTAGGCATGGCTGTTTTACTTCGGAAGAGATCCCGGTATAGATATCCCTGGAAAGACAGTTGTGTTTCAGGGCGTAACAAAGGGAACCTGTGACCACACCGATTGCAGTTCTCTGTACTTTCTGATACGGGATAGCAGATAATGCATTTACCAGGTCTTTTCTCTGCAGCGTATCCAGCATTTTATGACCAATCGCAGGGAGCAGGTAGTTTTCTATGATATTCCGGTAAGCGTTGTAGGTATTATAAGTGATCCTTTTTTGACCGATCATATGATGGTAAAACCAGAAATCATAAAACTCTTTCACAGTATAAGAAAAAGGGATGAAACTGCCGTTTGCGATTTCCATGAGGGCCTCATCCCTTTCCTGGCGGGCCAGCTGTTTGTTGGAAGAGGCGGTCCGCTGTACCATCTTCACATCGCCGGACTCAAAAACAAGTAAAAGACGGAAACAGTATTTTCGCCTGGCTTTTATGTATATAACGTCACCAAGGGATTTCCCGGAAATGAGCCTGCCATAAAGGAAGGTTTCCTTTACCGGCATCTGGGGATAGAACTCATTCTTTTTCACAGGCTTTTTCCCTCTTTTTTTTCAGCACCAAGGACTGGATCCAGGAAACCTGCAACGACAGCACCAACTTCAGGATCCGTACATGGAATCCTGTTACAGAATGCCAGTGTTGTAGTCTGTTTTGTGTGGCCAAGGATACCAGAGACTGTTTCAAGGGAAAAATCCTGTTCGAGAAGAAAACGGGCGAACATATATCTCAGATCACGCATGTTCAGTTTTGGAAGGCCAGTTTCTGTGGTGATCGTTTTTAAAGCGGCTCCTAATGTAACAGCAGATTTTATCTTTGCAGTGGGACCGAGGCAAAGATAAGCTTTATATTCTGTAGCAGAAGGATATCTTGCCAGGAGTTTCCGGTTTTCTTTTCGTCGGGTAGAAAGTTCTGAAAATAGAAAAAAAGGAATTTTTAATGTTCGGTTCTGTTTGGTCCCTTCCAGTTTTTTTAACTGGCAGTTCTTCCCGGAATCGTTCGAGGTACAGATCCTCTGGATTGTGATGGTCTGCTCATGACGGTTGAAATCCGAATACTTCAGTCCAAGGATTTCCCCAGGTGTCAGGCCGCAAAAAAGAGCCAGTTGAATCTCCAGGTAATGGTTGGAATTGGAAGCGGCAGTCAGGAATGTGCGAAGCTGTTCCGGGGAATAGAAAACCGGATTTCCGGGAGGCTCCGGATAGTGTCGGATCTGCTGGAAGTCCATATCCGGAAGATAATTGTTTACGCGGGCGTTTTTCAAAGCGTTGTGCAGCAGCTTATATGCATAATAGCCTCCGTTGCAGCAGTAAGCCTGGCAGGATTCCAGAACCCTATTGAGATAATCAGGAGTGACACATCCCAAAAGAATATCTTTATGCAGATGGGGCTGGATGATCAGTTTTATGATCCATTGCTTTTGAACCAGTGTACGGCTGCCATTAGAACCCTGAGCACATACATCATTCAGCCAGTAATCCAGATATTCCGAAAAGGTAAAAGGCATATCCCGGTCCTTTTTCAGTTTGGACAACTGATCCTGGTAAGAAACCAGGGAACGCTGGAAGCTCTCTTCTGCTTCTTCCCGGGATGAAAACCCGGTACGACGGCCGTATTCAATGGTGCAGATAAGAGGATTTACCAATTTGGTCAGATGAGCCCAGGTACCGTTGTCTTCCTGAAAGACGGGGGTTTTTGCTTGTTCTTTCATTGATTTGTTTTCTCCTTTGTGTGTTTGATATGCTTACAGATATTTCTCTATTACGAAACATTATATGAAGTTTCTCGGCTATTATCAATACAAAAGTTTCTTAATAACGAATTATTGATGAAAGTAGGGAATATCATGCAGAAACTCAGACCGGATATGAACATTGGCGGGAACATACAGAAAATACGGTATAGCCGAAAGCTTACACAGGATCAAGTGATTGCCAAAATGAATCTCATGGGGATCCAGATCTCCAAAAGTACCTATGCGAAGCTGGAAACAAATCGGATGAATATTAAAGTAAGCGAACTGATGGCCATGAAGGAAATCTTTGAATGTGAGTTTAATGATTTCTTTGAAGAGCTGAATGAGTAATAATATAGATAAAATATTATTCGGGGAACTCTCTTATTATCTAGGTATATGGCAAAACGTAATTATATAAGAGGGTTCTCTGTCTTTTTATATAAGATAATGTCGTATGTGACAAAATGTTTACAAGAAGGTCAGAATTTTTAAATTCCTGATTTCTCTTAGCTTATGCGCCTATATCATATTGAAATTTCGCATATATAGAATGCCGCATTTTTTCATATAATTGCTTAAAATTTTCTTCTGCATCGTCAGAAGAGATAGTATTTGAAGTGATTAAGGCACTTTCGAGCCGACTGCTGTAATTAAGGGCAAACTCAGGGTATTTCAGAAATGTATCCAGGGCAGCAGATTCCAGTTCCTCTCCTGCTTTCAAACGTTCCAACTGAATACTATCAAAAAGTTCTTGTGTCATAGGTACGATCCCGTATATTGCAGCCCATTGAGTCTGAGTGAAATGTTTCAATTCTGCCGGCAATGTCAGTAATTTTTGTTTTTGCTCCAAGGTCAATTCGTTGAATAAACTTTTTTCCATAATCAAAATTTCCTCCCATTGGAATAAGTATGTGCAAGTAATTACAGTAGAGATTCTACAACTTATAATTCAATTATATATTAGTTATCCTATACTTACAATCTCTGAATAATATTGTAGTTGAGGGTAATGGTATATGGAAGATCGTAATTATGGAACTATCCGGATTAAATTGGATGAAATGATAGAAAAGCAAAACATCAGTAAGAACAAATTGGCTCACCGCGCCGAAATGCAAAGGACCCAACTCAACCAGTTTTGTAAAGGAACGGTAACACGGCTGGATACCGCTGTTTTAGCCAGGTTGTGCTGTGCATTGAATTGTAAGATCGAGGATCTGTTGGAGTACGTTCCACCAGAAAATAAGGAAAAATAAATATATCTCATAAGCTAAAAAGTGCAGAGAAGTATATTATACAGTTATACGTCTCTGTACTTTTTTGCTTATGATGGTCATATCCTTAATGAAATCATTGTAGGTAACCATCCGCTATGTTTTCACTCATGTGTGAGATATACCCCAACAACCTATATTCCCTTTCATTTTTCCAGTCACAGATCATGCCATCAGCAAAATTAAAATCTATACCTCTTCCTTTTGCAATATTCATACTTCTTGTAAATGTATTGTATAATCCTACTGTAGCCCATGAAAAAGCTGTATCCATGAAAAACACAGCTATCTCATAAGTGATATTGAATCCACAGCCAATCGTGCTACAATAAAATTATACATTTCAATATAAGAAGGAGGTCATTCTATGGCACTGCAAGAAGATTTCAATCAAATAATAGATTACGCACATTTTTGGAACTGGGCTCCTGATTGGGGAGAAGTGCAAAGAATATACGAGAAATTCCCTGATTCCTTCTCCGTACTTACGCCCTTTGCGTATTCCTATTTGGAAGAACTGATTAGAACTACAACCTCCGACTATGGACTTCCTTTATTCGATCGTAATGGGCAACCAGTTAAGGTCAATGTTGGCATGAAGTTGATTTCTTTGGCAATAGCAGAAAATCAAAATAATCAGGAATATGTCAAGGTTCTGGAAGAAACAAAGAAATATTTCAAATATGTAAAAGTAAACAACGATGAAAACGGGCGAAACAGAGTTATGCATGGATTCGTTCATCCCCGTTTTTGGAGCAAGGAGAACTTCGAACAACTCATTCATCATATTGCTGTTCTTTCACCTTACTCAAAGTTTTAATCTATAACTTCGCTTTGAAATACGTTTGGAATACTCGCTTGTGATTCTGAGGAACCATCTTGAAAGGATCTGCGTTTAGCAATTCCGATTGAGATTTCACCTGTTTTAAGAGATTTAATAACTGTTATATTTTGTTATTAAATTCTCCGCAAACCCTTGAAAACACTGGATTTGTCGCAGGTGAGCTTTCCCTTATTGTTTCCCTTGTGTTATATCGTCCCATCAGTGTTTACGAACTCTGATAAGGGCAAATACAAGGGCAAGAAAAATCTATAAAACAGTATAACACAAAATAAAAGTGACATGGTGAACTGATTGAAATGCTTCTGATTTTTGCAACAAATGATTGATTTAACGATAAGGAGATTTGATACGATGAGAACAATATTTGCAGAATACAATCCCAAGCGCAACAGTATTGATGTTTATACCTCTGTTGGCTATATGCTCCGCATTGACTGTTGGGAAGCTGAAAAGGACTTAAAAACCACATCAGGATCAGACTGTGCATTAAACGCACTCGCCATTGATGATCCTCTTGAATATGCAAGATTATATCTTGATGGAAATTTGCAGATGTGGGTAGATGCGGAAGACTCATTAGATATTTTTTAATTTTTAAACAAATACAACAGTTTAAATAACTATTAGCTACAATATTTCCGGAAAATTCATCATAGGTTTGTATAAACGCAAAGAAACGGCGGCTCTGAAAATCAAAGTCGCCGTTCTAAATTGTCTGGTTTTTCTTTTGCCGTCATGCGGCAGATAATCAATTCATTCTATTTTGAACTTCTTTTATGCTACCTGATGTCTGCAATAGGAATGAATCGCCAAGAATGTAAACACAAATAATTCAATTCCTGCCGAAATCAAAATAACATGCGGTGTCCAGAAACTCATTCCACCGATATTCAGATAATTGAAATTTGCAAGCTGAGAAAGGAAATTGTTCTGCATACCAATTCCGGCAGATGGAAGTATGGTAGAGAGCCATGTTGCTCCCATCGCCACATAAGCAAAAAGCGGCATGAGAAGAACTACGATAGAGATCAGCAAAACTGTCAATGTGTCTTTACATTTTGCAGACAGGAACAACATACAGCTAACCGTTGCTAATACAGAAAGTAAGCCCGCTGCTGCGAGAATTATCTGCAACTGCCCCAGATTGATGTTTGGCAGGTTACAGTCAGGTAACGCTGGAAAAAACTAATTCCTGAATTTGATTCTTTTTTCATGATATCTGCTCTCCTTAAATTATTTACAACAATCCCCGTCACCGCATCCAAGGCAAGTAAGGGATTCTATAAAGTGTTTGTAATTCATCAATGTCTCACAATTCAAAGAATAGTGATGCCATTTTCCTTCCTTACGATCATTCACAAGGCCGCATCCTACCAGTATCTTCATATGATGGGATAAAGTTGGCTGGGTAATTTCAAATCTTTCCAAAAGTTTACACCCGCACTTTTCTCCATCCGACAGCATCTGTACAATTTCCAGCCGGTTCGCATCGCCCAAAGCCTTGCATATCAAAGCCACATCCATTGCATTCATATTGACACCTCACATTGATCATTGTCTATGTTCAATATAATATATACATAGATATTTGTCAATGTATGTATTTTAAAAAAGAGAATCAAGTTTTTGATTCTCTTCATACATTCATTATAGCTTTTATCATCCATTTTATTTG
>ERZ779762.1919-NODE-1919-length-10610-cov-3.369304_pt1 | contig 10610 bp, 10 predicted proteins | sample MGYA00511887_ERZ779762 | MGnify/ENA primary metagenome ERZ779762 (study PRJEB29588, sample SAMEA2163052) | human gut metagenome | biome: human gut; feature: human-associated habitat; material: faeces | place: Denmark | collected 2008/2010 ...
AGTTGTGTATCATCCTGTTTCTTGGAATTTACATATATGATATGTGCTTCATCTTGAAAAGCTTCATTTAATTCTTTGATTTGTCTGTCAATATGGTAAATCGGAAGTCCATATCCAAGGATATTATCTCTGGTAATAAAAATCACGTAGCTTTCTGGCAGCTCATCGAAGTCCTGACCGGGATTTATTCATCAGGCCGCTATGATAACGAGCTCGTTTCGGGGATGCGCCCTCATTATCTTGTTGGTTTTCTACACCAAACTTTAACTCTTAAAAATAATACGAAATAAAACACCAAAAATCACAAATTATAGACAAAGAAAGTGTTTTTTCGAACAGATCTATTTCCCATATTTGATATTTCATCTTTTTGAAAATGCTAAATATACAATATTGTAAAAAGGCAAGCCTAATCAGACCTGCCCTTTTATAATGATTTTTCAATTATTTTGTTACGCACAAAGTTTCGTCAATCCACTTCTGGACGTCTTTCACATTATGGTTTACAGCTTTTGCGATTTTTTCAACAGGTAATCCCATTTCAGCAAGTGAAAGGGCTGTTTCCTTTTTAGCCTTTAATTCACCGCGCTTTTCGCCGCTTTCCATTCCCTCGCTATAAATTTTCTCCATTTCATGGCACATAAGCTCAACCCCTTTCTGCGTGTCTTTTAATTCATGTACCCTCTTTGCAAGAACTGGACTGTGCATTTCATCCGCATTCTTACAATGCAGATCATGCATAAGTCTCCCAAGTTCTGTGTCTTCCTGTTTTCTGGAATTCACATATATAATATGTGCTTCGTCCTGAAAGCTATCATCGGCTTCTTTGATATGTCTGTCAATATGGTAAATAGGAAAGTCATACCCAAGGATGTCATCCCTGGTAATAAAGATCACATAGCTTTCCGGTAATTCATCAAAATCCTGACCCGGATTTAAAGTGTTCATGTCCATCAAACCACTATGGTAACGTGCCCTCTTAGGTGATGCACCTTCATTATCCTGCTGGATCTCCACATCAAACTGTTTGCCTTCGGAATCTCTGGCAACACAGTCCATGATTGCGGACCGTCCCTGCAGATTCTTATAATCCTTCTGGATGATCTGCTCAATTACTTTCAGATCCTGTTTTTCCATAATGACCTGCAGAACATATTCCAGGCATTCTCTCTGTTTGAAAACATTTCTCATAAATATGTCACTCATGAGTGTAAAATTCTTAATAATACCTTTATATCTTTCGTAACGTACTTCCAATCCGTTCTCTGGCATAATTTTTTCATCTGCCACGTTCGCTGTCACCTCCCACTTTATTCTTTTTATGTTATGAAGAAATTTTCGAAAAAGCTTTTGTTTATTTTATCTTAGCATCAATGAATGACCTTTACAAGACACTTTTTCCCCGAATTACATCGGGCGTTCTTTAACCTACCCGTTCCACATAGCGTACACTGTTTCCCTTACACTCAAATTCCGGACAAAGGGACAGCCATAGTCTTTCCAGATCATTGATATTCATAGCATCCAATTCTGTTTCATCTTCCTCACCATAAATATTTACAAAACCGATCCGATATATGCCATACCCTTTATGTAGGTTTTTTACTACTTTTCTTCCTGCTCTTCGTATATTCATAAGCTCTCTTCTCTCCTCTCTTCTGCTTCCAGCAAAAATGTATTGCAGGTATAGCTTCCGGAAGCACTGACACCAGCGGCCCCTCCAAGGCTGTCCAGATACTGGCTTCCATTTTTAGATGCAGAAATGTACATATAAAAGTTTGTCAACACATAGTTTTTATTTTCCAGAACATTCTTATAACTGCTGCTAAGTACAAGCCTTGCTCCAAGTTTTTCTGCTTTTTCTTTTACCAGCATAGCAGTTAAATTTACTGCTTTTCGTATTTCCTGTTCGCTAAGTCCGCTTTGATAATAACGTTCCAAAAACAAAACCAGTTCTTCTGCTTTATTTTCATGTGGTTCGCTTTTGGCAGTCACATCAACAAACTCAATCGTCTTCCTTTCATCCGCAACTATAAAAGAACCTTTTGTCAGACGGAGGATTGCACGAAATACAATTTTACTATTGTGTTTGATAAATATAATTTTTTTATTTGCATCAAAACAGGATAACAGACAATCACAATTTGGACCATTCCGATAGGAAATGCAGCTGCGTAGCGGTACTTCTCCTATCTGCATGACCGGAAGCAGGCTGTCCTCTTCCCAGATTTCCCATCCACAATCCACGCGCAGCAGCTTTTCTTTCCAGATTTCTTCTGTATCTCTTTTTATTGGAAAAGCAATTTCCCGTCCCAGATCTCCTTCATGGTATTTCAGCTCCATGAACTTTCCTAATAACTCAGCATTTACGATTCTTCGGATTTCTTCCTTCTTTTTCGGCTGCCTGTTCAGAAAGGAAGTCATGATCTCAGCGCCACCTTCATAAATGAACTTCTGGATATTGGATTTATTTTCCGCGACAAAAGCATCCGAAATATTCAATTCTGTCTTTAAATTCTTCCAGGAAGGATCCTGGGACAGCAGTTTGTCCATCAATGCAGGTAATCCGGAACAGCCATTTAAAAGATTCTGATTATGTAAAAGGAAGTAAACCTGATTATCCCTTGTAAGCTCTTTTAAAAGTTCAGTAAAATCCATTAAAAATATCAGAATCCATATGGCTGTTTCATGCCGAAGATCCAGAATGTTTTTAAAATCCTCCTGCATCCATCTGGAAAGCGACTTTTTTGACAAAGCTTCTGCCAAGCACTCAATCTGATTTTCCTCTAATGCATCTGTCAGGCAGTCTCTTTTTATCAACTCACGAATCACCCGAAGACGATCATCACTTTTTGAGTATGCTAAACGATCATACAGGTCTATATAGACTGCTTTTACATTGTACAGGACTTTCAATTCTTCAAATACACGAGGCTTCGAAAACAGTGATTCTTCACTCTTTCTCCAGGGAACTACCATATATTCACAATCCCTTAAATTTTGCTCGTTTAAAGTATTTAGATTCAGGCATCTTTTATAAACCTCTTCATCCAGAATCAACGAACTCCTGTCAAGGTTTATAAGCCAGTCTCCATTCTTTCGCAAAAGTTCCAGGAAATGTTTCTTCCGTTTCGTAATGACATACAGGATAAGCTCTGTCTTTTCCAAAGTGAGCTCATAAAGATCCATATCTGGAAGCGGATTTCCATACAGAGTGTTCACATAGGCTGCCTTTCCGTTTGAAACCTTTTCAAAATCTGCATCTGGACCTGTCAAAAATCTTATCAGCTTCGGGATATCTGCATATAATGATTCGTTCCAAAGCCATAAGTGAAGAAAAGAGGCCTGCCATTCTTTTGGGATCTGAGCAAGAACCACTTCTAATCCATTCCGGATTTCTTTTGGATGCCGGCTCAGTTCTTCCAGCTGTTTCTTATTTAAACTTTCCGTTTCTTCACAAAACTCTGATAAATAATTTACAAGTTCCATCAGATCCTGTTTCAAAAGTAATGCCAATGATTCCTCATCCTTGAGCAGCTCATAAAGAAGCTCCGTTGAAAAAGCCGGATTTATCAAAAGCATGCGTATCTTTATTCCCGCACGGGCAACATCAAACTCACCAATGCAGGTATCAAGACTTGCTACAAGCTGTTTCTTTAACTCTTCTACCGGTTCCAGAAAAGCATAATATTTCAGATAAACATATACAATCCGGTCCGGGATTTCTTTATCTGCCAGTACTTTCTCAATCTTTTCATAGGGAAATTCGGACAGCTTTTCATTTCCCGCACATTCTACGATCATTCTGATGCGGTCTGGTTCTAAAATAGAAAAATCCTTTTTGTTCATTTTTCCTAAAGAGATGAGTATTTCCGGATCGTCCATCAAAGAAGAAACCGTCTCCTCATTTAACCCCTCCATCAGACTGGAAAGTTCCTGCTGATTTACCAGTCTGGCCGCATTCATACAGGAATCTTCCCCTTTCTTTCCTATCAGTTTCAGGGGAATTGCTGCATTTTTCATTTCCCTGTAAATATTCATGTGCTTTAAGATTCTTTCGATCATCACGCTACCTCTGCCCTTTCTATTAATTCAGTAATCTCCGGTAACCCCATGCATTCGTCCTGGTACATATTTTCTGCCAGTTTAAGAAGATATAGAGCTTCCTTTTTTGCCATAAGCTTTTTCACTGTTCCTGCAAAATTATCTTTTAAATACGAGGAAACGATCTTACAGTAGAGCTTTTTATGGCCATATGAATAACGACCATTCTTGTAAAACTCATAAATAGACTGAATCTCCTTATCCGTTTTTCTGTTTTCCCGTAATATCTGATTAAACTGCTGTTTGATGTTTTTTTCTGTTTTCCAGTGATCTATCCGTTTTTTCTGTTCCTTTAGCCATTCTTTCCGTTCCTGATATCTTTTCCGATCCTCTTCTGTCATATATTTCTGATACAGGGTTTCTCTTCGATAAGAATCACTTATAAATGGAAGAAGCAATTTGGAAAGCTCATATGCTTCGGACTGTTCCAGCCAAAGTGCTGTACTTTCCTTTAAAAGTAAGGCCGTCAGGTATTCTGGATAAATATCCGGATATTCATAAAAGAACTTTTTTTCTACCATTGAAAACAGTTCCCGGTGTTCCTTTTTTCCCAGAACTGGCGAAAAAAATTCGCACTCTCTATGTTGGATAGCATAGTATCCCAAGGAGAAAGTTTCCTTTAAAATCCTCCAGGGGCTTAAGAATTCGCATCCATCCATTCCAATCTCATTGATCAGAAATTTCAGCATAGGATAGGAATGCTCATTACAAAGACCCTTTATTTCACTTTTTAAATATCCTGCCATAAATTCCCATTTCTTTTCCAAATCTGGCTCTTCATTTTTATAATCCTTTACAAACTCTTCCAGATACTTTTTTCCATCCAAAATCCCATGCAGGATCAGCCGGTTGAAAACCGCGTAAAGTTCCGGCTCACTCTTTTTCCAGAAAACATCCTGGTATCTACTTCCTGTAAAGTTTTCATAACGTTCCAGATACTTCAGCAAACTTTTCGTACTGTATGTTTTGCCTTTCAGAGTATCTGTAACACACGCTTCAAATTCTTCCGAAGAGAGTTCTTTTACCAGAGGATCCCATTTTTCTTCTGTCAGATCAATGTAATGCCACTCTTCCGGTTCATTACTTCTAAATGGAAACAGCGTAAGAAACGTTTTTACATTTTCCACCCTGAACGTTTCATTCATGCATTTTTCCAGCCGTTCTTTACCGTCGATACGGACAGAAAGTTTCCCATATGTTCTTAAAATCCGTGAACAAAGTACATAAGCCTCTTCTGGATATGTCTCTTTTCCAGGCAAAAATGCCTCTAATACATTCAGACCAATTTTTTCTGCTGTCAACCCGGAAAGGCTTATCCGATCGGGTCTCTCTACAAAATACATCAGTACAAAATTTAAAAAAGCGGTCTCTTTGTCGGAATATCCAAACATACGCATACGTTTTTCCAAAACGGCATCCGCGTTTTTAGCATTTGTGCCTGTTAACTTTACCAGCAGTTTCAGGATATCCAGATCCTTTTTGCGATACCCTTTAAGCTTTGTCATTACTTTGCCTACCATCCACACGAAAAGATTCCATTCAGTAAATACGGATATCTTCCGGTTCTTTGAAAAGCTGTCAGCAAGTTTCTGTTTTATGCCTTCCCACAGTGTTTCATCATCCGGAAGGATGGACATGGCAAACAACATTTCTTCTGCTCACTCAAATGGATACGCATGCATGGCCTGTTTCCACCGATTCTTTTCCTTTTCCTCACAGATATAACTGATACTGATCAAAAACAGGTCTTTCTCTCCAAGAATCTGTTTCATCTTTTTCCAAAACAGGTTCTTTTGAGTTCCATTGAACATACAGGTCTCCTGTAAAGGCATCATCCTCGCCAGGGCAAGTCCGAGGGCACGGTATGTCCGCTTTGTCCAGGTCAGATCTTCTCCAATACGCTCCAGGACTTCTCCCGGATAGTGCAGTCCATAAGCGGTTTCCATGTCTACTTTCGGCTTTTCCAGAAACATATCATTTTCTTTTAATTGCATATAAATTTTATATTTTTCCTCATTAGATGACAGCTTATAGATCAGGTTCGTCATCTGCCGGTACAGGGTAATATCAAGCCATTCTTCATAAATCTTCCATTCCATCCAATTTCCTCCTGTTTTCCCATATAAAAAGGGGACTGTTCGCCAGTCCCCCAAAATTGTTCTTATGCTGCCAGGATAATCTTCTTTTTCCGGCTTGCATAAGTGATCGCCATTGTAGAATGTTCCATGCCTCGCTGTTTCTGGTATTGCTTTACATCTGCATAATTTGCAAACGAAAGGATCTTACCATTTTCCTCTAACAAGTTATCTTCCATATTTTCACTCTCGCAGGAAGCCAGCGTCCAGTTTACATGGCAGATATAACAGGTCATGCCTGCAAATCCCAGATACTTATGTACATACTCTTCCGCTGCCTCAGCACTCGGAAAATAACGTGCATACTCCAGGGAACGGCAAACGATCCGGCCTTTGTACCATCCGGCAAAATACCGGTCCTTTTTCAGTTCAAGTACATACCCTGTCAGATAAATCTTCTGTAAAGCATTTTCTTCCTCGTCCATCATATCAAGAAGCTGTTCCGCATAGATTTTTTTCCATTTTAATGTGTTCTTCTTTATTATTTTACGCAGCATTATCTTTTTCCTCCTCAGTTCCCACAATGAGTTTTTCTACCATTCTGTACAAGTTCTGGAAATTTCCAGCCTGTCTGCGGCGTGTCATGCAGTCCTGTTCAAATGCCCGGATCACAGCAGAAGTTCTTGCAAACAGTGTGAAGATTTCCTCATCTTTCAGCTGTATGGTAACCTCTTTTTCTTTCCGGTAGCTGTCTTTTTTACAATACTGCCCGCCATTGGCATTATGCATCGCTATACCGGTGCCATTCTGTATCCTGACAACCCACGGATAATTTAAAACTTCTCCTTTGTTGTTGCGAACCTTCCTCTGTATGGAAAATACTGTAACTCTTCCCGTGTTGGAATTTTTATCCTCGCAAAAGATCTTTTGCTGGAAGAATTTAAATTCCTGTACATTATTCCATATACGGGAATACACGTATTTTATGATTTCCGGACTCAGATTTGCATAAACGCTGATGCTGTCTTCTTTGCTGTAGTCAACCATAACAGCCCGGATCCTGGAATAATCGCTGGCAAAGTCTTCGTGAAGATGCCAGAAATCCTTTGGTTCTGCCATCCGCAAAAAGCTATTAAATTCCAGTAACGTATTCTGTGTCTTATGAACACAGATCTGCTTTGATACATCCGTATTCTGTTCTTTTTCTTTCCTGTTTTTCCTGTTCATCCTTACCTCCTGATAAAACGCAGCAGTTTCTTTGTCAGAAGAGCCGGAAGCTGTTCAAGATCCGTAATATCCAGAAAAGATTCCTCATAAATTTCCTGAATTGCTTCCTTGTCGCTTCCGATCGCAGCCGCCTGAAAGAATACTCCCTGCTGCAGCAGCTTTTTCCGAATCTTCTGAAGGTCCCTTTTTGCCCCTGTGCCTCCATACTGGTTTGCATTAGGTGCACCATCACTGATCACAAACAGCAGTTTCTGCTTTTCCGGTCGTTCCAAAAGACGGCTGCCAGCATACCACAATGCAGTTCCATCCCGGTTGCTTCCATAAGGCTGCATACCAGCGATCCGGAACCGATCCTTTTCATCCGTTTCAAAATCTGCGCAGCAATGCAGATACACCGTTTCGTCTTTCAGGTTCTCATGCCGGTATCCATCTGTATGATGTCCGCACACCAAAACCGGTATTTCTGATTCCATACAAAAATCATACAGGCAAAGTGCTGCAAGAATGGCATGATCCATCCGTTCCCCACACATGGAAAAAGAATTATCGACCAGCACAGCCACACAGATATCCAGCTTTTTTCCTGGCTGTTGTTTCTTAAATACTGCCCCAGACGGTGCAGCTATGTTTCGAAGATCTACCCGACGTCCAAGAAAAAGCTTATGTTCCGTGCGTTCTTTCTGATTTTTCAATATAGGAAGCAGTTTCAGGCGAAGTCTCTTTTTTACCTGTTCAAGCTGCCCCTCATACTTTTCTGTCAGTAATTTTAAAAAATCTGATATCTCGGTCTTACGGCAAAGTTTTTTCTGTACCAGGTCATGGCCTTCTTCAAACGGTATCTCCATCAATTCCTTTTGAAGATGTTCGAAAATTTCTTTCTGTATCTTTTCATCAAGCGTCTCTTTCGCCATTTCATAAAGGATTTTTTGTAAGGCATTATCACTGGATGCTTCCGTTTCTGAGGCAGGGATGCCACATTCATTCTGTTTGTCTTCGAAGCCACCAGACTCCCTGACACATTTCGGAAGATTTAGATCCGCAAAGGATCTCTGCAACAGGTTTGTCTCAATCACATACACATATGCTTCTTCATCAGACAGATCCGTCTTCACAATCGCCGGCACTTCCGCCAATCCTGCAATCTTCGCCGCATTGGTTCTGTTATGACCTGCCAACATCTCATACCCTCTGGCAACCTTCCGCACAATCACCGGATTCAGCACTCCATAATCCTTAATGCTCTGTACCATATCATCCAGCCACTCTCCCTCATACAGCCGGAATGGATGGTCATGAAACGGTTGAATTTCATCAATAGGCAGCAAAACAATCCCATTCACAGGTTCCGCTCTCTCTTCCACTGGATCCTCAGTAAGAAGATCCAGTGCATCCTGAAATACTTTTCTTTTTGGTGCATTAGCTTTCATCCCCAGACATCTCCTCTGCAAGATTCTGATATGCCTTACAAGCCTTGTTCTCCGGTGCATACTCCAGAAGCGGCTCACTATAATAAATTGATTCTCCCACCTTTACTGTGTTTGGTATCATGCTCTTAAAAATCCGGATCTGTCCATTAAACGTTTCTGTCAACTGTTCTGTAATGACCTTACAGAGATTTGTTCTGGCATCACACATGGTCAGCAGGATTCCAGCAATCTGCAGGCGGTCATTCAGTCTGTTTCTTACTTTCTTAACTGTACGGATAAACTCCTGTAATCCCATCATTGCCAGAAGCTGCGGGTTGACAGCAATAATCACCTCATCAGCTGCCGTCAATGCATTGATAGTCAACGAACCAAGAGACGGGCAAGTATCCACAATAATATAGTCATACAGTCCTCTCAGTGGCTCCAGAATACCCGTCAGTATCTTCTCTGAACCCATTTCCATCCGTAGCTTACTGTCCACTGCTGAAAGCAGCATGGATGATGGAATAAAGTCCACACCATTTCTATTCTGAATATACTCTGACGGATCCGGCAGTTCTTCCTCTTCCATTCTGTTCATCATCAGATGCCCGATTGTCACCGGCACAGCCGCAGGATCCTCAATTCCAAAACAGGTAGTCAGATTTGCCTGACTGTCAAAATCAACCGCCAGAACTTTCTTTCCCATCTCTGCCAGAGAATAAGCCAGATTCCAGGAGCTGGCAGTCTTGCCAACTCCCCCTTTAAATGATCCACACATTAAAATTTTTCCCATACCACAATCCCCTTTCTCACGCTTTTCTTCCATAACAGCCTTCACTCTGCTCTGCCACATATCTTGCAGTGATTTCCGCTTTTTCGTTCTGATATCTGATTTCCAGCTTCTTAATCTCCTCAGACATAAATGCTGTCTTTGCTTCCTGCTCCTGTGCCTTATTCACATCCGGTGTGATAATCAGCTGACCATTTTCACATTTCACATGCACATAATCACCAAGATGAAATCCCAACTCCTCCAGCCATTTTCCTTTCAGTGTAATCGCCGGAACTATCTTATATTTATATCCGCTCTGTCCACAAACTTTCATATTTCTCATATTTTTCATTGCCATAAGATATTTCCTCCTGAACCAAGAATGAATTTACAAAGACCGGAACCGGTCTTTAGATGTGACTGACTGATGCAGGATTGGGAGCCACCCGACACACTGCTAAAGGAATAAAAAAAGACTGACCAGTCTGCTGTGATCTCTCACACAAAAACTGATTCAGTCCTACCCAAATCTCAGCCATATTTAATTTTCTTCAACCGATCCTTTCCCATCGGCTTTGCCATAACTACAGGTATCTCATACATGTTTTGAATAGGACTCAGGCCGCTGAACCCCTTGATTTACGGGCACTTTTTCGACCTGACATCATTATCACACATTCCCCCCATGCACCATCAATCATGACAGCATAATTATAGAAATCGGTATCTATATAATACATGATTTCTTTTAAAATTGTCTCTTCACTTACATATTGTTCAAACATGTCTTTCCCCTCCTTTTCCCAATATTTGGTCAGAAAATCTCTTAATAAATCAAATTTTCAACTTTTATAGTTAAGAATATAAACAATATACGGATACAAGTCCTAGTAAATCCTCCAATTCCATCTTAAAGCATTCCTCTTTTGAACCAATTTCCTTCGGAGCGTTCATAAAACTTTTAAATAATATTTCTACAAATCTGGATTTCAGCTTTTCCGTCTCTTCTTTAAATTCACAATC
>ERZ779762.1927-NODE-1927-length-10572-cov-1.490064_pt1 | contig 10572 bp, 6 predicted proteins | sample MGYA00511887_ERZ779762 | MGnify/ENA primary metagenome ERZ779762 (study PRJEB29588, sample SAMEA2163052) | human gut metagenome | biome: human gut; feature: human-associated habitat; material: faeces | place: Denmark | collected 2008/2010 ...
GCGGCGTTGGCAAACGCGATGCTGCGCTGTTCAAGAAAAGGGTGAAGCATGCGCTGAGCGGCGGACGGCTGTAAAAAATTGTTCGACATATCTGGGACGGGCTTTGACCCGTCCTTTTTCGATCCGTCAAAATGCTGCAAAATACATGCCGTTGAATCTCTTTTGCAGTATTGTGATCTTTATGGCATATCGATTGTATTCAACGCAATGGAAGTATGCAGGAATCTCCGATTTTATTAATATCGTTAAAGCAGTTGTGATCGCAGCAGCTTTCCAGCTGATCGGAATTTGTATGTTACAATGGGAGATACCAAGAAGTTACTATTTCTTGTATTTGGTATATCTGCTGTTGGGAATGTTTTTTATCCGATTACTTGTCCGATTGATTCAGGGAAGTGAACCACTCAAAGTGAATGATATTGGCAAGAAGAAAGTTCCGGTAATGTTGATCGGAGCAGGAGAAGCAGGAAGCATCATTTTAAATGAGATCAAAAAGAGTACATATGTGACTAAAACGATCCGTTGCATCATAGATGATGATCCAGCGAAGAAAGGAACATATTTATCTGGGATACCAGTGGTTGGCAATCGTAATACGATCCTGCGCAATGCAGTTAAATTTGATGTTGAAGAGATCATTTTGGCAATTCCGACAATAGAACCCAAGGACCGCAAGGACATCCTTGAGATCTGCAAGCAGACAGGATGCCGTCTGAGTATTCTTCCGGGTTTATATCAGCTGATCAACAGTGAAGTTACAGTATCTGCTCTAAGAGAAGTAGAGATTGAAGATCTGCTTGGAAGAGAGCCAGTGAAAGCCAATCTTCCATCAATCATGAGCTATGTCAAAGACAGAGTCGTATTTGTCACAGGGGGAGGCGGATCGATCGGAAGTGAGATCTGCAGACAGATCGCAAGATATCAGCCGAAGAAGTTAGTGATCATTGATAATTATGAGAACAACGCCTACGAGATTCAGATGGAATTAAAGAGAACACATCCAGAACTAGATCTGAAAGTATTGATCGTATCTGTCCAGAACCATCTGCGAATACACAATATTTTCGAAGATTATAAGCCTGATATCGTATTTCATGCAGCAGCACATAAGCATGTACCGCTTATGGAAGACAGTCCGAATGAGGCGATTAAAAATAATGTGTTTGGAACATACAAGACTGCAAGAGCAGCGGACAAGTATGGAGTAAAGAAATTCGTACTTATTTCTACTGACAAGGCTGTAAACCCTACTAATATTATGGGTGCAAGTAAAAGACTCTGCGAAATGGTCATCCAGAGCATGGACGCTATCAGCAAGGCAGGCAGAACAGATCTTCTACCTATGCTCCATGCACACGTTGATGAAATGACAGACGGTATGCTTGAGAACGATCCGATAGACGAGATAGCTGTTGATAATATAGAGAGCAGTGAAGCGGTTAAGATCGAAAGCGTTGGCAATAAGGACAGAAATGGCACACAGTTTGTTGCAGTTCGTTTTGGAAACGTTCTTGGAAGCAACGGCTCTGTAATCCCACTGTTCAAAAAGCAGATAGAAGCAGGCGGTCCTGTTACTGTTACTCACCCTGATATCATAAGATATTTCATGACTATACCTGAGGCTGTGAGCCTTGTTCTTCAGGCAGGCACATACGCATGGGGCGGTGAGATATTTGTCCTTGATATGGGTGCGCCTGTGAAGATAGACACACTTGCGAGAAATCTTATCAGACTTTCAGGATATAAGCCTGATGTAGATATTAAAATAGTTTACTCAGGTCTGCGTCCTGGCGAGAAGCTTTTTGAGGAGAAGCTTATGGCAGAGGAGGGAATGATGAAAACGGATAATGAGCTTATCCATATCGGAAAGCCTATACCGTTTGACACAGAAACGTTCCTTGGTCAGCTTGGAGAGCTTGCTCGTGCAAGCTATAACAATGACGAAAATATCGTTGAAATGGTCGAAAAGATCGTTCCAACATTCAGTCCTGTAGGTGATAAACCAACAGGTAATGAAAAATATGGCAGAAACGATGTTGCAGTTTCTGCGGCAAAATAATAAAAGATCCATATTTCAGCACTGCGGGGATTTCTGCGGTGCTGTTTTTATGCCTGAAATTTCACACTTTTTCTTGATGCTACTTGAAAAAAGGCTGTTTATGTGGTATAATGAATAATGAATTTAAATTTGCGTAAAGGACTATTTCTATATGAAAAAATGGAGAATAAACAGACCTGACCCTGTGAAAACTGCAGAGTTTATGAACAAGTGTGACTTGAAAAGCCTTACCCTAGACGTCATGACTTCAAGGGGTTTCACTGACTTTGACAGCCTTGCTGATTTTTTTAAAGGCGAAGAACTTAGTGATCCTTTTCTTATAAAGGATATGGCTATAGCCGCCGAGGTGATAAACAAGGCGGTTGATCAGTATGACCTTATTTGTATTTACGGTGACTATGACTGTGATGGAGTTACATCCACCACTATACTTTACAACTATCTTGAAAGCATGGGCGCAAACATTATGTACTATATTCCTGAGCGTGAGGCTGGATATGGCATGAACATGGAAGCTATTGAAATGCTTGCAGAAAAGGGTGTTAAGCTTATCGTCACTGTGGATAACGGCATTTCTGCGGTTGAGGAAGCTGAGCGTATTGCTGAGCTTGATATGGAACTTGTTATCACAGATCACCACCAGCCGCCTGAGAAGCTTCCGAGGGCAAGGGCTATCGTTAATCCGCATCGTGCAGATTGTCCTTCATCATACAAAGACCTTGCAGGAGTTGGTGTAGCTTTCAAGCTTTGTGCTGCACTTGACGGCGGCAGTTACGACACTGTTATGGAACAGTATGCCGACATTTGTGCTATCGGTACAGTTGCGGACGTTGTGCCACTCACAGGGGAAAACAGAACTATTGTCAAGCGTGGTCTTGAATATCTTGCAAACACCGAAATATTGGGACTAAACTATCTTATAGATAAAGCAAAGCTTGATAGAAATGCTCTTGACTCAACAGGCATTGCTTTTAGAATTGCCCCTGTTATAAACGCTTCGGGCAGATTTGGCTCACCACTTACAGCGGTAAAAACACTTCTCAGCGAAGACCCGGAGGACGCTGAAAATTATGTTGACACTCTTTTAAATCTTAACGCCCAGCGCAAGCAGACGGAAACAGAGATAATGACAGAAATAGTAAATCATATAAACGCTCACCCTGAGACTCTTGACCATAGAGTGCTTGTGCTTTCAGGCAAGGGCTGGCACCACGGAGTTATTGGCATTGTTTCTTCACGCATTTTGGAATTTTACGGAAAGCCGAATGTTATAATCTCCATTGATGACGATGGAAACGCACGAGGCTCTGCGAGAAGCGTAAAGGGCTTCAATATATTCAAGTGTTTTCAGCATTGCGGAGAGCTGCTTGATAAATTTGGCGGACATGAGTGTGCAGGAGGTCTGTCGCTGAAGGCTGAGAACATCGAAAAGTTCACTCAAATGGTGTATGAATACAGCGATCCTATGGAGAAATTCCCTAGCGTTGAGCTTATAGCGGATAAGCTTCTTATGCCGCAGGATATCAACCTTGATAATGTAAAGGGTCTTGCAGCAATGGAGCCTTTTGGTGCAGAGAACCCTGCTCCAGTTTTTGCAATGCTTGGAGTAAGAGTAGATAAGATAATACCGCTGTCACAGGGCAAGCATACAAAGATCGAGTTTTCATACGGAAGCTATAGAGGACAGGCTCTTATTTTCTCCCTTGCACCTGAAAAAGCTTGTTTCGCAGTTGGCGATAAGCTTGATATGCTCGTGGAGCTTGGAATAAATGTGTTCAATAACCGTGAGTCCATATCCATAAGAGTTATCGACCATAGATTGAGTGGAGTAAAGCAGGAAAGATATTTTGCGGCAAAGGATTGTTATGAAAAGCTCATGCGCGGGGAACAGCTTCCTGCAAGTTTTATAAGAAAAATAATCCCGACAAGGCAGGAGCTTATCGGGGTATATAAATACATAAGTGCAGTTAAGAATATTACGTTGGATAATCTTTTTATGAAAATATCAGGCGACAGCATGAATTATTGCAAACTGCATATTTGTGTTGATATTTTTCGTGATAAGGGTCTTATCGAGTTCAGACCCGCAACTATGAAAATAAGCTACGTTGTGCCGAAACAAAAGGTAAATCTTGAGGACTCTGAAACTCTTGTTAAGCTGAATGAAATGCTTGGAAAGGCAGGTAACTAAAATGTCAGATAAAGAGAATATTTTGCTTGATCCTGCTGAAATGGATAAGATAGAAAATATGCCTGAGATAAAAACTGTCAGTGAAGAAGATCTTCCTGCCGAATCCGAGGTTAAAGAGCAGTTTGAAGAAAAGCCTGCTCCTACGGCTTCTCCTGACTATACCGACGCTGTGCCTGAAGCTTCAAAGCCTGAGAATATAGGTGAGAGGTCGGTGTGTTCCATTGATGCACTTATTCAGAAAATACTTGATGGCGAGAGGCAGTACGATCTGTCAAAAATCGTTTCCGCCTATGAACTTGCCGAAAAGTATCATCACAATCAGAAAAGAGAGTCTGGCGAGCCGTATATAACCCACCCGCTGTCTGTTGCATATATTCTTTTGGAACTTGGCATGGATACTGATACTATTTGTGCAGCACTTCTTCATGACGTTGTGGAGGATACTCCATGCACTCTTGAAGAATTACAGAAGAATTTTGGCTCAGACGTTGCAATGCTTGTAAATGGCGTTACAAAGCTGAAAAAGGTAGAAACTTTTACCAAAGATGAGCAGAAAGCCGAGAATATCAGAAAAATACTCCTTGCAATGAGCGAGGATATTCGTGTTATTATCATAAAGCTTGCAGATAGACTTCACAATATGCGTACTCTTAATTATTGCAAAGATTCAAAACGCAGAACTATCGCCCATGAAACAATGAACATCTATGCACCGATAGCTCACCGCCTTGGAATACGCTCAATTAAAGATGAGTTTGAAGATCTTGCTTTTTACTATCTTGATCCTTATGCTTATGCCGAGATAGACGAGCAAATGCAGCTCAGAAAGGGCAGCCGTGAACAGCTTGTTGAAAACATCAAGCACAAGATACATGACAGGCTTGAAAAGGATTTTGACCCTGTTCCCCTTATCGAGGGTCGAGTTAAAAGCAATTATGGTATCTATAAAAAGGTATATCGTGACGGCAAGGAGATAGACCAGATATATGATCGCTATGCCGTGAGAATTATCGTCAATACAGTTACCGAGTGCTATAACGTACTTGGCATAATCCACGATATGTTCAGACCTATCCCAAACAGATTTAAGGATTATATTTCCACGCCTAAGGCTAATATGTATCAATCTCTTCACACAACTGTTATCGGCAGAGAGGGAATACCTTTCGAAGTTCAGATAAGAACATGGGAAATGCACAGAACGGCTGAATATGGTATCGCCGCCCACTGGAAATATAAAGAGGGCGTAAGGGGTAGCTCAAAGGACGATCAGCGCCTTGCATGGATAAGACAGATAATCGAGTCACAGCAGGAGTCAAACGACGTTGAGGAGATAGTAAGGGCTATCAAAAATGACCTTGCCCCTGAGGACGTCTTTGCTTTCACTCCAAAGGGAGATATGATAACACTGCCTGTTGGCTCAACTGTTATCGACTTTGCTTACGCTATCCACACACAGGTGGGTCATAAGATGTGCGGCGCAAAGGTAGACAAGAAAATGGTGTCTTATGATTATCAGATAAAAACAGGCGAGATAATCGAGATACTTACTACCAACGTTGAAGGTCATGGTCCAAGCCGTTCATGGCTTAATATCTGCAAGACCAATGAAGCCAAATCCAAGATACGTTCATGGTTCAAAAAGGAAAGACGAGAGGAAAATATCTTTGAGGGCAGAAATGCTCTTGAAAGAGAGTTTCGCAGAAATAATATAAGAGTGCCTGAGGAAGAACTTGAGGACTTTCTCAAGATGGATATGCACAGACACAGTTGTGATACTCTTGATGATTTCTTTGCAGCCATAGGTTACGGTGGTGTTCAGCTTTCAAAGGTGATGCAAAGGCTGAAATCTGAGTATAATAAGAAATATGGTGAAAAGGCTCAGCCTGATACTTCTGACCTTGAAAATAAGATAAAGACTTCCAAAAATTCCACCGGTGTTATCGTTGACGGCATCGACAACTGCGCTATCAAGTTTGCACAGTGCTGTAATCCGCTTCCAGGTGACGAAATAGTCGGCTTTATCACGAGAGGTCACGGCATATCCGTGCATAAAAAGGATTGCGTGAACTATCTTTCGCAGAAAGATGATCCTGAAAATGCCGCACGTTGGATAAATGTTAAGTGGGAAAGTTCTGAAAAGCATACTGGCTATTTCAAGTGTACTTTGGATATTGTAGCGGTTGACAGAATAGGTCTGCTGGCAGACGTTTCGTCAGCGCTTGCGATGATCAATATTTTTATCTATGAGTCAACCTCAAGGGAACTGAAAAACGGTAATGCAATGCTTTCCGTAACTGTCAGCATTGCAGGAATGGAACAGCTCAACAATGTTATAAACAAGCTTCAGAAAATAAAGAACGTTATTTCTGTTGAAAGAAGCGGTAAATAAGAAAGGATAGATAATGAAAATATATAGGCTCAAACCATTGAGTGTTTGTGAAACGAACAGTTATATTGTTGCAAGCGAAGAAAATAACTGTGTTCTTGTCGATGCACCTGCCGACACTGATTATATTCTCGGTGAGATAGCGAGTCACGGTCTTACGCTTAAAAAGATCTTTCTTACCCATGGCCATTTTGACCATATCGGTGCTGTGGCTGACCTTGTAGACAGGACAGGCTGCGAGGTGTATATCCACATTATGGATAAGCCTAAGCTTACAGATGACGCAGGAATGCTTGCTAATCTTTTCAGAATAAGAGGACACAAAAATTACACAGGCAAGGTCAATGTGTTTACAGAGGACGATATACTAAAGCTTGACGAGCTTGAATTTGACGTGTTGGAAACGCCGGGACATACAAGCGGTTCTGTTTGTTTCATATGCGGCATGAATATGTTTTCGGGAGATACCCTATTTTCAAGAAGTGTTGGCAGAACTGATATGCCTGATGGAAGCAGCACAGCCCTTATGAAGTCGCTTATGAAAATAGCTGACCTTGGTGGAAATCTCACTGTTTACCCGGGTCACATGAATGTCACGACACTTGACGCTGAGAGAAAGTATAACCCATATCTCAGGCAGGCTGCGGAGGCTTTGAAATGACTCTGATATTCAGCGGCAACGATTATAAATATGAGCTTGAGGGAGTAATGAAGCTTTTTATCCCTGCAACGCTCTTTACCCACGTTTTTTCTGACAGCATAGATACAGAGGACGATTATGTGTTCGCTCAGAAAAAGGATAACGCTGACAATGTTTGTTTGAGCGTTAAGGTGAGATATGACGGCAAGACTTGTGAAAAAGAGGAGTTTGTGCATTTTGAAAGCGACATGGAACTTTCGCTGTCAAGACTTCTTTTTAAGGCAATGAGCGAGATAACAGGCATTGTGCCGAAATGGGGCGTTATAACGGGAATAAGACCTGTGAAGCGTGTGAATGATATGCTCAGTGAGGGCATGAACAAGGCGGAGATATTTAAAGCCATGGAGAGCAGATATCTTTGCAGCGAAGAAAAGTGCGATATTGCATACAAAACTGCTATAACCCAGAAGCCTGTCCTCGATGAGCTTGAAAAGGACAGCTTTAGTCTGTATGTGTCAGTGCCGTTTTGTCCCACAAGATGCTCCTACTGTTCTTTCGTTTCGCAATCTATCGAGGGCTGTATGAAGCTTATCCCTGAGTATGTGAACAAGCTGTGTGAAGAGATAGTTTATACTGCGAAGATAACGGAAAAGCTTGGTTTAAAGCTTGACACCGTATATTTTGGCGGCGGCACTCCTACCACGCTCACTGCTGCTCAGCTTGACAGAGTTATGAAAGTCATTGCAAACAGCTTTGATATGTCAACTGTCCGTGAATACACTGTTGAAGCGGGAAGACCTGACACCATAACTGAAGAAAAACTGAAGGTGCTTAAAGCAAACGGCTGTGGCAGAGTATCTATAAATCCACAGACTTTGAATGACAGCGTTCTTGAGGCTATTGGCAGAAAGCACACAACTGCACAGTTTTTTGATAGCTTTGACCTTGCAAGAAAAGTTGGTTTTGACTCTATAAATACTGATATAATCGCAGGTCTGCCAACAGACACAGTGGAGAGCTTTGAGAATACCATTGATAAGCTTATCGAGCTTGCTCCTGAAAATATTACTGTACACACACTTTCCATAAAGCGTGCGGCTAGGCTAAATCACAGCGGTGACAGGGAAGTGCTGAAAAATCCAGCCGATAAAATGGTAGAGTATGCCACAAAAAGACTTCTTGAAAGCGGCTATCTGCCTTATTATCTCTACAGACAGAAGAATATGCTTGAAAATCTTGAAAATATAGGCTGGACAAAGCGGGGTCACGAGAGTTTGTATAATATCTATATAATGGAAGAGGTTCAGACCATACTTGCAATGGGTGCAGGTGGCTCGACAAAGCTTGTTGACAAAGAGGGCGGACGTTTGGAGCGTGTGTTCAATTACAAATTTCCGCTGGAATACAATAAGCATTTTGAGCTTATGCTTAAGCGAAAAAATGAGATAGAGGAATTTTATGCTAAAGAAAAATGAGATTATCAGGCTTGAAATAAGCGGTATGACAAATGAGGGCAACGGAGTAGGAAAGCACGAGGGCATTGCTGTTTTCGTGCCTTTTACTGTTATTGGCGACGTTATCGAATGCAGGATAGTCAAGGTCTGCAAAACGTATTGCTATGGCATTATCGAAAGTATTGTAAGTGGTTCGGTTGAAAGAACGAAGAACGATTGCCCTGTGTATTCCAGGTGTGGCGGTTGTTGTTTTCGTCACATGAGCTATGAGGAAGAATGCCGTGTAAAAGAGCAGTTCATAAAGGATTCATTTGAGCGTATTGGTAAGCTTTATCCTGAATATGACAGCTTTGAGGGTTGTAAACAGCTTGTTGGCTATCGCAACAAGGCGCAGTACCCTGTAGCAGAGCAGGACGGCAGGGCAGTTTGCGGATTCTATTCAAGGCGTTCTCACCGTGTATGCGATCACACCGATTGTGCATTACAGCCTGCTGTATTCAAGGCAATAGCCGATGAAATAATGGCTTATGTGAACAAGCGTAAGATAAAGGCATACAACGAGGAAAAGGGAAGCGGTCTGCTCAGGCATATTTATCTCAGGCGTGGCGAACACTCAGGCGAGATAATGGTCTGTCTTGTTATTACCGACCTTAAAAAGCGTGGTGTATTTGATGTGCTTGTGGGTGAGCTTTGCAAAAAATATGCTGATATAAAGAGTATAGTTTTCAATGAGAATAGCCGAAAGACCAACTGTATACTCGGACAGAAGCTTGTTACTGCGTATGGAAGCGACACGATACACGATACCATGTGTGGAAATGATATAGAGATATCACCGCTGTCATTTTATCAGGTAAATACAATTCAGGCGGAGCGGCTTTATGAAATTGCCGCAGATTATGCTCAGCTGACAGGAAAGGAAACTCTTCTTGATCTTTACTGCGGTGCAGGAACGATCGGTTTGTCAATGAGCAAAAAGGTGAAAAAGCTCATAGGTGTTGAGATAATAGAGTCTGCAATAGACAATGCAAAACGAAATGCCGCAGCAAACAATGTCACAAATGCGGAATTTATATGTGGTGACGCAGGAAAGATAGCAGCGATACTTTACAGCCGTGGCGAGCGACCAGATGTGATAATAGCTGACCCTGCAAGAAAGGGCTGCACTAGGGACGCACTGGAGTACATGGCAAAAATGTCCCCTGACAGGATAGTTATGATATCCTGCAATCACGCTACTGCTGCTAGGGACTGTGCTGTGCTGGAAGAATTGGAGTATAAGACGGTCAAGGTCAAGGGCGTGCATCTGTTTGGTAGAACGGGGCATGTGGAGACGGTTTGTTTGCTGTCAAGAAAAGATAAATAAAGGCTGAAAAGTGGCGTATTTCCAGGCTTTTTCGGAGGTTTGGATTTAAAGCCAGACTTCTGAAAAAGGGTGACAAACAATCCGGCAACTCGACCATTTTGGGTGTTTGCAGGCAGTGGATTAGATGTTAAGATAGGTTATACAAATCGGAAGTTGCAGAATTGATAAATTTACCTTTCGAAGAAAAAACAGTAATCTTGTATAAGAACAAAAAAACAAGCATTATCCATCAATTCAAATATAAGGTAAAAAAGAGTATCAACCGACGAGGAGAAAAATAGATGAATATTACAAGTCTTGAAATTGCACAGGCAACAATGGATATGTTCTTTTGTTTGTTCTGTCTCATAATATTTGTTTCAATTAAAGCAAATAATCCAAAACAGAAGAGTATAAGGATGTTCGTTCAATTCCGGAACTTGCTGGTAAAGAATATCCATTTACTATGACAAGTGGGGCAAGAAGCAATAACC
>ERZ779762.1929-NODE-1929-length-10566-cov-2.746076_pt1 | contig 10566 bp, 9 predicted proteins | sample MGYA00511887_ERZ779762 | MGnify/ENA primary metagenome ERZ779762 (study PRJEB29588, sample SAMEA2163052) | human gut metagenome | biome: human gut; feature: human-associated habitat; material: faeces | place: Denmark | collected 2008/2010 ...
CTCAAAAAAACTCTTTACTTTTTTTTCGAAACATGATATGATGATTTTGTGCTAAAGCAGAACAAGGGCGTTCTCATTTTTTGAGGATGCCCTTTTTTTATTTATTGCACAAACGAAATTTTTGTGTATAATGGATAAAGGATTGCAGGCACATTTGAATATGAAAATTTTTATGGCAGCACATGCCGGAATGGAGGAAACTATGGAAACAAATGTAATTTCAGATGTATTTGGAACTAAGGTATTTAATGACGAAGTCATGCAGGAATACCTTCCAAAGAAAACGTACCAGTCTTTGAAAAAAACAATTGAAAGTGGCGAAGAGCTTACACCGGAAGTCGCAAATGTTGTGGCACACGGTATGAAAGAATGGGCTCTTGCAAATGGCGCTACCCATTATACTCACTGGTTCCAGCCAATGACCGGCGTGACCGCAGAAAAACAGGATTCTTTCCTTGGTGCAGATTCAGAATCTCATGCTGTTCTGGAATTTAACGGTAAAGAATTGGTAAAAGGGGAACCGGATGCCTCTTCTTTCCCATCCGGCGGACTTCGTGCAACATTCGAAGCAAGAGGATATACTGCATGGGATTGTACCTCTCCGGCATTTCTTCGTGAAGATGAAATCGGCGTGACACTCTGCATCCCTACTGCCTTTTGTTCTTATACCGGAGAAGCATTGGATAAGAAAACTCCTCTTCTTCGTTCCATGGAAGCAATCAGTAAACAGGCTGTCCGCATCATGCACTTGTTCGGACATGAAGATGTAACAAAGGTTTCCTGTTCCGTAGGACCTGAGCAGGAATATTTCTTAGTTGACCATGATCAGTACCTGAAACGTGATGACCTGATCTTTACCGGCCGTACTTTGTTTGGAGCAATGCCTCCAAAAGGACAGGAACTGGATGACCACTACTTTGGTACCATCCGCGAGCGTCAAGCAGGTTACATGAAAGACCTCAACATTGAATTGTGGAAATTAGGAATTCTTTCCAAAACACAGCACAACGAGGTAGCTCCTGCACAGCACGAGATGGCTCCAATCTATAATACAGCAAATATTGCAACCGACCATAACCAGATTGTTATGGAGACAATGAAGAAAGTTGCCCGCCGTCACGGTTTGGAATGTCTTCTTCATGAAAAACCATTTGCCGGCATCAATGGTTCCGGTAAACATGACAACTGGTCTATCGTTACCAATACCGGTATCAACCTGTTAAATCCGGGTTCTGCTCCACATGACAACAAACAGTTCCTTTTGTTCCTGGCTGCTGTCATTAAAGCAGTAGATGAAAACGCTGCCCTGCTCCGTATGTCTGCATCCAACCCTGGAAACGACCACCGTCTTGGTGCAAACGAGGCACCTCCGGCAATCATCTCTATCTTCCTTGGCGAACAGCTTGAGGATATCGTAGAACAGATCATTGCTACCGGTACTGCTACTCACAGTATCAAAGGTGAGAAAATGGATATCGGTGTAAGTTCCATTCCTCCGGTTAAGAAGGATGCTACTGACCGTAACCGTACATCACCGTTTGCCTTCACAGGAAACAAATTCGAATTCCGTATGGTGGCTTCTTCCATGTCCATCGCTGGTGCAAACACGGTATTGAATACCGCTGTTGCTGATGTTTTGGAAGGCATGGCAGACGAACTTGCCGGTGCTTCCGACTTTGATTCTGCTGTCGATGCTCTCATCCAGAAGACATTGAAGGAACATCAGAAAGTTATCTTCAACGGAAATGGTTATTCCGATGAATGGGTTGCAGAAGCAGAACGCCGTGGTCTTCCAAATGTAAAAACAATGGTAGATGCTACTGCTTCTCTCGTAGATCCTAAGACGATTGAAATGTTTGAGCGTCAGAACGTATTGACAAAAGTAGAATTGGAATCCCGTGCCGAGATCAACTACGAGACATACGCAAAAGCAATCAACATCGAAGCAAAGACAATGATCGAGATGGCTGCAAAACAGTACATCCCATCCATTATCAAATATACAACAAGTCTGGCAGATTCTGTAAATCAGATCAAGAGTGCCTGTCCGGAAGCTACCGTTTCCGTTCAGACAGAGCTTCTTACCAAATGTTCTGCTCTCCTTGCCAAAGCACAGAGTGCATTGAACACTTTGATCGAAGCAACCGACAAGGGCTGTGCAATGGAAGAAGGAAAAGAGCAGGCGGAATTCTATCGCGACACTGTATTTAGTGCCATGGCAGAACTCCGTGCTCCGATCGATGAGCTGGAAATGCTTGTTGACAAAGACTTCTGGCCAGTACCTTCTTATGGCGACCTGATCTTTGAAGTATAACTATTCAGGATTAATCTCCGTACATTAAATCCGAATAGGGCTCCCGAGCCGCAAATGTAGTATTTTCTATGTTTGCGGCTCCTTTTTCTGCATAAAATATAATAATCCCTTTTTTCCGAGATTTTTATGAAAAAGCATACTTTCGTTCTACTTTTTATATTGTGCGCTTATTTTCTCTATCCGCATACCCGCTTTGCATATTACAAACCGATCATCCCCAAACGGAAACTAACTGCCACCGCTCTCACATTAAAGGTTGGCAAAACCGCGTATGTTCATTTACAACATTCCAAAAAACCGGTGCGTTACTACTCTACTGCCCCTTATATTGCCAGTGTCTCTCCGTTTGGGAAAATCATAGGCAGGCGGACCGGTGTCGCCGTCATCAAAGTAATTGCAAACAAAAAATGTTACCGCTGTAAAGTAACGGTTGTTAAATAACTACATATTTTCGGCATGTTTTCTCTTGTCTGTGCATAAAATATAGCATAAAAAATGGATAGGACGGTTATATTATGAAATTTCGTCTCACTTTATTTTTCGTCTGCCTGTCTGCCCTTTTATTTCCAATATCCGGAATTGCGCTGGCAGAAGAAAAACCTGTTTCGGGAAGTGCCGTTGACATCAGTGCCGTTTCCGCCGTACTGATTGAGGGTTCTACCGGAGATATTATCTATGAAAAAGACAAGGACAAAGAACTGGTTCCCGCCAGCATTACAAAGATCATGACGCTTACTTTGATCTTTGATGCACTGGATAATGGCAAACTGACATTGGAAACGCCGGTCTCTGTCAGTGAATACGCCGCAAGCATGGGCGGATCGCAGGTCTTTTTAGAACCAAATGAGACACAGACAGTCGATACGATGATCAAATGTATCTCAATTGCGAGTGCGAACGATGCTGCGGTCGCAATGGCAGAAAAAATCGCCGGTTCCGAAGAAGCTTTTGTGAAAAAAATGAACGAAAAGGCAGTCGCTCTCGGCATGAAACATACAAAATTTAAAAACTGCACCGGTCTCGATGATAATATCGAATCCGGACATTTTTCCAGTGCGTATGACGTGGCTCTTATGTCACGCGAATTGATCACAAAGCACCCGGAGATCAGCAATTATTCCACTGTCTGGATGGATACGATCATCCATAAGACCAAAAAAGGGGAAACCGAGTTCGGTTTAACTAACACGAACAAACTGGTGCGCTTTTACGATGGAATTACCGGACTTAAAACCGGCTCCACTTCCAAAGCCAAATATTGTCTGAGTGCCAGCGCACGCCGCGATAACATGGATCTTATCGCCGTTATCATGGCTGCTCCGGATCACAAAAAACGTTTTTCCGAAGCACAGGCGCTGCTTGACTACGGCTTTGCCAACTGCCACATCTACCGCGATACCGATATCACACAGGCATTGAAGCCGATTCCGGTTCAGGGCGGCAAAGAGGATCAGGTTTTGCCGGTTCCCAAAAACACCTTTTCCTATCTGCTGAAAAACGAGGATACGGCAGCCGCTCCAACAAGAAAGATAAGTTATTTTGATGCACAAAAGGCACCCCTGAAAAAAGGTGCCCCTGTCGGTTCTGTTGATTATTATGATAACAATAAAAAAATTGGTTCGGTTGCCCTTGTCGCATCAAAAGATATCCCAGCCGCCGGCTTTACGGACTATCTTTTCGCCTTGACAAAGAAGTTATTCCATAAGTCGTAATTTTCTGGCAACAAGATATAATTTACGTCCCATCGGGAAATCAAACAATTCCTGTTTGGTCATTCCCTTCAAAGACAAGAACATCCAGAAAAATACCAACGCTCCCACCGCGACAGATACCAGTGATGCCAGTGCATTCGCCATATAACCGCCTAAGAATGTCAGACACAGACGATTCATAAGCGTATATACGATCGCTACTGCCACGCCCATCCACAGGCTGGCAGAAAGCGGTACCCCAAACGTTGTGAGCGGTTTCACTTCAAAAGTCGGAATATACCGTTTTAACGCCCAAATATTCAAAGCACTTACCACAATTGGGAATGTCACATTTCCAATCACCAGTACATAAACATTAAGTTCTGTCACATGCAAAAGTGCCACTACGATACTAATATGAATGACAAGCGAGATTGCCGAATGAATTACCGGCAGACGCATTTTATCAATACTCTGCAAGGCTCCGCCTGTCACATTGGAGATGGCATAAAAGATAATGGCGGCAGAACCGGCAAGCATCAATTTACCACCTGTAATATAATCGGACGATGGAAACAGCATCCGGATAAGTCCCTGACCGATCACCGTGTATCCGATGGCACACGGAAAAGCAATGATCATATTAAATTTGATCCCGGAGGAAATATTGTCATTTAAGAGTTTTTCATCCCGCTTTGTATATGCCGCTACCGCACTTGGAATCATCGAAGAAGCGATCGACGTCGAGATTGCAATCGGCAGTGTCGTCAAAAGGCGGTATTTGGAACTATACATTCCGACCATAGACTTGATCGTAACGGAGTCAATCCCCTTGCCTCCAAGTACATCTCCGAATAGATAATAGTCCACTAAACCGCTGATCTGATATACGGTCTGGCTCAAAATAACCGGAAGGATCGTCAGGATCAACATACGGTAAATATGTGCCGCGGAATACAACTGTCTTGTGTGGTCCTTGCGCTCCAATTTGTTCTGGATCGGACGATAGATCCAATACACAAATCCCACCAAAAGAAGGGCAAAAAATGCTCCCATACACGTTCCAAGCGTACCACCGGCAGCGCCCCAGCCACTCTTAAACGGGCTGTCCGCATTCCATTTCATAAGATAATAGGCACCGGCAACGCTCACAATGGCATTGACAATCTGCTCTACTACCTGAGATACCGCCGTCGGGATCATAGTCTTCTTTCCCTGGAAAAATCCACGGAACACTCCCAAAAGGGCAACGATAAATATCGTCGGTGCAAGTATGCGGAGTGGATACCGAACTCCGGCATAATCCGGATAAATATGTGTCTCAATAAATCCGGAACCGGCAAACAGAAGGATGCCAAACAAACCACCGGAAACCACAGCAAACAAAAGGGTCAGCCGAAACGTTTTGCCGGTGTTTTTGTATTGCCTTTGTATGCTCTGGGCGGCAATGATCTTTGACAATGCCAGCGGAATACTGTAAGAGGATATAATCAACACAATATCATATACGTCCACTGCAACAGCATAGATACCATTGCCCTCTTCCCCCAGTATATTGGACATGGGGATTCGGTAGACCATACCGATAAACCGCACGATCAGGGATGCCATCGCAAGGATACTTCCCTGCTTTAAAAAATCGCTCCCTTCAGATGTCTGATGTTTTTTCTCACTCATACTGATTCCTTTCTATTTTCCATTATTTATCAGCAATAATCCATTATTTTTCTTTCAATGAAATCAATTTTTTTCTGCTTGTCGGATATGCCGCAATGTATGTTTTTCCCGGATTGATCGTAAGTACCTCACCGGACTCATCGTAATATGTCATCTTATGATCTGCCTCACTCTTACGCCATGTGATCTTCACTCGTTTTCCATTGGTAAGATAATACCCTTCTCCTTTTCTTTTGTGAAGGAAAAGATGCTGATATCCGTTTTTATCAATATTTTTCTCTTTTACCAGCTGTACGATCACATTTTTGAACGCAAGCTGCTTGTTGTTTTTGTGATCTTTGTGTTTCTTGCCATATTCATATTTTTTGTATGTTTTACTCTTGGTATCGTATTTCAGATAACACGTCGAGTAATCGGAAAATGGCAGTTTGATATAGGTTGTATCGTCTGCGGAATCAAGATCCGTGTCTTCCTCATAGAATCTAAAATGCTCTGCTACATTATCGGATTTTACCTTTGTACGGTAGCCAAGTTTTTTCGCTCCTTTTTTCATCTTTTTGCCGGTTGTAAATACGTTATGCGGTGCCTTATACGAATAATCTCTGGCATAAACAACCGGTCCGACAGCGGACAGACCACTTAAATTATTAATTCCCAATTCTTCAATCTTGGAAATCGCATATTTCGTCTGTCCAAAATGGCAGAATATGGCATCCCATTCACTAGCAAAACTGACAAAATAATGTCTTGCACTTCGCACGGATCCCAGTTTCTTAATCTTGTCCACATCCTGAATCACGCCGAGCATTCTCGTAATTCCACCTTCTGCAAGAGCTTCATACAGTACATCGATCTGTGAGGTTCCCTGCTGATTGGCATTGGCATACTCAATATTGTTGATAATAACGGCATATGGCCGTTTTGCCGCCACTTTTTCTGTAACATATTCTCCGGTCAGATTGCTCCTCACCATGCCCTCATGAGGGTCTTTGGTCGGTTCCGGTGCTGCTGTTACAACCGGTACCGGTGTTGTCTCCGGCGCCTTCTGTTCGTCTGCCACTTTTCCGAAACGATTCATAAAGATCGCTGCTCCGGCAGCCGCTGCGATTACAACAACGGCACAAATACTACTGATAAGTATTACTTTCTTTTTATTTTTCATTGTTCTATCCTTTCCTTTCTTTTATATAAAAGACAATGATTTAGTTCATTTCACGCGAGATTCCCATTTGTTCCATGATCTCCCGCTGCTTTGCTTCCATCTGCTCCCGTTCTTCCTCTTCCATATGATCGTAACCAAACAGATGCAGCATACTGTGCACGATCAGGAAACTGTACTCACGCAGTTCGGAGTGTCCATATTCCTCTGCCTGCTCTGCGATCACATCCGAACACAAAACGATGTCCCCCAGCACCAGTTCTTCGCTTTCCGGAGAAATTGTCATGCTGTCTTCAAAGGCCTGTCCCTCAAAACTGCCCGGTATATCGTATTCCATCATCGGAAAGCTGAGAACATCAGTCACACGGTCAACCTGCCGGTGTTCCGCATTGATCTCACGGATGGTTTCTTTTTCCACCATCGTCACGCTGACCTCGGCTTCATAGGGACAGTTTTCATGATCGCACACAAAGGAGATCACTTTTTTTGCCTGTTCTTCCGGATCAAACGAAAATTCTTTTGCTGTCTCATTTTCAAAATACACTGTCATCGGCTTTCTCACTTTCTTTTGTGCTCATTTTTTCGTTTTTCACGGTACTGTTCTCTTGCCTCAAATTTTTCATAGGCATGTACAATTTTTTGTACCAGAGGATGCCTTACTACGTCTTTATTGGTAAGATACGATACCCCGATCTCATCCACATCTTTTAATACTTTTAGTGCCTGTTCCAGTCCGGACTGGGTAGAAAACGGAAGGTCCTTCTGGGAAAGATCTCCCGTAATCACCACTTTGGAACCAAACCCAATTCTTGTCAAAAACATTTTCATCTGTGCCGGCGTAGTATTCTGCGCCTCATCCAGTATAATAAACGCATTATCGAGTGTCCGTCCACGCATATAGGCAAGTGGAGCGACCTCGATCAGACCTTTTTCAGAATTTTTGATAAAACTGTCTGCTCCCATGATCTGGTACAATGCATCGTACAACGGCCGCAGATACGGATCAATCTTACTTTGCAGGTCTCCCGGAAGAAATCCCAGATTTTCTCCGGCTTCGATCGCCGGTCTGGTTAAAATGATCTTCCCCACTTCGTCCTGTTTAAATGCCTGTATCGCCATTGCCATCGCCAGATAGGTCTTTCCGGTTCCCGCCGGTCCGACACCAAATACCATCATTTTATCGCGGATGGCATCCACATATTTTTTCTGTCCCAATGTTTTTGGTTTTACCGGCTTTCCCTGAATTGTAAATGCGATCAGGTCATTGTCAATTTCTGCCAATGACACCGATGATTTTTCTTTCGACAATGCCAGTAGATAATTTACATTTTGCTCAGTAATCGTATTTCCACGCTTTGCCAGTTCCAAAAGTTCCGAAAAAACTCTTTTTGCCTCCGTGACCTTTCCGCTCTCTCCCTCAACTTTTACGGAACCATCCCGAACGATCACCTCGACACCTAGATTTTTTTCAATCTTTTTCAAATGTACATCCAAGCCGCCAAAAATATTATTTTCATATTCTGCCGGAATGTCCAGCAGGATCTGTTCACGTGCCATCTGTCTCTTCCTTTCCCGGTGCAGCCTCCAGTTCTTCCGGCTGCACTTCTTTTTTATTCATCGTTTCTATGCAGGTACGGATCACGCCTGTCATTTTGTATTTTTTTTCTTCCTGAACCAACTCTTCTGTATGTTCTAAGATTTCATACCCCTCATTCTGCAACTGTTCCATCTTCGTAGCAAGATGTTTTTTTAAAACGCCGGCTGCCTGCTCTTTGGTATACTGCTTTTTTACCTTTGTGTAATCCAGAAACTGCCGCCGGATAATCTTAACATTGATCTGAAGCGGAATAAACCGCTCTGCAAAACATACATAATTTATTATATCATAGTTGCCTGAATTATTAAACCATTTTAATGGATTTTTTAGGGAAATTCGTGAATCGTTGTATTGAAACGTCTAAATATCCCGCTTTTTTCCTGTCATTTGCTTTTCTATATAGTCTTTTTGCAGCGTTTCCTCCCATTTGACGGTATGCAGCAGCCGGATCTCTCCATCCGCGACAACTCCCTGTCTTCGGATAACCTGCTCGTCATTTCCCACAATATCATAACTTCCCTGTATCAGAACCTGCCCTTTTTTCACGACATCGCCTTTTTTACACAACGGCGTACCGCTTCTTGTCACGATAGCATCTATTTTGCCCGAACAAGGTGCGGTCAAACTAAGTGCCTGTTCTGTTTCCTTTTCTTCCTGAAGCATTTTTCCTTCTTTTACCTGGATTTGGAGCACACATCCTTTTTCTTCTGCCGAAACCCAGCTCAGATCCGGATGCAGAAGTCTTAAATTTTGTTCAATCTTATCACATTGCAGCTGTTTTCTCGTCATTCCCCGGTATACTCCCATTTCTTCAATCTCGGCTCCCAATCCTTCTTTGGTATAGGTCTGCTGGCCGCGGAATTGAATGTCCCACACAAATAACGACAGGATGTACAAAACAGCGAAAAAAAGTCCGATTCCCCACGTAAACGTCCAATCCCTTCTGGCTTTCAGGCACCAGAACGGAAACCCGTATTTTTTCCGAATATGCGGTACGGTCTTTGTCTTTCTGGCAAGTGGTTTTAATTTCCGATACTCCGCCGCGTACATAAAAAAAACTGCCTTTTTTTCCCTTTCTTTGACCTTCCATAGTTCAATCTCATGATGCCGGCACAAATTCATAAAACGTTCCAGATGCCCTCCTGACACCTGACACTCTATGTATCCCATAATCCACCGCATTCCGTTCCTCCTAACCCGCAAAATATATTTTTTCTATTTTTCCACACACGCGGCATTCATCCGGCTGAAATGACTCAATCCCCAGTTTTTCCCCTTCAATCACCACACGCATATGCTTTCCCTGCACTTTCACAAGGCATTCTGTGTATTCGATCAAGGACTTGTAATTTTCAATAATGGCATATTCCGTTCCAAACATTTTTACAATGGTTGCTCCCTCTAAAATATCGGGTTGAAGCCCCAGTTTTTCTGAAATCGGATTCATGTGACACCCTCTCACAAAAGCCGCTTGGTATATTATATGCAGGAGGAGGCACCAACGTGACACGTCCTCTTCGCTCCTCACGGAGCTCATCGTCGTGACAGTCGTCACATAATCGAAAAAAACGGTGCATGGCTTTGTGCAAGCACAGCCATGAGCCGTTTCTTCCGATTGCGTGTCTCGTTGTTTGCACGGAAAAAGGAGGTATCCGACTGAGTCGAACGACCTCCTTCATATGTGCAATTATTTAAATTTTCTTTTACGAGCAGCTTCAGACTTTTTCTTACGTCTTACGCTTGGTTTCTCATAATGCTCTCTCTTACGAATTTCCTGCTGGATTCCTGCTTTTGCACAGTTTCTCTTGAAACGACGCAATGCGCTTTCAATTGATTCATTTTCGCCAACTTTAACTTCTGCCATTTATATTTTCACCACCTTTATAGCACTATGTGTAACATATTTATAATAAAACAAGCTGTTTTAGATTTCAAGGGGTGTGGATAAAATACAAAGGGGTAAATACAAAGGGGTAAATGTTGACAGCTGTAAATATGAGTGTTAAACTTCCGTATATGGAATTAACTGCAGAAGAAGCTGTAACAAAATTATTGTCAGATAACGAGATTTTACGGGGAAGTAGTACAGAATTTTATTCTAATCCTATGTATAACCTCGGTGAGTTTT
>ERZ779762.1930-NODE-1930-length-10562-cov-4.322642_pt1 | contig 10562 bp, 9 predicted proteins | sample MGYA00511887_ERZ779762 | MGnify/ENA primary metagenome ERZ779762 (study PRJEB29588, sample SAMEA2163052) | human gut metagenome | biome: human gut; feature: human-associated habitat; material: faeces | place: Denmark | collected 2008/2010 ...
ACATTACAGAGGAGGAAGTTTTTTCATGGATAAGAAACAGCTTGCGATTGAGAAACACAGAGAATGGAAAGGCAAGATAGAGGTCTGCTCAAGAGCAAAGGTAAACAATGCAAAAGACCTGACGCTGGCTTACACACCTGGCGTTGCTCAGCCTTGCCTTGAGATACAGAAAGATCCTGACCTTTCATATGAGCTTACAAGACGTGCAAATCTTGTGGCTGTTATTACAGACGGCTCTGCTGTGCTTGGTCTTGGCAATATTGGCGGTCTGGCAGGTATGCCTGTTATGGAGGGCAAGTGCGCACTTTTCAAGGAGTTCGCAGACGTTGACGCTTTTCCACTTTGCATAAAGTCCAATGACGATGACGAAATAGTAAACACCATCGCTATGATATCAGACAGCTTCGGTGGTATAAATCTAGAAGATATCGCTGCTCCAAGGTGCTTTGAGATAGAGGCTAAGCTTAAAGAGAAAGTTGATATCCCTGTTTTCCATGACGATCAGCACGGAACAGCAGTTATCACACTTGCAGGTGTTATTAATGCGCTGAAACTGGTTGGCAAGAAGCTTGATGAAGTGAAGATCGTTACTTCCGGAGCAGGTGCTGCAGGTATCGCTATCATCAAACTGTTAATGTCCATGGGACTTAAAAACGTAATCATGACAGACAGAAAGGGTGCAATCTACGAAGGCAGAGAAGGATTAAACCCGATTAAAGAAGAGATGGCTAAGATTACAAACTTCAACAAAGAGAAAGGTACTCTTGCAGAAGTGATCAAAGGCGCAGACATCTTCATCGGTGTATCCGCACCTGGAACACTGACACAGGATATGGTCCGCTCAATGGCAAAAGATCCTATCATCTTTGCATGTGCAAATCCGGTACCTGAAATCTTCCCTGACGAAGCAAAAGCAGCAGGCGCAGCAGTGGTATCCACAGGACGTTCTGATTACCCGAACCAGGTAAACAACGTACTCTGCTTCCCGGGACTTTTCCGTGGTGTACTGGACGCAAGAGCATCAGATGTTAACGATGAAATGAAAGTTGCAGCAGCATATGCAATTGCAGGTCTGGTAAGTGACGAAGAATTAACAGCGGAATATATTCTTCCGGCAGCATTTGACCCACGCGTAAAAGACGCTGTAGCTAAAGCTGTAGCAGAAGCAGCAAGAAAATCAGGCGTAGCAAGAATCTAAGCAAATAGAATAATGAAGCCCTCTGTTTTCATGTGAGCAGCATGCAGACGGAGGGCTTTTTTGTGTTATAGGAAATTACTCCGTAATGTTCCTATAACACAAAAAGGCCCTCCGGGCAGGATCGCACTGCGACGGAGAGGAATTATGTCGCTGAAGCGACCCGCCGCAGGCGGAGAATCCTGCAAGCAGGATTCTTTCTTGTATGTACTGACTCAATGATGGTTGTTTGTTCTGTATTATGCAATTCTTAAGATTATGCATAATATAATAAGATGCAAATCAATCTCAACGTTTTATAATTCGATAATCTGTCCTTTTTTTACGTCATATCTGCAGTACTTACCATTTCCGGAAATAAATGGCTGATATGTATCTGTCCTGTTATCTTTAAGATATACAATTCCGGTAGCGATCATCTCCACTAATGAAAAGCGTTCGCTGAGACTGGAAATCCACTTATATGTTTTGTTCTTTGATGAACTTGCCATAACCATATTGTAGGCATGTCCGTCTTCGGTGGCTTCCAGAGAAAAATATACTTTCTCTGCCTTATCAGGAGCATCAAAGACCTGACTTGTAATATAGGAAGAAAAATTGGTGCTTACAAAATTTCGGAAAGATTTTATATCATAAGTAATTCCGGATACTTCGTCTGTGATTTTATCTCCGCGTTCCAGACGTGTTTTAATAATCTTTAGTACCTCTACAGTCCAGTTGATAAAAGAGATACTACTGTAATTCATACTTTCCATCAACTGTTCGATCAGTTTGCGTGACAGGATATTGGAGCGTATTGCCTCATCATAAAGTTCTCTGTTCATGACATTTTCCCTCTTTTTTGATTATTTGTAACTATTCAGCAGTCTACTATCCCGCGAGGTGTTTTGGCATGAACATGCCAAAATCCCGAGACATACAAGTCAAAATCCCATCGCCGAAGGCGATTTTTAATGGATTTTGACTCGTAACTGTGAAGGTACTGAACAGTTACGATTATTTTATGTTTGTTATAGTGTTTCCGCACATTTCTATGTTATACTGATTATAAATCTGTTTGTTGTAAAATGCAACAAAAAACAGACGAATAAATAAAAATATTTGTGAACAGTAACGAATATATTGTTGCCTGTATTTTTGTTTCTCGGAACGATAATGAGACATAAGGAAAATTGAGGAGGATAAAATGGAGATAGAAGAAGAGTTTATTTCGGGATTTTGCAGAACATGTAATGGAGGGCAGACTGTCTGCTGCGAATATACGATGGAAGGAGATAAAAGAACCCTCACATTTATGGATTGTGCACATGACAGATGTGTGAATTATGCTGCCTGTGAAATCTACAAACAGGCACATGAAATGGAACGATAAGAATATGTGAGGGTGTACGAAAAGCAGTGAACTGCGAAATGTATTGCTGAGAACGGAGGGGATAGTAACCCGCAAATGCTGTAATTATCGGATTAACCGGAGTTGGAATCAAACATATATGAAAAATAGGCATCTTTGAATGCAGAATAGTTATTTCTGGAAATAGGGACAGAGGAAATGCCGGTAGTGACCATAGTTCTTGTGAACTGTTTTATGTGCGACAGGTTTACAATATAGCTTCGGTGACATTTAAAGAATCCTTTTTCCGGAGTAAAGACCCCTTCACACTTTACAAATAATTCGCGGATTTTTAAAGTAGTTCCATTTGAAAGGCAGACCAGAACCTGTTTATTCTGAGCTTCCAGATAATCTACATCATTGAGCGTAATTGAGCAGAATCCGTCTGCAGTATGTGCGACGAAAATTTTCGCCGGAACATGATAAGTTTTAAAAAAATCATCCATAACAGAAAAAAGTTTCAGAGTATTTACTGGTTTTAAAAGATAATGAAAAGCTTTTACATCATAGGAATCCAGGGCAAATTCTCTGGAAGAAGTCAAAAAAATCACAGGAACAGTCAGTCCCATGCTGCGTATTTCTCTTGCTGTATCTATGCCGTTTAATAATGGCATGATGATGTCGAGAAAGATCAGATCTACCGGAATTGTCCGGAGAGCTGTTAACAGATCATCACCGTTGGAATATGGATACAGGGTAAGTGAAAAATCATTTTTTTCCGCCCAGTGAGTCAGAAGTGAACTTAATTCCCGGGTAAAGAGTATTTCATCATCACAAATTGCAATATTCATAATTTTTATCAAAACCTTTCTGTGAGTGAATAAATGTTATGTATTGTATCCGGCAGTGGAAATCCTGTGTCAGATGATAATTCGCAGGACAAAGCAATGGTCCACGATAGAAAAATGACACTGTCCATGCAATTGTTCCACATAATAAATAATACTCCTGACACCGATTCCATGCCCGTTTCTGGTAGAAACCGGAACTCCATCTACAAATGCCGGAATTTTTTCTACGGGATTTTCCAGTTGGAACAGAATGTGATTCTTTTTCTGTGAAAGAGTAAGCCGGGCCCATTTTGAAGGTGATTCCAGCTGCTCCAGTGCATGCATGGAGTTTTCCAGCGCATTGGACAGGATTGTACAGAGGGACAGATCGGAGCATGGAAGTTCTTTTCCTGTAGAAACATTGCATATAAGAGACAATCCTCTGTCTGTGAAACGGGAATGATAAATGGAAAGCACAGAGTTCAGCATTTCATTTCCGGAATAGGCGGCGATGATCGTATCGTCATATGCAGAATTAATTTCATGGATGTATTCCTGTGCTTTATCCGGATGTCCGTTTTGCAGCTGGGTCAGAATAATACTCAGATGGTGGCGCATATCATGCCGCAGGATCGCCAGTCTCTGGCTGCTGATCTTTACCTGTTCAATTTCGTTTTGCATGGATTGAAGCTGCATTTCACGAAGATTGCTGTATTGCGTTATCTCCTGTTTATTCTCATATTCCTGAAAGTAGATGATGAGAAATACCAGGTAGGCAATGCAGAATGCAAATCCCATGAACTCAACAACTGCTTTATTTCCGGAATAAAGTAAAGTTGAAAACTTGGTGGAAGCATAATCAAAAACGTAATATACAAATGGCAGGAAACCGATGATGGAAAGCTCACGTGCATTTTTTGTAAAAATTGTTTTTGTAGATCGAAATACATATCGATAAAGAAGGACAAAAGTTAAGGTTGTTGTTAAGATCCGCACAGAATAATAACACCACTGTAATCCTGTTATTGCCAAAGCGAATAATCCGGTCCAGTTGCTTATCTGGCAACACAGATAGGCAGAAAAGACAGAAACAGCGGAAGAAATCAGAGGATACTTATAATGAACGGAGAGGAATAAAACCAATGGAAAATGTACGATCAGAGGATAGGACATATTTGCAAGAGTTTCCCCAAATAATGCCAGATCAATTACATATAACAGTCCCTGCCCTGAAAATAACAGAAACATAGTCAGGATATTTTTTCTGATCGGTTTGATCCCAAGAAAAAATGCAGAACAGTAAATTCCAAAGAGCATGGTAGTGACACCATGAACAGCAGATAAAATCTGTTCAGACATAACAGCACCTCCGTCTGATAAGGATTAATAAAATTTATCATCAAAATGTTGTATATATATCAAGTATAAAAGATTTCAAATTTAAAGACAACCTTTTTCCATACCATTCACGCCATATAATTACTGTTCGCGTGAAAGAGAAAAAATGCTGTTGTTCTGTGTTATAATCAGTCTATAAAGGAATATCGAAAAAAATTACGAGGAAGGAGATGAAAGAGAGAGCATATTTAACGATATACCGGCGCTAGATGAAAAAAGAAAACAGAAGAAAAACAGACCTGATGGAAAAGTACCATGCAGGTCTGTTTTTATATCATTCTTTCCTGTTTTTACTTATTTACATCAATATAACTGTACAATGTATATTTGGAGATTCCGAAATAATTTGCAACCTTATCTCCGGATTTTGTAATAAGGAAAGCACCTGCATCATTTAAGAACTGAATAGCAGTAACCTTATCCTCCTTATTCATTAAAGGAACAGGTTTGCCTACCAGAGCTACAGATTCTTCGATCAGATGATCAAGAAGATCATTGACATTATGAGTGATCTCTTTGGGCTTCTCTTCCTTATTTTCCGGAGTGACAAGAGAATGAAGGGCAGATTCGATCATAGTAAGCTTGGTAATGTCATAATTGATTCCGAAAACATAATGAAGGGTACCATCGTCATCATGAATGTAGGAAGTGCTGCACTTCAGGATCTTGCCGTCTGCTGTTTTCATCAGATAACCGGTATGGTCTTCGGGGGTTGCTCCTTTTTCCTGATTGCGGATCGCATCAAAAACAGCATTGGATGGTCCGTCTCCGATATCTCTGTTTGTAACATGACCATTTACGATGTAGACGATGGAATGTTCCGGCTCCGAAGTTTTCAGATCATGGATTACTACTTCACAGTCAGGTCCGAACTGGGAAGCAAGATCAGCAGCGATTTGTTTTAACACAGTAAGTCGTCCCATTTGATTTCCTCCTATTAATATAACTTTTAAACGGATCATAACCGAATCAGGCAGGGGCTTCTATAGTCTGAGCAGTAACAGTCATTCGATTATGAGCATGTAGTAAAGCGGATAAATTTATCCGTCAAAACGTTCAGTGCAGACACATGGAAACTGCACATTTTTTATATTCTATCATAAAAAAAAGGAAATAAAAAGAGCCTAAAAAAAATAAATGTGAATACCTTAAAAAATTTGTGATTATAATCATAAATCATTGAAGTGATATAGGAATCGTGGTATATTTTAAACATGAGAATTGCGATAAGTTAGGGGTAAAATACTTTTTGTCCCTAACTTATAATAAAGAAAGGGGTGTCAGAAACAGTGAAAACTTTACTGAAGAATGGTACAGTAGTATCGGGGGATATGTCTGTCAGAGAAGATGTTCTTATAGATGGAGAGAAGATTGTAAAAGTAGGCCGGAATCTGGAAGCAGAGGATGCACAGGTAGTTGATGTAAACGGTAAGCTGCTTTTTCCGGGATTTATAGACGGACATACACATTTTGACCTGGAAGTGGCAGGAACAGTGACGGCAGATGATTTTGAAACAGGAACAAGAGCTGCCATTGCAGGAGGTACAACTCTGGTGATCGATTATGCGTCTCAGGATAAAGGTGGCCATACGCTGAGGGAAGGCCTTGAGAAGTGGCATGAGAAAGCAGATGGGAAATGTTCCTGTGATTATTCTTTCCATATGTCTATTGTGGAATGGAATGAGGAAACTCAGAGAGAAATACAGGATATGATCAATGAAGGGATTACCAGTTTTAAGCTTTACATGACTTATCCGGCAATGATCGTAGATGACGGTGACCTTTATAAGATTATTAAGAAATTAAATGAATACGGATGTTTTGCAGGGGTACATTGTGAGAATGCAGGGGCAATCGATGCGTTGATCGCAGAAGCCAAAAAAGAGGGACGTCTGGGACCTGAGAATCACCCGCTGGTGCGTCCGGATATTATGGAGGCAGAGGCAGTTCACCGCCTTCTTGTGATCGCAGATGCAGCAGATGCTCCTGTAATGGTAGTACATCTTACCAACCGGAAAGCATTTGAAGAAGTTATGCGTGCCAGAATGAACGGACAAAAGGTATATGCGGAAACCTGTCCGCAGTATCTGCTTCTGGATGACAGTGTATATTCAAAACCGGATTTTGAAGGTGCCAAATACGTGTGTGCACCTCCAATCCGTAAGAAAGCAGATCAGGACTGCCTGTGGAAAGCACTGGCGAATGATCAGATCCAGACGGTTGCAACTGACCAGTGCAGCTTTACAATGGAGCAGAAAGCTCTTGGTAAAGATGATTTCACGAAGATTCCGGGAGGGCTGCCGGGAGTACAGACGAGAGGAACTCTGCTTTATACATACGGTGTACGCACAGGCAGGATCACGCAGGAACAGATGTGCCGTCTGTTAAGTGAGAATGCAGCTAAACTTTACGGAGTGTATCCCAATAAGGGCGTGATACGTGAGGGAAGTGATGCAGATATTGTTGTATTTGATCCTGAGAAGGAAAACGTTATCTCTGCAAAGACACATCTGTATCATACGGATAATAATCCATATGAGGGATTTAAGCTTCATGGAGATATTGACAGCGTATATTTAAGAGGAGCTCATGTGGTGCAGGATGGAAAAGTAATTCTGGAGAAAACAGGAAAATATATTAAACGCGGTAAGAATCAGATGTAAAATATATATTTTATGGAATTGCTGTAATCAGGTAAGTCCTCTAGCGAAGAGTAATAAGCAGTGAATATAAAGAATAACAAGAGGTGACAGAAAATGAAACATGAAGTAAATGCAATGGGAAAACAGTGCCCGATTCCGGTAGTGATGACAAAGAAGGTTATTGATAATGCGGCAGTCGGTGATGAGATTGAAATTCTGATCGATAATGAAACCGCAGTGAATAATCTGAGCAGACTTGCAAATAAAACAGGCTGTACGTTTGTATCTGAAAAACTGGGAGACAAAAAGTATCAGGTGAAGATGGCAGTAAAGACTGAACAGACAGGTGGTACCTTGGAAGAAGAGGAATTTGTCTGCGAAGCACCGCATAAAAAAGTGACGGTAGCGGTAATCTCCTCAAATGTTATGGGAAATGGTGATGATGAACTGGGAAAGATTTTGATTAAAGGATTTATCTATGCCCTTTCTCAGATGGAAACACATCCGGATACAATCCTTTTCTATAATGGAGGTGCAAAACTTACAACAGAAGACTCTGAAAGTCTGGAAGATCTGAAAAAGATGGAAGAAGAGGGCGTGGAAATCCTGACCTGCGGTACCTGCCTGAAGCATTATGGACTGATGGAGAAACTGATGGTTGGAAAAGTTACCGATATGTATACGATTGCAGAGCGTATGACAGGTGCAGATAAGGTGATTCGTCCGTAAGAAAATGAAGGCCATCATATCTGAGAAAAAAGACAGATATGATGGTATTTTGAACTTTTATTGCAATTTCTGTTCTCTGATATTGTGGTATCTGGCATATCCGGTAAGAATCAGAGTCAGGGCACCATCGCCTGTTACGTTACAGGCTGTCCCAAAACTGTCCTGAAGGGCAAAGATAGTCAGCATCAGAGCTGTAGCAGAATCGCCGAATTTCAGGATACCGGTGATAATACCGAGAGATGCCATAACGGTGCCTCCCGGTACACCCGGAGCACCAATGGCAAAAATTCCAAGCAGGACACAGAAAAGAACCATGGCCCCCGGCGCAGGAACTGCACCATAAAGAATTTTGGAGATTGCCATACAGAAGAATACTTCTGTGAGGACAGAACCACAGAGATGAATATTGGCAAACAGCGGAATACCAAAATCTACCAGATCCTTTCGGAGAGGTTTTGCTCTGTGTGCGCATTGGAGGGCGACTGGCAGTGTGGCAGCAGATGACATGGTACCTATGGCTGTGAGGTAGGCGGGACCATAATGTTTCACAACTTTCAGAGGATTTTCTCTGGAATAAATTCCTGCAAGTATATATAGAAGAGCTATCCAGATAAAATGTCCAATCAGAACAATGACGATTACCTGAAGGAATACAGGAAGCTGTCTGGTGATTGTTCCTTCGTATGCCAGTGAACAGAAAGTCAGTCCGATGAAGTATGGGAGAATCGGAATAATGACTCTTGATACAATAGCCAGTATGATCTTCTGGAATTCTTCAAGAAAAGAAGAAATCAGACTGGCTTTTGTCCATGCAGATGCAAGTCCCAGCATAATGGCCAGTACAAGTGCACTCATGACAGGCATTATCTGTGGAATGGAAAGTTCAAAAACTACATCCGGCAAAGCTTTGAGATGACTGGCAGTGGAGCTGAAGGACAAATGTGGGATCAGCAGGTATCCGGATAATGCAGAGAATAAAGCAGCTCCCAGTGAGGAAGCATAAGCAATACTGACTGCAACACCTAACATTCTGGAAGCATTGTTTCCGAGTCTGGTAATAGATGGTGCGATAAATCCAATGATGATCAGCGGAACAGAAAAGCTGATCAGCTGACCAAGAATATACTTCGATGTTACAACCACATTCAGTACTGCAGTCGTAATGGCAGATTCATCTATTATATTAAGAAGAAGTCCGATACAGATTCCAAAAGCCACGCCGACAAGCAGTCTGAAGGGCAGACTGTGTAGAAAAAAGTTTTTTTTCATAATAATCCCCCTTTTTCTGTCAATTATAATATATAATGATGTCATGGTCAAAAGGTATTTTATATCGAAACAGGAGAGAGTTATGTACAGAAAAATTTATCAAATTTTGGAAGAAACAGGAAAAGTAAAAACAGCAATGGTTTTAAACGGGAATCATAAGGGCGAAAAATGTCTGATAAAAGAAAACCATTGTTTATCATCCGATGAAAATACAGCAGATTTCTGGAAAAAATATGAAGCTGATCTGGCGGAGTGCCAGGAGACAAAAGTTGTTCATATGGGAGATGTAGATTTCTTTGTGGAAATTTATGTGAAAAATCCGCAGCTTATCATTTTTGGAGGCGGACATGTTTCGCAGCCTGTTGCAAAAATCGGAAAAATGCTGGGATTTCATGTGACTGTTATGGATGACAGAGAAGATTTTGTGACTTCAGAGAGATTTCCGGATGCCGATCGGCTGATCAAAGGCAGCTATGATAAACTTTCAGACAAAATACCGGCCTATGAAAATGCTTATTATGTGATCGTGACAAGAGGTCATCTCGGAGACAGTGCCTGTGCCAGACAGATCCTGAGACGCCCTTATACTTATCTGGGAATGATCGGCAGTAAAAATAAGGTAAAACTGACCAGAGAAAAATTACTCGGAGAAGGTTTCAGCGAAGAACAGCTCAACAGTATCCATGCACCGATTGGATTGCCGATCGGAGGACATATGCCGGCAGAGATTGCTGTAAGTATTGCTGCGGAGATCGTTCAGGAAAAGAACAGGTATGATGTTTCTTATATTGATGGAGCTGTGGAGGATGCTGTCAGGAAAAAAGAAAATGGAATTATGATCACGATCATATCCAAGAGTGGTTCTTCTCCAAGAGGGACAGGAAGTAAAATGTTTATTGATAAAGACGGGAATTCATATGGAAGCATCGGAGGCGGAAATGTAGAATTTCAGGCTTTGAAATATGCACCAGAAGCGCAGCATGGTGAAATCAGAAAATATAATCTGTCTAACCAGGGCGGTGCGAATCTGGGAATGATCTGTGGCGGCGAGGTGGAAGTCCTTTATGAATTGTTGTAGATAAACACAGAACCTACAGCGTTACTGTTCACATATCACTATCCTGCGAGGTGTTTTGGCATGAATATGCCAAAATCCCGAGACATACAAG
>ERZ779762.1933-NODE-1933-length-10551-cov-5.599562_pt1 | contig 10551 bp, 6 predicted proteins | sample MGYA00511887_ERZ779762 | MGnify/ENA primary metagenome ERZ779762 (study PRJEB29588, sample SAMEA2163052) | human gut metagenome | biome: human gut; feature: human-associated habitat; material: faeces | place: Denmark | collected 2008/2010 ...
ATCACGATTCATCGGCTATGCAGTCCCTGTGTCCTCGGAGGAAGAGGCATATGCCTTTGTCGAGAAGATCAGGAAGCAGCACTATGATGCAAGGCACAACTGCTATGCATTTGCCATAGGCAGCGAGAATACATTGCTAAGATTCTCTGATGACGGAGAACCGCAGGGAACGGCTGGAAAACCCATCCTGGAGGTTATCACGGGGAATGCGGTGGTTAATATATGTATAGTGGTCACAAGGTATTTTGGTGGAACACTGCTCGGAACAGGTGGTCTTGTGAGAGCATACACCGAGGCAGCCAAGCTTGCACTGTCTGATGCGGGTATACATAAGATGCAGCTTATGAAGCTGGTGAAGATAACCACGAACTACAACGATTCGGGTAAGGTACAATATCTTCTCAGCAACAGTGATGCACTGATAGACAGTACGGATTACACTGCAGATGTGTGCTTCAATGTGGCGGTGCCGGCTGACAGCTATGGATGTCTGGTAAAGCAGATCACAGAGTCTACATCTGCGAGAGCATTGATAGAAGACTCAGGAGAAGAGTACAGATGATGATGAATGGCAGAGCTATAGTAAATATCTTATAGCGCCTGAATATCACTCTGAATATAAGTGCAGCAGCAAGGCTGATGACTGACACTGCGGCGATATGCAGCAGGACATTGAGACAGCCATTGGTGCCGGAATATATGATCAAGTATATAAAGCTGATAATGGCAGCGGGAATAATTCCCGCTGCTATATTTTTTACACAGAATCCGGCTTTTTTTCTGGAGGAGAGGATAGAGTAAGCCCCACAGTCCAGATCCCGGAGATAGTCCTGAAGTCCCAGGAGAGAACACACGAACAAAGTTATGTAAACCAATATTTCCACAGGAAAATTGTTTGGCGCAATATCTGTCGATGCCGTGTATTTTCCGGTGAGTCCGCTCTCGATGGTGAAAATGTCCTCATTTTCGATATATCCCTTAAATCTATCACTGATGTATTCTGACACTTGGGTCTCGTCGTATGGGACATTTGCCAGATAACGATCCTGGAGCATACATACAGACATGTCTGCCGCATATGCATACAGGAGGGCGGCATACACGGATTCTTCGGACACAGACTGGAATGAGCTTCCATCGGTTGTATACACGGTTATGTGGCGCTTCCCGTCAGAGTGGATCATTGATTCACTGAAACCATCAGGAACCATGTACGCGGAGTCGATCCTGCCGGATGCTACATCATCCTTCATGTCTTTCAGGGATTCATAGTGCCTGAAGGTAAATCCCGTGGATGTCGATGTGAGATACGACAGGAAAGCATCCGTGTGTTCGTCAGAACTTTCAATATACACGCCGGATACGATCTCGGTGCTTTGCTTTCTGGCTGGCAGAAAGCTCACAGCGATCAGCACAGCGGGGATGACCAGCAGAACGACGATCATGGCGGGACGGCACAGTATTCTCTTTATAAGTAAGTTTATCTGTCTTATATGGTTCATAGATGTATCTCCGTAAATTTATGATAAATATATGCACAGTGTTTGCACAAGCTTATTGAGCAGCGATCCATGGCATATATCCTTTGCAAAGTTTGGAAGCATGGCTTCCGGTATGAATAAGCCGCTCACATAGGCCAGTATGACAGTGACCACAGTGAGAAGCAGTGTGCAGCCGTGTATCCCTGCGGGAAGCAGACTTATGAGCAGTGTATATACCGCGACACATGTAGCTATGACGATTCCGAACAGTATCCCGCTCATGTGGATATTTACATGCAGCTCATCGATAAACAGGATGATCTGTCCGTCAGAATTTTTGATATCATCAAGAACCGCTTTCAAACGCTCCTCAAATTCACCACGATACTTCGCACCTGCGACCAGGGCACCCATATCCAGTGCAAATAACTTTTTGTCTTTTAAGCCTTCCGGCACATCCCCTTTTACGATACGCTGTGCAAGCCCCTCTACGACTGCGGTCTTACCTACACCAGGCTCACCGATCAGTACCGGGTTATTTTTCGTCTTACGGGAAAGGATGCGGACTACATTACGGATCTCATCATCACGTCCGATGACCGGATCAAGTTTCTGCTCTTTTGCACGCGCTACCATATCGTAACCGTATTTTTCAAGGGTATCATACGTAGCTTCCGGATTATCCGAAACTACACGCTGGTTGCCGCGCACGGTTGAGAGTGCCTGTAAAAAACGGTCTCTCGTGATTCCGTACTCTTTGAAGATCTCCTTCATCGCCTTGTTCGGGTATTTTAACAGTGCAAGGAACAGATGCTCTACAGAAACATATTCGTCTCCCATCTGCTTTGCCTCGTCCTCCGCATGGATCAGCACTTTATTTAAGTCCTGTCCGACATAGACCTGACCGCCGGATACCTTTACCCTTGCTGCGAGATGTTTTTTTGCGTTATCCAGGAAATGCTCTTTCTGGATATCCATTTTTTCTATCAATTTTAAAATCAGTCCGTCTTCCTGCTGCAGCAATGCAACAAGCAGATGTTCCTGCTCGATTTCCTGATTGCCATATTCATATGCAAGTTTTTCACAATCATTGATCGCTTCTACGGACTTCTGTGTAAATTTCTGAATGTTCATATATTCTTCCTCCCTCTTATTCTATTGTGGTCCAAACTGGACATCTATATCAAATGATGGCAGACCATCATGAGTTTTCTTTCTTAATTTATATCTGTTTTCCGTTTACAATTTGTGTTATACACCTGATTGTTAGCACTGTCAAGAGGTGAGTGCTAATTATTTTATAAAAAAAATATAAACTGTCCTGCGAATACGATATGCTCTGCATCCGCAGGACTTTTTCCCTCACAATCCCCTATTCTTCTATCCGGATCACATCTTTCAGCACATAATGAAACGAAGGTGCAGACGCAAACTCATTCTCCGTATATCCCTGATTCAGATCATAGGTATCGTCCGGATCATCCGGATCTGCCCCGACATAATCTCCACGAAACACATCCAGTTTCCCCTGCTTAAACTGCCGGATCACTTCCTGCATTTTTTCCGCTGTGCCATCAGCGGCCGTGATTTCATTTAACTCTAACATCTGCACCCAGTCTTCTTCAAAACCGGCACCAATATCATTTCCATTGACAGTTCCTTTGATACTTTTCTCAATCACACGGTCGTTTAAAACTGCATCCACAGCTCCCATCATATAGGGTTCCCAGTTGATCTTACATCCGGTAAGATAAGTGGTCGGTGCCACATCTTCCATACTCTGGTTATAACTTACCAGATAAACCGGAGTCCCCGCAGCAGTTTCCTCACATGCGGTAGCGGGACCTGCAGTATCCGAATGCTGTGATATGATCACACAGCCCTCATCAATCAGGTCTTTGGCATACTGTTTTTCCGTCCGGTAATCATTCCATTTATTGGTATAACGCACTGTCATCACCGCATCCGGTACAACCGATCTCACTCCGAGCAAAAATGCCGTATATCCGGAAATCACCTCCGCATAAGGATAGGCTGCAACATATCCGATCTTTGCCTGTTGCCCTGTAATCACGCCTTCTTTGATCAGTTCTTTCATTTTCATCCCGGCTGCCACTCCCGCCGTATATCTTCCCTGATAAATTTTCCCCATAAATGTATGATAATTTTTTAAAACAGGTTCTTCATTTGCATTCGCACATGTTGCCATACAAAACTCGATCCCGGGATATTTTTCTGCAAACTCCTTCGTAACGGTTCCATAATTATAACTGGTCGTAAAAATCAGGTCACACCCGGCATCCACAAGCTGCTGTAAGTACTCCCTTTCCGTTCCCTCCGCAACATTATTGAGTGCAATGACTTTTACCTGATCCCCGTATTTTGTCTGGATTGCCTCCTGCGCATCAATAAAATTGCTGGTATATGCGGTACTCGCATCTCCAACATACACAAAACCAACAGTGATCTCTTTTTCTTCGTCTCTCAGAAAGTATACAGATGCCGACACAAGAGCAATCACAACCAGACAGGTGCACAATGTCACAAGATATACTTTTTTCACCTTACTCCTCCTCTTTTTCCCTGCTATGATCTGCATGTGCATGTTCTTTGTACAGACTGCATATGTCAATCTTTCCATTGTCAATCAGTCCTAACATAACATCGACAAGTCCTGGATCAAACTGCGTTCCCCTTCCATTTTTCAGTTCCTGTATCACATAGGCCATATCCAACTGTTTCCGGTAAACGCGATTCGCCGTCATTGCATCAAATGTATCTGCAATTCCGATAATTCTGGCATTGATCGGGATTTCTTCTCCTTTTAACCCGTGCACATATCCTTTTCCATCGTATCTTTCATGATGATATAAGGCACCCTCTTCCACATGGTCTACGATCGTGAAACTTTTTAAGATCTCCGCACCTTTCGTCACATGCGATTTCATAATTCCATATTCCTCGTCCGTTAATTTCCCCGGCTTATTTAAAATCCGGTCGGGAATACCGATCTTTCCGATATCATGTAAAAGTGCTGCCTTTTTCAGATCCTCACAGCTTTTCTCATCAAACCCAAGTTCTTTTGCGATCAGTACGGAATATTCTGCCACACGCTCAGAATGCTGACTCGTCCTTACATCTTTAGCGTCTACCGTCTTAGCAATCGTAAGTACCGTCTCATTCCCCATTTCCAGCTGCTTTTTTACCAATTCAATCTCCTTTTTCTGAAGATTGATCACTCTCTGCACCTGTGTATGAAAAATCATCCAGGTCAGATAAGCTACTGCTAACGTAAACACTGCCACTATATAAACCACAAACCACCAGTGATCGTAGATCTCTGCCTTTTTTTCAATGGTATACACACTTTCCACTACCGGATTCTGTCCCTTATGATCCAGCACCGCAATATGAAACTTATAGGTTCCTACCGGAAGATTTGTATAAATCACACTGGACATCTCACTTTGGGACACCACCTGCGGCTCACTGTCATATCCCTCTAAGTAAACACTTACATAAGGGATATTCACGGAATAATTGATAATTTCCGGAAATATCTCAAGCTTTTCTGCTCCCCTTTCCAGATAGATCACCTCTCCACGTCTGACAAAATGCGATACATCATCTATTTTTACGGATTTCATCTGCATACGATAGGAACGGACGGAAACCTCATAATTTTTAAGATCCATACAAATCACACCCGTATCTGTGGAAAAATAGAAATTCATATTCTCATCTACATAATTCCATGCATTTGGTGTCAGCGCCCGGTTAAGCCCGGCATCACTGTTTAACAGTTTATACTCTAATTCTTTCCCAGACAAAAGATCCTCTTGATCCACAACATAGATCCCCGCTGACCCTGATATAAACAAAGTATGGTCGATTCCCTCCACAATATCATAATTATTATAATAAGGAAATTTATCAAGACTCCTGATTTTTCCTTCCGTATCCATGTAACAGATTCCATTACTTGTTACAATAAATACACCTCCATCCTCATTTTTCACCATACGGAGGATCACCTCTGAGCTTAATCCATCCTCTTTGTTGTAAACATCTTCCACTTTTCCATTTTTTATCACCGCGATTCCATTTCCATCCGTGCCGGCAAATATGGTTCCATCTTCCTGTTCTAATACACAAAGAATCTTCGGTACCGTAAGTCCATCTGATTCACCGGTCACTTTTGTAATCTCCCCATCCCGGATAAATGTAAGTCCCGCATCTCCTGCCGCAAGTATCGTCCCGTTTTTTAGTTCTTCGACGGTACGGTATTTATTACCATTTGCCCCACTGGCATTATCATAGACAAAAGTCTCTCCTTTTGCTGTAATCTCATAAATGCCCTTTCCCGTTGTGCAGATCCACAAGTTTCCACAGCTGTCTGTCCGAATACATCGTATTCTTGTGCCAGCTAAGGTTTCCGTAACATCATCCGTATATTCTTCTCCGGTCTCTTCATCCATTACCTCTAATCCGCTGTCCGTTCCTATATAAAACCTGTTCTGCCATTTCGTAACTGAATTGACAACTTGATTTTCCTGGATAGCTCCTGTCTGCAATGATGTAAATACCGACTTACATAAACGAAGAACGCCAAGCCTTGACGATGTAAACCAGAGATTTCCCTGATAATCCATCAGCATATGATCAATCGAACTGTTGAATGTATCTGTATTTATCATTTTAAAATCTGTCTGTTCTACAAAATATCCCACTCCGTTATCGGCACAGACAAACATGGCTCCGTTATCTAAAAAATACAGTGACTTTATATTGGATAATTCTTCACAGCCTTTCGTTTCCCTGTATTTCCACTCTCCCGTATCACAGCCATAGCAAAGTATCTCATTCTGTGAAGTTCCGGCATACAAAAGTCCGTTTTCATCAAACTTACAGCAGGAAAAATCAGCTCCCTCGGATGGCTCCACAATATCCATGATCTTTCCCTGCCTGATAAAATACAGTTTTCCATCATCGGTTACCGCTGCAACTGTTCCATTTGCATCTGCATCCATACTTTTTACATACACAATATCTTCCATCGTCTTTTTCACATTTAACCCACCTGCTAATGTGACAATGGAAAGTGCCCCGGCTGTTCCAACATAATAATTTCCATCTGCGCACTGTGTAATACAGCGCACCGAATCCGATGCAAGTCCCTGTTTTTCAGTAATAACATTTGCAACCGTATCATTGATAAAGATGGAAAGTCCGCTGTCATTCGTTCCAACCCACAGTCTGCCTTCCTCATCCGTATACAGACAGTTCACGGTTTTTATCGATTCATATTCATTGATCCATTGAAATTTTGTGCCATTATACCGGTACAGCCCGCCATATGTTCCAATCCATAAAACGCCATCCTTCGTCTGCACAATATCATTGGCACATCCACCCGGTATTCCATTTTCCCTGCCATAAACAGTCTGAAGATAACTACTGTAATCTTCCTGTTCTGTAACTGTTTTGGCCGTTACTGTCTCTCCCCGGATCACACCAAGCGCCAATATACAAAGAAACATCATGAGCAAAGTATGCTGTCTGTTAGATACAATTTTTTTCTGAACCAATTTTATAAGAGAAAATACTAAGACGATCGTTATAACCTTATCAAGAAAATCAAGATAAAACTGTCCCATACAGTGACTGAAAAAGCTGTTGAATCCAACTTTTTCCATAGACTCAATAACACCGTCTCCCCAGATATTCTGCGTAGAACCATCACAATACAGATAATTAAGCGGGACAGAAAGTGTCACCGATAAAACCGCTATTAAAAAACTTGTTGAAAGTACTCCATAAAGATTTTTTAAAAATCCTTTTTTCACACATATGCCGGTCGTTATGCCGACCATGGCACTGACCACTGCGTAAAACATATTTGTCCAGGAATATAAAATCCCATAGGTAAGATTTACCGTCATCCCGACCATAGCTGCACAGAAAGGTCCCAGCACATACGCCGCCGTTACTGTTCCAAAAGAATCAAGCCACAACGGCAGCTGCAGCCTGTCAGACAAAATCCTGCCGGCAAAATTTATCACTATACATCCAAGTACAAACGTGCTGATCACATACCATTTATTATTTTTCATAACCTTTTCCTCATGTGTACATCAATAACACAGGTGCTATTGCTTTATCCCAGGTAACTCTACTAATATTTTAACAAAAACCGGTAAAAAGACAACTGTTTCCGTTGATTTCATACATTAATTTTTTAATGTACGAAAGTACCGGGCTACAGGATTTCTATTTCATTTAAAATTACAATATGTTAGAATAAAGCAATCACTGTAACTTATCGAATGAAAATGGTTAAAAAATACCGTACAGGTATGGAGAATAATGTGCAATGGAGGAATATCATGGAACATCAGACAAATTCATGCTTTACAGATTATTCCTGTAAAGATTTTATCACCGTTTTATCCGGCAAGTCTCCGGTTCCGGGAGGCGGAGGTGCCGCTGCCCTCGCCGGCGCGATCGGTATCGCTCTTGGAAATATGGTCGGGAGTCTTACCGTTGGAAAAAAGACCTATGCCGCTGTGGAAGAGGATATCATTCAATGTAAGAAAAAAGCAGACGACATCACAGCACGGCTTTTAGATCTCGTGGAAAAAGACGCCGAAGCTTTTGAACCGTTAAGTGCCGCCTACGGCATGCCAAAAAGCACACCGGAAGAAATTGAAAAAAAGGCAGAAGTAATGGAAGCCGCCTTAGTGGGAGCCTGCGAAGTTCCACTTGAGATCATGCGGACCTGCGCAGAGGCGATCGATCTGATTGAAACCTTTGCCGAAAAGGGCAGTAAAATTGCCATCAGCGATGCCGGTGTCGGCGCCACGCTGCTAAAATCTGCTCTTCAGGGGGCATCCTTAAATATCTACATCAACACAAAATCCATGGCTGACAAAGAAGCTGCCGCTTCCTATAATAAAGAGGCAGACATGCTGCGTGAAAAATATGAAAAAAAAGCGGACGAAATTTTTCAATCTGTCTGCAATAAAATCCGCTAAATCGGAAAACCATATATTTTTTCATCCGCTATTTGGTGACGATATCATCTGGATCAACAGAATTAAAACATCATTATTATATGGAGGTACCAATGGCTAAATTATTATCAGGAAAAGAAGTTACCGCTTCTTTAAATGAAGAAATCCGAAAAAAAACAGAACTGCTCACTGCACATCATATCACACCAAAACTCGGCATCATCCGCATTGGTGAAAGAGAAGATGATATTTCTTACGAGCGCGGTGCGACTAAACGCTGTGAAACTCTTGGCGTTTCCTATGAAAAATTCCTGCTTCCGGAAGATGCCTCAGAGGAAATGGTTTTAAATACGATCGCACAGGTAAATGAGGCAGACGATATTCACGGCGTATTACTCTTCCGTCCTCTGCCGCGTCATTTAGATGAAAATAAGATCATCAACGCGCTCGCCGTAGAAAAGGACATCGACGGCATTACTGACCGTTCCATGGCTTCTGTTTTTCTCGGAAAACAGGGTGGTTTCGCACCATGCACACCGAGTGCCTGCATGAAGATTTTAGATCATTATAGCATCGACTGCACCGGTAAAAAAGCGGTCGTAATCGGCAGAAGTCCGGTCGTTGGAAAACCTGCCGCCATGATGCTGCTTCAGAAAAATGCAACCGTAACTATCTGTCACACGAAAACTACAGATATGCCATCCGTTGTAAAAGAAGCAGACATCGTGATCGTTGCTGCCGGGAGAGCCGGTGTCATCGACGCAAAATATCTGCGTGCCGGTCAGACTGTCATTGACGTAGGGATCAACGTAAACGAGGAGGGCAAACTCTGCGGCGATGTAAACTTCGCCGACGCAGAACCTGTTGTGGATGCGATCACTCCTGTTCCGGGCGGTGTCGGAAGTGTCACAACCTCCGTACTGGTTGAGCACGTTGTGGATGCCGCTCTCCTAAAGGCTGGATTAGACATCTTATAATTGTGCTGCACCAGTACATCATTTTTCTAAATAGCAACAGGTCACTGCACTAGAAAAAAGTCTCAACGCAGGCATAGCTTTCTACGTTGAGACTTTAAATCTACTCTCCAATCACAACTTTACAGTCCTTTTTATAGCCTAACAGGACGTCATACTCATCTATGATAATAATAACCTTTTCGATCTACAAACCAGTAGTATCCAACTCTACGATCATCTGACCGATTTTCTGCTCTTTTAACAGATAACACATATAGATTGGAAGATATGTCACAGTTCCTTCTGTTTCTACATTTCCAACGGAAAAAACATAGGCTTTCTCAAGATGATAATCCGGTATGTTCATAAAATTATCCAAAGCTTTGTGTGATTTATATGCCTTACCAGACTTAACTTCAATCGGAACAACTTTTCCATTCATTTCTATCACAAAATCCATTTCACCAATATTTTTCTTTTTACAGAAATATGGTGTAAAACCATTCGCCGTTAATTGCTGTGCGACAGCATTTTCAAAGTGTGCTCCGTTGTTCACTTCTCCGTTTTTATTAATTAATTCCATTTTTGTTTCTGCCGGATATGCACTTGTCAACAATCCAATGTCGCTCGAAAAAAGTCTGAATATATTACTGCTCTTGCTTGCTAAAAGTGGAATAACTGGTGCCTCAATATTATAAACCGGCAACGCCACTCCTGCATCTTTTAACCACAAAAAACTATTTTCGTATCTGTCAAATTTCAGTTCTTTATCCAACATCGTAAATACAAACTTTTTATTCTGTTTGTTCAATTCTGCCGGAATGATATCATAAATAGATATCAATTTCACTTTTTTATCCTCACCCTCATATTGAGAGAAATCCTCTTTGTATAGCGCTACGATATCCCGTTGTACTTTATCCACCTCCCGAATATCTTTTGTAGCAATATAGCTTTTTACCGCATCTGGCATGCCTCCAACAATAAGGTAGATAAAAAACAGAGACAATAGCTTTTGGTGTATGAATTCATCCACCGGCTGGTATGCTTCAAATTTTTCTTTCAACATTTCCAAAGTTGTTTTTGACACATTATTTGCTA
>ERZ779762.1941-NODE-1941-length-10510-cov-3.586992_pt1 | contig 10510 bp, 9 predicted proteins | sample MGYA00511887_ERZ779762 | MGnify/ENA primary metagenome ERZ779762 (study PRJEB29588, sample SAMEA2163052) | human gut metagenome | biome: human gut; feature: human-associated habitat; material: faeces | place: Denmark | collected 2008/2010 ...
GTTTTTTATCGTATAGAAACGAAGTTTCCTATACGATAAAAAAGCCGGCCTGCTCGCCGGGCTCCAGTTCACCAGCAAATGATAGGAAAAGTGTTTCAAAAATTTTCCTTCCACGTAAGAAACCTGGACAAGCGTGCGGTCATATCTTAAACCATAACTATCCATTCGGAGGCTCATAACCATGAGTGATTTATCAGCTACCAACTGCGGATGCGGCAATACCTGTCAGAACGGCGGTCTTTTCGGCGGCAACAGTTGCTGCCTCATTCTGATTCTGCTGTTATGCTGCGGCAACAACGGACTCGGAGCAAACAACGGCTGTGGCTGTAACGACGGCGGCAACAACGGCTGTAATTCCCTGATCTGGATTCTGCTGCTTCTGGCTTGCTGCGGCAACGGCTGCAGCGGAATCGGCACGAATAACGGCTGCGGATGCAACAATGGCTGTGGATGCTGATTCCATAGGTATCTGAGCGCATCTGGCTCCCATCCCAAAGGGCATTGCTTCCTCTATGGGCAATGCCCCTTCGCGATGCAAACGATTTTTCGAGTCCCACAGACGATCTCTGACAGACTGGCAAAAGCAATTCCTTGTTGTCCTATTCTATCTGACTGTTTCATAGGAATAGAATAAACACCGGAAGGAAGCTTTTTAATGAACGTCTGTGAAAACGAAGCTGTCATCGCCTTTGATACGCTCTATACCCAAAACCATATCCAGATTTTGAAAATCCTGCTGCCGTATTTTGATCCATATGGGCAAAACCATCTCGCGGTCTGGATCAAATATCTGGAGCTGCGCTACACCCTGGAATATGTTTCCAGGCATCCGTCCCCTCCATACAAAAATCAAACCTCCGGCACATCCTCGCCGGACTTTGCCGTGTTGTTTGAGCAGATCAAAAACTTTTGTTCTCCCCAGGAAAAAGCGCTGTTTGGAGAACTTCTCAACCTGCAGAAAAATCTCGAGATGTTCGAGGAAATGAAAGGAATGATGCAGCTATTCGAAACGTTGCGGGAAAGTGCGCCCGACGCAGATGCCGATACTGCGGCAGATGCAGACTGTTCCGGCACGAATCCGGATGCCGGTTATACGAAAGCAGCTGCAAGAGCAGGCAGCGAAACAGATACTGCCGCCGGGCAGGCAACGTCCGCTTTCGATTCCGCGTCAGCATCTTTGACAGCAACAACTACTTTTCCCGACAATTTCGACCCCATGACATTTTTAAAGGGCATGCTCTCACCGGAACAGCAGGCGATGTTCGAGGCGTTCCGCGATGGGCTCTAAATACCGCTTTTTCCAGAATATTTTCAAAACGGAGGTTTTTATGACCAGTCAACAAAATAATGATACAAACACCACTTCGGAACCAAACTGGATGAAGGAAGACTGCGTCCAGAGCATTCCAAAAGAAAAGCTGCATTTTTTACAGAAGCTCGTCTTTGAAAGCAGCTCGCTTTCGCAAAAAGAACTACTGCCGTTTTTGATGGCGCTGGCACAGAAAAGCCGAGAAGCATCGATCAGCTTTTCCGACACGGAAATTTCTTCCATTCTCATGGCGATCCGCAAATATGCAACACCGGAGGAACAGCTGAAAATGAATCAGATCGTCCGCCTGATGGCAAAGAAAATGCCCGGAAAGAGGGAGTAAATCTCCCGCCTTCCGGGCGTTTTCAGGAAACCTTCCGTGGTTCAAAATTTGCAGATAACAAAACCTTTTGTGATCCGTCAGTCCCCTGAGCTTTCTGCAGTTTCCTCTGTCGCCGTTTCGGTCTCCGTCTCGTCGATGAAGTCCTCCGGGTCCTTATCGAAATCCGTCACGATATTGCTGGAAACGAGGTAAACATTGTCGTCGCCTTCCACTTTGATGTAATACTCAGAAAGCAGATCACTCTTATTTCCGGCATAAATCACAACCTGTGTTCCATCGGAAAGGACTGCCGTGATCGTCCGGAAAGGCTCCTCCAGTCCGTACTGGGAAAGATCCTCCGGCGCTTCCACAACAGTTTCCGTCGTCGTGATGTTGGCGATTTCATTCAACAGCGTGTTAACCGTCGATTCCTTAATGGTTTCATCCGGCAGGCTGCTCTCCGTCCAGGCATCATCTGTTTTCACCAGATGAACCTCGTGGTCGCCGGAAAGGATCAGCTCCGTCACATCATCCTTATTGAAGTTGGTAACGTCAACAGAAACGGTTTCTTCCTCCGTTTCAAACGTATGATTCCGGATGATAAAATATCCGCCGACGCAGACGATACATAATACAAGTAAAATCAAAATTTGAATTTTCTGTTTTTTCATTTATCTCTTTCTCCTTCTGGCCCAGATGATAATACCGGCTGCCAGCAGACCGATAGGAAGGATGCCCATCAGGAGGATTCCATAGCGGACAGCAGATGCCGTAGGAACGGTCGCATAGGTGGACGCCATTGATTTGGTCGGGATGGAAATACTTTCGCTCTCTCCTGCCATCGTGCTGATCGCGTTGGTGAACAGCGTCAGGTTGTTATCCATCGTGTACTGGTTTGCCGACTCTGTGAACAGATAGGACGAGCTGTATAAAATCAGCTGTGCTTCTTCGCCGGAAGCAAGTGTTTTCACCGCTTTTACGCCGACAGTAAATGGTCCCTGCGCATCGTCCTCTGTTTTCTTGACGTCGGAGGACTGATTTAAATCGGTCTTGCTGTACGCCTTCTCCGAAGTTGTCAAAAGAGTGGTCAGCGTAACTCCATCCTTCTCCTTCGTCAGAATCGGCTGGGCATACGGCATCATGATATAATCATAGCTCTTTCCGTAAACACCGTTCGTCAGGCTGTCGGAGGAAACGTTCGGCAGCAGATAGATCGGATTCTGATACATTCTCGCATTATCCTGCTCCACGATCAGACCGTTCCCGATGGAAAGTCCGAACTCGGAAAGCACCTTTGTCAGGTTCGGCATCTCCTCAGAGAAGCTATCGATATAAGAGGTGGAAATCAGAACCTTTCCGCCGTTGTTTAAGTATGCAATCAGCTTATCGGCATCCTCTGCGTTTAAGTCGTTTGTAGGGGAAAGGATCAGGACTCCATTTGCATCGTCCGGAACACCGTCCTCTGTCAAAAGTGTCAGATCCGCAAGGTCGACATTTTCCTTTTTCACGCCATCCTCAAACGAGCTGTCCAGGCTGGATTCTCCGTGACCGTTTAATTCATAAACAACGGAGGTGGAATCGCTCGTTACATAGGCGATCGCGCTTGTCAGCTGTCCTTCTGCATCGTAGCCGCTGACAGAGCTGGAATAGTTGCTGTAGTCATAGTCATATTCGTAAATATTGTTGTAATTGATTACCTTAAATCGCTGTGCGGATTCCACGATCATGGAGTTTACGGAAATGCTGTCGGTATAATCCTTATAAAAATCAGGGGAAACGACAGGATCCTTGTAAACCAGCTTGATGTGATCGGAAAGCTCTGCATAGCTTTTCAGCGTCTGCTGCAGCGTTTCATCCTGGCTGCTTTCCGAATTGATGACATAAATCGTCACATCCTCAGACAGGTTTTTGACGAGATTTTTCGTCGTCTGTGTCAGCGTATATAGCTTCTGGCTTGTTACATCAATCTTCGTATAGCGATCCGGCAGGGCGGAAAATCCGAGGTTTAAGAACACCGCAATCGCTACGACAAGGGCGATCATACCACTGCTGTAAGCGCCGATCTGCAGCGTTTTTACCGAGACCTGATATCTTCTCTTCTGGATCGACTGAACCGTTAAGAATAAAAATACAATGATCAAAGTTACAAAATACAGGACGGATTTCAGATTCAGCGTTCCCTCCACCATAGCGTCCAGACGGTCGGTGAAGTTGTAAGCGTTTAAAATTTTTGTCAGCAGGTTGCCGGTTTGGGAAATCAGTCCGGTAATGGAGGACATCATGTAGCCGACAAATAAAAGGGCAAAGGAAAGCACTGCTGCGATGATCTGACTTTCTGTGATTGAGGAAATAAACAGGCCAATCGCAAGGCAGGTCAGACCAAACAGATAATAAGCCAGCAGCGCCGTGTAGCTTTCGCCCATCGGAACGGTTCCGTAGCGGCTTAAAATCAGCGGGAACAGCGCCATCACCGCAACCGGAATGGTAAAGACGGTCGCCATCGCAAGGTATTTGCCCACTACGATTCCTCCGATCGAAACCGGAGAAGTCAAAATCAACTGATCCGTTTTCTGCTTACGCTCCTCTGCCAGCATACGCATGGACAGAATCGGTGTCGATAACAGCAGCAAAAACAGGATACTGGAAAAGCTCTGTCCGACATTGCTGTAGCCGGACAGCAGATTGATTGCAAAAAAGTAAAGTCCGGCAAGACAGATATGTGCTGCAATAAACAGCCAGCCGGTTACCGTCGTAAAGAATGTTTTTAATTCTCTTTTATAAATTGCTGTCATTGTTTCGTCTCCTCCTCGGGCTTATCGGTCAGCTGCAGGAAGATATCCTCCAGCGATCCCGTCTTTTTCTCCATGCCAAGCAGGGGCATCCGATTCTCTGCCAGCTCATAAAACAGCGGCTCGCGGATATCGCAGTCCGCCTTCTCCGAAACCTGTGCAAGCACGGTTCCATCTTCTGCTTCTGTCGTCGTAAAGCTTTCTACACCGTCCAGATTTGACAGCAGCGTCTTTAACTGCGCTGCAGTCCCCTTTACGCAAAGCTCCAGCTCGCCTGCGCCCTTTAGCTTTGCCTGCAGTCCGTCCGGCGTATCGCTTGCAACCAGCTCACCCTTGGAAATAATCAGGATCTGGTCACACACTGCACTGACTTCGGACAGAATATGCGAACTCAAAATAACTGTATGGTCTTTTTTGAGACTGCGGATCAGCTCACGCATCTCGATCATCTGTCTCGGATCCAGACCGACAGTCGGCTCATCCAGAATAATCGTCTCAGGATCGCCGAGCACTGCCTGTGCCAGACCGACTCTTTGTTTATAACCTTTGGAAAGGTTGTTAATCAGACGCTTCCGGACATCCTCCAGCTGTGCGGTTTTGATCGCCTTTTCGATCTGCGCTGCTCTTTCCTTTCTCGGAATGCGCTTTAATTCTGCTGCAAATTTCAGATATTCCTCAACGGTCATCTCACTGTACAGCGGCGGAATTTCCGGCAGATAACCGATATGTTCCTTTGCCTTTTCCGGCTCTTTGACGATGTCAAAGCCGTCCACCTTTACGGTTCCGGCAGTCGGTGCCAGATATCCTGTAATCATATTCATGGTGGTCGATTTTCCGGCTCCGTTTGGTCCTAAGAATCCGTAGATCTGTCCTTCTTCAATCCGGACATTCAGATCCTTGACCGCATAGTGATCGCCATATTTTTTGACCAGATGCGAAATCTCAATCATAGTGAGATCCTCCCTTTCAAATTTTACACTTTCTTAAGTTTATCGGAATTATGTGTTCATTTCAGGAGGATTCTGTGAGAAAAGTGTGTTTAAAAAATGGAAAAAATGTGTTCTGCACGAGGCGTTTTAGCTGCAGCGACGCAAAAAACGGCACAATTTAGCTAAAACGCAGCACGATCCTGATGCAGTGCAATCCCAATCCCGCCCAGAGGTCTTTTCTTTCCTATAAAACAAAAATTCCCGATAGACATGAATCCTTTTCATCCACATCTGTCGGGAATTCTATTTTTAACACAACCGATCGGTGCAGCGCACATCTGCTATTTTTCAGCAGTGCCTGTCCGCTTCAGCAGGCAATCGCGGTCAGCCCTTCTGAACGATATTTACCAGACGTCCGGGAACATAGATTTCCTTGACGATCTGACCGGTCAGCTTGTCTGCTACTGCAGCTTTACCTGCTGCAATCGCATCCTCTTTGGAGATATCTGCAGCGATCTTAATGGTCGCACGAACCTTGCCGTTTACCTGAACTGCGATTTCCACTTCAGACTCTACCGTCTTTGCTTCTTCATAAGTCGGCCAGCTGGTCTGATACAGACGTCCGCCATAGTTCATGATTTGCCACAGCTCCTCTGTCATATGGGGCGCTACAGGGTTTAACAGGATCAGCAGAGTCTTAAACTCATCTCTGGTTACCTTGCCAGCCTTGTAGAAATCATTGATCAGAGACATCATCGCAGCGATTGCAGTGTTATACTTTAAGGTCTCGAAGTCGGAAGAAACCTTCTTGATCGTCTGATGCATCCTGGTTTCCAGCTCCTTGGAATAGCCGGCTTCATCGGTTACAATCTCCTGCAGCTTCCAGACACGCTCCAGGAATCTTCTGCAGCCTTTTACGCCTTCATTGCTCCAGGCAGCGCTCAGTTCGAATGCGCCGATGAACATTTCATAGGTACGCAGGGTATCTGCACCGAACTCGTTGACAATATCATCCGGGTTTACCACGTTGCCGCGGGACTTACTCATCTTCTCGCCGTTTTCTCCCAGGATCATGCCGTGAGAGGTTCTCTTCTGGTAAGGCTCCGGACAGGGAACAACCTTTTCGTCATACAGGAAACGATGCCAGAATCTGGAATACAGAAGATGCAGGGTGGTATGCTCCATGCCGCCGTTGTACCAGTCAACCGGCATCCAGTATTCCATCTTCTTGCGGTCTGCAAGAGCTTCTGTATTGTGCGGATCCACATAGCGAAGGAAATACCAGGAAGATCCAGCCCACTGAGGCATGGTATCAGTCTCTCTCTTGGCATCGCCGCCGCACTTCGGGCATTTGCAGTTTACAAAGGATTCAATTCTTGCAAGAGGTGACTGTCCATCCTCTCCTGGCTGGAAGTCCTCAATCTTCGGCAGACGAAGCGGAAGCTCCTCATATGGAACCGCTACATCACCGCATTTCGGGCAGTGAACGATCGGGATTGGCTCGCCCCAGTATCTCTGGCGGTTGAATGCCCAGTCCTTCATCTTGTACTGAACACCAGCCTTGCCGATGCCCTTCTTCTCCAGTTCCTCAAGCATACGCTCGATGGAGTCCTTCTTATTGGTATATCCGTTCAGGAAATCAGAGTTGATCATCTCGCCGTCGCCTGTGTAGGCTTCCTTCTCGATGTCGCCGCCCTTGATAACCTGGATAATGTCAATGCCAAATTTCTTTGCAAAATCATAGTCTCTCTGGTCATGTGCCGGTACTGCCATAATAGCTCCGGTACCATATCCCATCATTACATAGTCTGCAATGTAAATCGGGATCTTCTTGCCGTTTACAGGGTTTACGCCCTCAAGACCCTGGATGCATACACCAGTTTTTTCTTTTACAAGCTGGGTTCTCTCGAACTCTGTCTTCTTGGCGCACTCTTCACGATATGCCTTGATCTCATCCATGTTTGTGATGCGGTCAGCATATTTGTCGATCAGAGGATGCTCCGGTGCGATAACCATAAAGGTTACACCGAACAGGGTATCCGGTCTGGTGGTATAAATCTGAAGTGTCTCATCAATTCCGTCAACTGCGAAGTTCACGAAAGCACCTGTAGATTTACCGATCCAGTTCACCTGCTGCTGCTTGATGTTTGCAGGATAATCTACATCCTTCAGGCCCTCAAGAAGCTTGTCTGCATACTGGGTAATGCGCAGATACCATACGTCCTTGGATTTCTGGATAACATCACTGTGGCAGATATCGCATTTGCCTCCCTGGCTGTCCTCGTTGGAAAGAACGACCTTACAGGACGGGCAGTAGTTAACCAGTGTCTTATCACGGAAAACAAGTCCGTTCTCAAACATTTTCAGGAAGATCCACTGTGTCCATTTGTAGAAATCCTCCTGTGTGGTATCGATAACACGGCTCCAGTCAAAGGAGAATCCAACGCTCTTCAGCTGATTGGTGAATTTCTCAATGTTCTGGTCTGTGATCACACGGGGATGTGTGTTTGTCTTGATCGCATAGTTCTCAGTCGGAAGTCCGAAAGCATCGAATCCAATTGGGAACAGTACATTGTATCCCTGCATTCTTCTCTTTCTGGAAAGTACCTCGATACTGGAGTATGCTTTGATATGGCCAACGTGCATTCCGGCACCGCTTGGGTACGGGAACTCTACAAGGCCGTAAAATTTCGGTTTATCACTTCCGTCAACAGCTTTAAAAGCCTGCTGCTCTTCCCATTTTTTCTGCCATTTCGGCTCGATTTTTTTAAAATTGTGTTTCATCTATGGTTCCTCCACATTAAATCTTTTATCATTCTAATCCAACACAGTCCTTTTGTCAACGAGAAACCGCCTGTATTGCCGCCTGAAGCTGATTATCTTCCTCATGGCTAATCTCTGTCTTATTCAAAAGGCTGGCATCCAGCTTCACTTCCACATCCGGCGTGATTCCCACCTTATGGATGTCATTGCCCTTTGGAGTAAAATATTTGGCTGTGGTCAGCTTCACCGCACTTCCGTCTGACAGCTGGCGGATACTCTGGACGATTCCTTTTCCATAGGTGGTTGTTCCCACAATGGTGCCGATTTCGTAATCCTTCACCGCTCCTGCAAAAATCTCGGAAGCACTGGCGCTGTTCTCATTTACCAGCACGGCAAGAGGAATGTCGATTGGCGTATCCCCGTCACACTTCATCTCATTTCTTTCCCCGTATTTGTCCTCTGTATACACGATCAGTCCCTCGGGCAAAATCTGGCGAAGCACATCGCACACAGAAGAAAGCACACCGCCCGGATTGTCGCGAAGATCCACAATCAGCTTCTCCATGCCTTTTGCCTGAAGATCCTGGTAGGCATCCTCAAACTGCTGGGGCGTCACAAGGGTAAACTCCGTAATGCGAAGATATCCGATAGAGTCCTCCAGCATCTCATAAGAAACCGTGGGCAGCTCCACATTGCTGATGGTAACCGTAATCTCTTCCGGCTCATCTGCTTCCTGGTGATAAACCGTCAGCACAGAGGTTCCGTCCTCTTTGTTTCGGATCATTTCGGAAACCTCTGAAGGAGTCATTTCTGTCACATCTGTTCCATCCACTGCTGTAATTACGTCATTTACCTTAATTCCCGCAAGATCAGCCGGACCGCCCTCATAACAGTCCACTACCAGAATTCCGCCTTCCGAATTCTGGGTGATGCTCACGCCGATTCCGGAGTAAGAGCCTTCCGTATCGCGCATTTCCTCCTCATATTCTTCCTCTGTGTAATACCGGGAATAGGGATCTCCAATGCCATACAGAAGACCTGTATAGAGTCCCTCCTTCAGGGAATCCTCATCTACCTCATCCAGATAATTCTGATCAATGATATCCTCCAGGTATTTGATTTTCTGGGGCACTGCCACATCGGACAAAACCGTGCTTCCCGCACGCCCTGCTTTCTGCAGACCCACGTAGCCGCCTCCCAGCGCTAAAGATGCACACAGCACACCGGTTATGGCTCCCTTTATAAATTGTTTATCTGCCATTTATCGTTCTCCTCATTTTCGCTATCTAAGTTCTATTCATATACTATCATTTGCCTAAATGTATCCACCCCGAGCACACACTCTTTTTTATACAAAAGGGCTGCCGGATTTCTCCAGCAGCCCCCATATCTTTTCTCATATTCTCTGGCGGAATGCGAATAACCGCCTTTATTGTAAAACAGATTTCTCACACCTTCAAGTGTTTTCTTGTAGTAATAAAACTTCCCACAAGACCGATTCCAAGTCCTAATGCCAGCGCAATGGGAACCAGTGTCTGGTAGATCTGTCCTACCGGAATGAAATCCACAACGCCCATCAGCACGCTGAACTTGGTGTACACATAAGTTACCACACTGTTGTAGCAGAAATACAGGATCACCAGCGGAATGCCTGCACCAATCAGGCCAAGCACCATACCTTCCAGAAGAAACGGCGCACGGACAAATCCATCTGTAGCACCTATGTATTTCATGATTCCAATCTCTTCCTTACGAACTGTAATACCAACAGAAATGGTATTGCTGATCAGAAAAATGGAAATGATCAGCAGGATCACAATGACTGCCACAGATACATAGGAAACAATACGGTTGATCGAGCCAAGGGTTTTGGCCGCCTGCTCAGACTGATTGACCTCACGGACATTGTCCAGGGTCTTAATGTATGCAACCAACTCAGACTGTTTCTCAATATTGTTCATGTATACACGGTAGTTGGAAGAGTTTGCAAGAGGATTGTCATCCTTAAATCCGTCTGCTGCCTCCGCATCGTCTCCGAAGTATTCCTTCTTCATCTTCTCCCATGCTTCATCCGCAGACTCGAACTCAATCTTGGACACCTCCGGGCGCGCCTTGATCAGCTCGCCTACTGCATCCATCTGCTCCTGGGTAGTTCCCTCGTTAAAAAGCACGGTAATGGGCACATCTTCCTCAACCTTGTGTGCCAGGGTATTTACATTATTTACAATGGAAAAGAAAATTCCAAACAGAAAAATACATGCTGCCATGGTAATAACAGAAGCAATGGAAAACATGAAATTCCTCTTAATGTTCTTGACCCCCTGCTTCAGGGTATACCAGATCGTACTAGGCCTCATAATATTCTCCCTCTTTCTCGTCGCTGATGATCACTCCATTA
>ERZ779762.1947-NODE-1947-length-10498-cov-2.817390_pt1 | contig 10498 bp, 7 predicted proteins | sample MGYA00511887_ERZ779762 | MGnify/ENA primary metagenome ERZ779762 (study PRJEB29588, sample SAMEA2163052) | human gut metagenome | biome: human gut; feature: human-associated habitat; material: faeces | place: Denmark | collected 2008/2010 ...
CACGCGAAATTTATCTGAAAGGTTTTGAAATCGGCGTGGAACTTGGGAAACCAATGTGTCTGATGACTTGCTACAACGAAAACAACGGATGGCCGGGCGGAGATTCCTATGATACCTGTACAGATATTGCACGTGGTGAGTGGGGATTCACCGGATATATCATGACCGACTGGGGCGGCGGACAGTCCTCACCTCATATTTCTATGCATGCAGGAAATGATATGATCAGCCCTGGAAAGGCTTCCAGCGTAATCACCAATTATCTGGAAGTGCGTAAACCGGAATTTACCGAGGATGGTTATGTTAAAGTAACAGAAACAAGCAGACCTTGGGGAGGCGTTATCAGAACTGAAAACTGGGGAACTTTTGTACCGAGTAAAGGCGGAAAAGTGACTTATGAAGTGCCGGTTGAAAGTTACTCTGTACTGTCAGAAGATACACTGGATGCTATCTCAAGAGGAGAAGCAAAATTCACACGCTCATCTGAAGGCAATTTCGTAACATGGTATGGATTTAATAACTGTATCGTACTTGGTGATCTGCAGAAATCCGCAGCGAATATCCTGAATGTTATGCTCTATACACAGGATATGCAGCAGCTCTGTGAAGACCTTGATATCGACTATGCAAATACAAAATATGCAAAAGCATACTCAGAAGCACAGAATGCACCGATGACAGATGGCTGGACACAGATGACCAAAGATCCGGTACAGAAAACAGAAACAAGCGAAACTGTAAAAGCAAGCCTGGATCGCCTTATCCAGCTGGTAGAATCTCTGGATTCTGAAGAATACACCGAAGAAAGCTGGAAATCCGTAGAAGAAGCACTGGCAGCAGCAAAAGAAGTACAGGCGAACGAAAATGCATCTCAGAAAGAAAGGAGCGATGCAGTCAACAGCCTGATGAATGCCTTTGGAAATCTGGAATATGCAGTACAGAAACTTCATCTTGAAGTCGCAGTAGAAGCAGCAGAAGAAATCCTTGCAAATGCAAAAGATTACAACGGCAATGCAAAAGCACTGAAAGCAGCAGCAGAAGCAGGCAAACAGGTTCTGGAAAACAAAGATGCAACACAGGAAGAAGTAAATGAAGCAGCAAATGCGATCCTGAGTGAGCTGGCTGCATTAGAAGAAAAAACAGATGTTTCCTCACTGAAAAATCTGATAGAAGCAGCAAAGAAACTGCTGGACGGCAATTATACAGAGTCTTCTCTGGAAGCACTGAAAGAAGCAATCACAAATGCAGAAGATGTACTTGCAAACCCGGACAAGACAGACGCTGAGATGAGCAATGCTTATACACAGATCATCGATGCAGTTATGAACCTTCAGATGAAAGGCAACAAAGCAGCACTGCAGGCAATGATGAAAAAAGCACAGGAGATCCTGGCAGACAAAGCAGCTTATGTAGCAGCTACCATCGACGGACTGGAAGAAATCCTGGCAAAAGCAGAAACCGTAAACAACAACGACAACGCTGTTCAGGAAGAAGTAAACGCAGCAGTCAAAGAACTGACCCTGAAAGTTGCACAGGCACGCCTGATCGGGGATTTAGACGGCGACGGCAATGTAACAACAAGCGACAGTGCATTCCTCCTTCAGTACGCAGCAGAAACAATAGAACTGAGTGCAGAAGCACAGGCAAGTGCAGATGTAAACGGCGACGGTGTGGCCGATACAAATGACGCAGCAGAGATCCTGCAGTACGCCGCAGAACAGATCGCATCCTTCTAATATAAAAGCATAGTGTCTCTATAAAAATTACCTCTAAACCTAATCGAAAAAACAGCATGGCTGCAGCTTCAGGAAAACAACATCCCGGAGCTGTAGCTATTTTTATAACAAAATTCTTTTATACTGAGACACCTGAATATTTTAACAATACATTTTGCCAGAAAAGCAACCTTTCTGGAGCCATGGCTGCTTTGGTTTTAACAATGTGTTTCACCAGCGACACCGCCGTGCCCACGAAACGTTTTCTGCTTTCAGGTATTGGGTGGCTTTGTATCCCCTGGCAATGTGCAAAATGAACAATTCTCAAGCAGACACTTTTACGTGTCCTGCGGGGAATTTGTTCATTTGCACATTAAGAAAGAATACAAACATTTCCCCCACTCTGAAACCAGAAAACCAGGGCACACTTTCTTCACAAAATCACCCCAGACTCATCACATATTTACAACATTTCAAACACAAATCGCAGATATACTGTTAGACATAAAGAACAAGAACAACAAACATCAGGCTTCCGAAAAGGAAAACTGGATGAGCAAATACAGGAGGTAGTCATTATGTCAGATATGTATAACTTCGATAACAACAATTACAACAACGAGAATCACGATGGATTCAATCACTATGAATTTGATGAAAACAACAGCAACACACCGAACCACAAAAAACCAAATGCAAAGATGGCAAAATTTGCAAAGAAAGTTGGAGCCATTGCATTAAGTGCCGTTCTCTTCGGAGGCGTTGCAGCAGGATCTTATCAGGGAGTAAATGCTCTGTTCGGAACTTCCACACAGACAGAGGCACAGGCAACGACATCAACAAAGAGCAGTCTTCTGAAAACAACGTCAAGCACAACTTCAAAGGGTACGATGGATGTGACCGACATTGTAAAATCCGCAATGCCTTCTATCGTTTCTATCACAAGCAAATCAGTTCAGGAAGTGGAAAATTATTTCGGAATGTTCGGCGGACGTAATTCCATTCAGCAGCAGGAAGTTGAAAGTGCCGGTTCCGGTATCATCATCGGAAAGAATGACAGCGAACTGCTGATCGCCACCAACAATCATGTCATTGATGGGGCAGAGACGGTTTCGGTATCCTTTGTAGATAATGAAACTTATGAGGCAACGATCAAAGGAACCGATTCTGATAAAGACCTTGCAGTTGTAGCCGTTCCGCTTTCCAGCATTTCAAGCGATACGATGTCGAAGATTTCTGTGGCAACGATCGGTGATTCTTCCAAACTGGAAGTTGGCGAACAGGTTGTAGCCATCGGTAATGCACTTGGATATGGTCAGTCTGTGACAACCGGTATTGTAAGTGCTACAAACCGTACACTGGATTCGGAAGACAGCAGTGAAGCAAGCTATGACGGTATCAGCCTGATCCAGACCGATGCAGCCATCAACCCTGGCAACAGCGGCGGCGCTCTTCTGAACATGAACGGAGAGGTCATCGGTATCAACTCCGCAAAACTTGCTTCTACAGAGGTAGAGGGCATGGGCTATGCAATCCCGGTCTCCCGTGTTTCCGATATCATTGAAAATCTGATGAATGAGCAGACCAGAACAAAGGTTGCCGCAGAAGATCAGGGAACGATCGGCATCAAATGCCTCGATGTCAGCAGCCAGATCCAGCAGGCATACAATATGCCGGCCGGCATCTATATCTCCGAAGTAACCTCCGGCGGTGCCGCTGAAAATGCAGGTCTGAAATCCGGATACGTTCTGACCAGCTTTGACGGACATTCCATCACCTCCACCAGCGAGCTGAAATCCCTGCTGCAGTATTACTCTGCCGGCGAAACCGTCGAGGTGGAAGTACAGGTTCCAGACAACGGATCCTATGAGACAAAGACCTTCTCCCTGACCCTCGGAACGAGCATCAGCTCTTCAGATGATCAGCAGAGCGATTCCCAGCAGAATGCGGGTTCATCCCGCTCTGCAGAGGGAGGAAATACCCTGACCTCCGCTACTCCTTCGATCTGACTGCCCGCTCTCCCGTGAAAGAAATCCATAAATAAAAAACATCATAAGCATGAAAGAAAGGCCCCGAAACATAACTCCAATGTTTCGGGGCCTTTCTCCTATTCTCTTAATCCATTTCTTATTTTTCTGCTCCTGCAACTGCCTCGCGGGCTGCTTTCTCTTCCGGATCTTCATCCAGAATGGAGAATGCAATATTGGTTGCATGGTCCGCGACACGCTCGAGTCCGGATACAAGATCGGAGAAGATCATGCCGGCTTCCGGCGTACATTCGTTGCGGGTCAGACGCTCTACATGCTTCTGCTGCAGATCCCGCTCCTCCTGATCAATGGAATTTTCAATATCAATGATCTCCTGCAGGTGCTGCAGATCATTCTTTGCAAACATTTCGATCGACTCATCGAGAATTTTTAATACCATATCCAGCATCTCGGAAAGATCCAGTTCGCCCTGTTTGCTGAAGGTCACATTGTCATTCGTCATCTGCACAGCAGAATCTGCGACATTTTCGGCATGATCACCAATCCGCTCGATATCATTGACCACATGGAACAGCGCACCGATGCGCATAACGTCTGATGTCGGCAGCGATGCCTGATTTAAGTGAACCAGATAGTTCGTAATCTCTTTGTTCAGGAAATTAATATTTTCCTCGACACGGTAGACCTCGTCGATTTCTTTCTGATCGCGGGTCACCAGCGTATTCATCGCGCGAATCAGGTTGGTCTCTGCCATCTGTGCCATACGCTCCATCTCACGGACAGCCTGCAGAACTGCAGTCGTCGGGGACATCGCATGTTTCGAGCTGATGTAGGCAAGCTCGAACTTTTTGTCTTCCTCGTCATTTCCGCGGATGATAAAGTACGTTGCCTTCACCAGAAGCGGGGTAAACGGCAGCATCAGGAGTACCTGGCATACTTTGATGATCGAGTTTGCATTTGCGATCATACGGCCTGCTTCGTTTCCGGAAATACCCATAAAGAAGTCAACTACCTGTTTTCCAAACAGCAGGAAAATAATGGAGCAGACAATCGTTCCGGAGATGTTGAACAGCAGGTGGACACATGCCGCACGTTTTGCATCTTTTTTGCAGCCGAAGCTGGCAAGAATCGCGGACATCGTACATCCGATGTTGCATCCAAGCATCATAAACAGACAGATCGGAAGTCCCATCAAGCCCTCTCTTGCAAGAAGCATGATGATTCCGACCGTTGCAGAGTTACTCTGCAGAATCGCGGTAGCCACCCAGCCGACTAAGAACGCAAGAAACGGATTCGTCAGGGATCCGAGGGCGTTAACGACTGCCGGGATCTCTTTTGCTTCGTTCAGGGCTCCTGAGATACCGGAGATACCCATAAACAGAATACCAAATCCCAAGATAACCTCGCCGAGACGGCTGATCGTCAGATTGTTCTTTACGAACATAACCATCAGAACACCGATGATGACAAACAGCGGCGCGATATCCGCAAGGTCAAACGCAATCAGCTGTCCGGTAACTGTCGTACCGATGTTTGCTCCGAGGATAATTCCAGGAGCCTGTGCCAGTTTCATCAGACCGGAGTTTACGAAGCTGACCACCATAACGGTTGTAGCGTTGGAGGACTGAATCAGCGCGGTAAAGAAAATACCGACCAGAAGACCGATCACACGGTTCTTCGTAAATACCTCCAGAATGCTTCTCATCTTGGATCCGGCAACCTTCTGCAGTCCTTCACTCATCAGCTTCATTCCATATAAGAAGAAGCCCAGACCGCCCATCAAAGACACTATTACACTCATATTCTTTTTTCTTCCTTGTCCTTTTCTGATGTCTCTTTCCAAATCTCCGCCAAGTAGTTTCGCATTTTTTATCTCGATATTTTACATTTCCTTAACGTAGATTTTACACGACACCTTTTTTATCATAAAAGAAATCATGACATTTGTCTATAGAAAAATTAAAAAATTCGACAAGAAATTTTCAGATTCTTTTCGATTCTTTCTTGCATTCCTGTTGATAATATTGTAACATTTAGGATGTTTCCATATTATGAGGCGACATTTCCGCCTACAAAATTCAAAAGGAGAGAAAACTATGGAAAAGTTTAGCAAGCTGATGGAAAACACATTCAAGCTGCGGGAAAATGGAACAACGGTCAAAACCGAGATCATCGCCGGTGTCACCACGTTCATGACGATGGCGTACATTCTTGCCGTCAACCCGAACATCCTTTCCTCCACCGGCATGGACCACGGCGCTGTCTTTACCGCAACGGCTCTGGCAGCCTTCCTTGGCACCCTGCTCATGGCACTTTTCGCCAATTATCCATTCGCTCTGGCACCAGGAATGGGCCTCAACGCCTATTTCGCCTACACCGTTGTTCTCGGCTACGGATATAGCTGGCAGGCAGCCCTGACCGCCGTTTTTGCAGAAGGTATCATCTTTATTGTACTTTCTCTGACCAACGTCCGTGAGGCGATCTTCAACTCCATTCCGGTCAGCCTGAAATCTGCAGTCAGCGTCGGCATCGGTCTGTTCATCGCATTCATCGGACTTCAGAATGCAAAAATTGTACTGCCGAACTCTTCAACCGTGGCAGGCCTCTATTCCCTGTCTTCCTACAATGCCAACCTGCAGTCTGCAGCCACATTAAACGGAACAGAGTATGTGGCAGGAACGTTTAACGATGTCGGAATCACCGTTCTGCTCGCAGTCATCGGTGTTATCCTCACCGCCGTTCTTGTCATACGCAATGTAAAAGGAAACATCCTCTGGGGAATTCTTGTAACCTGGATCCTCGGCATGATCTGCCAGGCATGCGGTCTCTACGTTCCGAACCCGGCAAACGGCTTCTACAGCCTGTTCCCGGATTTTTCCAACGGACTTTCCATTCCAAGCCTTGCCCCGATTTTCGGAAAACTGGATTTCTCCATTCTGAAAACAGGCGAGTTCTTCGTGATCATGTTTGCATTCCTGTTTGTCGATATGTTTGATACCATCGGAACTCTGATCGGTGTATCTTCCAAGGCAAACATGCTCGACAAAAACGGAAAACTTCCGCGCATCAAGGGCGCGCTGATGGCAGATGCTGTTGCTACCTGCGCAGGTGCTGTTCTTGGTACTTCTACCACAACAACTTTCGTTGAGAGTGCTTCCGGCGTTTCCGAAGGCGGCCGTACCGGTCTTACCGCTGTTACCACTGCAATCCTCTTCGGCCTCGCTCTGTTCCTCTCCCCGATCTTCCTTGCCATCCCGTCCTTTGCAACGGCTCCGGCACTGATCGTGGTAGGCTTCTACATGCTGACCAACGTAGTCAACATTGATTTCAGCGATCTTTCCGAGGCGATTCCGTGCTACATCTGCATCGGAGCTATGCCGTTCTTCTACAGCATTTCCGAAGGTATTGCCATGGGAGTTATCTCCTACGTTGCAATCCAGATCCTGAGCGGAAAAGCAAAAGAAAAAAAGATCAGCGTGATCATGTACATCCTGGCTGTTCTGTTTATCTTAAAATACCTTCTTCTGTAATGGCTTTATAACGATACAGAACCGCATAAAAAGGCTCCTGTCCAACAGATTTTATTCTGTGAAACAGGAGCTCTTTTTATGCTCTGAATCAAAAATTTTTATTCTGCCAGGGTCCGGTAAAAGCAGGTGCGGTTTCCGGTGTGGCACGCTGCGCCGACCTGTTCTACTTTGGCAAGGATTGTATCGTTGTCGCAGTCGATCAGAAGCTGTTTTACATACTGCACATGGCCGGAGCTCAGTCCCTTCGTCCAGAGCTCATTGCGGCTTCTGCTCCAGTACGTCATTTTTCCAAGGCACAGTGTCGTCTCAAACGCTTCTTCATTCATGTAGGCGAGCATCAGCACTTCGTCATTTTCCGCATCCTGTACAACAACCGGAACCATGCCGTCGCTGTTTGTCTTAAAATCCGCCCAGGTAAAATCACATTTTAATGCTTGTTTCATCTCTTGTTCTCCTCTTTTTCTGCTCTTACAGGCTGCCCTTGGTCGAGAGCACGCCGGCAATTCTCGGATCGAAGGAAGTTGCCTCATCGAGTGCCTTCGCAAATGCTTTGAACATCGCCTCGATGATGTGGTGGTTATTTCCGCCGTCAAGCACTTTGATATGCAGATTCATCTGCGCCGCATAGGAAACGGCGTAGAAGAATTCTTTTACCATCTCGGTCTCCATCTCTCCTACTTTCTCCCGCGTAAATTCTGCCTGGAAAGAGAGATACGGTCTGCCGCAGAGGTCAACGGCCGAGAGCACCAGTGTCTCGTCCATCGGAAGGATTCTGTCGCCGTAGCGGCGGATGCCCTGTTTGGCGCCGACTGCCTCGCGGATTGCAGTTCCGAGCACGATACCGGTGTCCTCGATCGTGTGGTGGCCGTCTACATCAAGATCTCCGTCTACAGAAACGGAAAGGTCGAAAAGACCGTGGCGGGCAAAGCCGTCGAGCATATGGTCAAAAAAGCCGATGCCGGTGTGGATGTCGCTCTTTCCCGTTCCATCCAGATTTAATGTCATGCGGATCTTTGTTTCTTTTGTCACGCGTTCTACGCTGGCTGTTCTGTTCTCCACTTACTCTTCCCCCTCAAAACGGACGGCAATCGAATTGGCGTGTGCCGTCAAGCTCTCTGATTTTGCAAAGCTCTCGATATCCTCGTGGATCTCGGAAAGGGCTTCTCTGGAATAATAGATGATGCTGGATTTCTTCACGAAATCGTCTACGGACAGCGGGGAGAAGAATTTTGCGGTTCCGTTCGTCGGCAGGATATGGTTCGGGCCGGCAAAATAGTCACCGAGAGGCTCGCTGGAGTTCTCGCCGAGGAAAATAGCACCGGCGTTATGTACCTTCATCATATCCTCAAACGGGTTCTTCGTCACGATCTCGAGGTGCTCCGGTGCGATGGCATCTACGGTGTCGATCGCTTCCTGATGCGAATCGGTGACAAGGATGTAGCCGAAGTTGTCCAGTGATTTGGAGATGATGTCGCTTCTGGAGAGGACTTTTAAGAAACCGTCTACCTCTTCACTTACCTTCTCTGCCAGTTCCTGGGAGGTGGTAATGAGGATCGCACTTGCAAGCTCATCATGCTCAGCCTGGCTTAAGAGATCGGCTGCCACGAACCGCGGATTTGCAGTCTCATCAGCAAGGACAAGAATCTCACTTGGGCCTGCGATGGAGTCGATGCTGACATTTCCGTATACGGCTTTCTTTGCAAGGGCAACGTAGATGTTTCCAGGTCCTACGATTTTATCGACTTTCGGAATGCTCTCGGTTCCGTAAGCAAAGGCTGCAATTGCCTGTGCACCGCCGATTTTAAAGACGCGGTCCGCACCGGCTTCTTTTGCTGCCGCAAGGACAACCGGGTTGACTTTTCCGTCTCTGCCGCACGGCGTTGTCATGCAGATTTCTTTGACCCCTGCCACTTTTGCCGGAAGAATGTTCATCAGAACGGAGGACGGATACGCTGCCTTTCCTCCCGGAACGTATACGCCGACACGGTTCAGGGCGGTCAGCTTCTGGCCAAGCATCGTTCCGTTCTCGGTGGAGGTGAACCAGCTGTTCTGTTTCTGTTTTTCGTGGAACTCACGGATATTTTTCATGGATCTGCGGATGACACCGATCAGCTCTGGATCTACGATGTTGTACGCTTCATCAATCTCTTCCTGTGTTACTTCTACGGTAGAAGCATCGAGTACCGCGTGGTCGAATTTCTCGGTATATTCGAAAACAGCTGCGTCTTTTCTTGTTTTTACATTCTCAATGATCTCCTGCACGGAAGCCTCGTACGTTCCGTACTGTGTCGGGCTTCGTTTCAGCATATTCTCCAGAATATTTTCTGTGGTCTCTTTTGTCAGTTTTACGATTCTCATACCAGTGCTCCTTTCAGATCCTGAATTAATTTGGTAATTCTCTCATTTTCCATCCGCATGCTCACCTGGTTGACAACCATACGCGCAGACAGCGGGCAGACCTCCTCGAGAACGGTCAGGCCGTTTTCCCGTAAAGTGCTTCCTGTCTCTACAATATCCACAATCACTTCGGAAAGTCCGACAATCGGTGCCAGCTCGATCGAGCCGTTCAGCTTGATCATCTCAACGGTCTGGTGCTTGCGGTTGTAGAAGTAATCCTTGGCAATGTTTGGGTACTTCGTTGCCACACGGATCTGCTGGTTGTGCTGCAGCAGCTCACGCGCGGATTCCGGTCCGCAGACACACATGCGGCACTTGCCGTAGCCAAGGTCCAATACCTCGTAGAGGCGTCTTCCTTCCTCCAGAATCGTGTCCTTTCCGACGATTCCGATATCCGCTGCACCGTACTCCACATAGGTCGGCACATCCGGACCTTTGGCGAGGAAGAAACGGAGCTTATGCTCTTCGTCCGTGAAAATCAGCTTTCTCGTATCTTTATTTTTCATTTCATCGCAGGTGATGCCGACTTTTTCCAGCAGCTCCAGCGTCTGGTACGCCAGGCGTCCTTTTGTCAGTGCAATGGTCAAATATCTCATCTTTTTCGTACCCTTCCTCTCCTACAGCTCCACCGGCTGTACTTCTCCTGTCGACAAATCGATGGCAAGCACCGAATCGCTCTTCTGAATATAGACAATGCCGCCGAACTGGTTCTTTCTGCCGTATTCTTCATAATCTGCAAGAACCTTGTCCCTTGCAAAGCAGACCAGCGCGACATCCATGCCTTTGCTTCTGTGCTCGTTGGCAAGTTTTACGGCCAGCGGCTGAAGGAAATCTGGGTAGAGCAGCATCGTTTTCGTATTGACAATCG
>ERZ779762.1960-NODE-1960-length-10446-cov-5.111154_pt1 | contig 10446 bp, 9 predicted proteins | sample MGYA00511887_ERZ779762 | MGnify/ENA primary metagenome ERZ779762 (study PRJEB29588, sample SAMEA2163052) | human gut metagenome | biome: human gut; feature: human-associated habitat; material: faeces | place: Denmark | collected 2008/2010 ...
CGCCCCCTTCTCCACCTCGTACGGGCGCACGCGGTACAGGCACTTCATGAGCAGGTCGCCGAGGATCAGCGCCTTGACGGTGCGGTGCAGCAGCGCGGGCGTCACCTTGAAGCCCGGATTGTCCTCCAGGCCCTGCGTGGAGATCGCGATGACCGGGATCTGCGGGTAACCCGCGTCGATCAGGGCCTTGCGGATCAGGCCGAAGTAGTTGGTGGCTCGGCACATGCCGCCGGTCTGCGTAATCGCGAGACACACCTTGTCTGGATCGTATTTGCCTTCGAGAATCGCGTCGATGAGCTGTCCGATGACCATGATGGCCGGATAGCAGGCGTCGTTGTTGACGTATTTTAAGCCAATGTCAACGGAATGACGATTATCATTATCTAATACTTCGAAATTATAGCCGCAGGACCGGAAAGCGGGTTCCAGCAGATCGAAATGGATCGGGGACATCTGCGGACAGAGGATCGTGTAGTCTTTGCGCATTTCTTCTGTAAAGATGACGCGGTTTAAGTTGGTCGGCATGATCTTGCGTTCCTGATGCTTCTTTTCGCGGACACGGATTGCAGAAAGCAGGGAGCGGACACGGATTCTTGCCGCACCGAGGTTGTTGACTTCGTCGATCTTTAAACAGGTATAAATCTTGCCGGAGCCGGAGAGAATGTCGTTGACCTGATCGGTGGTGACAGCGTCCAGACCGCAGCCAAAGGAGTTGAGCTGGATCAGATCCAGATTTTCCTGAGTCTTGACATAATTTGCCGCTGCATAGAGTCTGGAGTGGTACATCCATTGATCTAATACGATTAACGGACGCTCTACCGGATTTAAATGAGAGACAGAATCTTCGGTCAGTACGGCAATTCCATAGGAGTTGATAAGCTCCGGGATACCGTGATTGATCTCTGCATCTAAGTGGTAAGGACGGCCGGCAAGGACAATGCCGCGTTTTCCGGTTTCTTTCAGATATGTACCGGCTGTATAGCTTTTTATCTGAGTACGATAATAAGGAGCACGCGCTATCGCTTTGCGCATCACTGCATAGGCGGGATCTTCATTTCCCTTGGTGATGCTTACTTCCGGCAGGCTATAGGTACGTTCGGCAAGCACTATATCCTTCTCATAATCACGATTCAGCATTTGAAAAGTAAAGGTCTGGGATATGAATCCTAAAGAAGAGACCTCACAGGTATATTGTCCGGCAGATAATTTCGTTTGAAACCGCCCATGCTCATCGGTAGTTAAACCTGACTTCATTTCTCTTAGATAGAGGGCGGCATAAGGAACCGGCTTCCCATCAGTATCCGTAACAGTACCCTTGAAAGATTGCGAAAAAGATAGTAGAGTAACCAAAGACAATAGAAATAGCCAGATGATTCTTTTCATATTTCGTATACTTGAAGCTAATTAGAGTTTTCTATTAGACGACAAAAGTCTCAAAAGATTGCAAAGTTCCACGCAAAATATTACTTTTGATTCTTAAAACAGAACAAATATGAAGAATAATGATTGGAAAGAACGGTTGAATGTGGTTTATTCTACCAATCCGGACTATAGTTATGAAATGGAAGATGATGGGGAACAAGTTACCCCGAAAGCTTCTCAACAGAAATTGCGTGTTCAGTTGGATCGCAAGAATAGAGGAGGAAAAGTAGTCACACTTGTCACAGGTTTCGTAGGTACGGAGAATGACCTGAAGGAGTTAGGTAAATTGCTGAAGTCTAAATGTGGCGTAGGCGGAAGTGCCAAAGACGGAGAAATCATCGTACAAGGAGATTTCAAGCAGAAAGTGCTGGAACTACTTAAAAAGGAGGGATATACGCAGACTAAGCCGGTCGGATAATCCGGTTCACCGAAACAGACGGTCTATCAGTAAGTATATCACTTCTTCTAAAAGAAGCAAATATGCATAAAAAAACGACCGCAACGGAAATTCCCGTGCGGTCGTTTTCTATATATATATATTGAGTTGAATTATTCAGCTTTCAAAGTGAAACGCTTGAAATCTACAATCTTCAATTCAGGGTCAGCTGCTGCCAACACTTCTCTTACAGTCTTCTTAGAATCCATAATATTTTCCTGGTTCAGCAAGCAAACTTCTTTCAAGAACTTAGCCAGACGACCTTTAGCGATGTTCTGGATCATTTGTTCAGGCAGGTGTGCAGCCTTTTCAGCAGAAACAGTAGCAATGATTTCTTTTGCTTTTGCTACATCTTCAGCTGTAATCCAACCTTTAGCCATGTTGCTTTCCATGTGGTCTTCGCTGTCCACGTGAGCCGGATTGATATTTGCTTTCTTCAAAGCAGCCTCAACAGCTTTCTGTACCTGTTCTGCTTTTGTCTTTTCGATAGCAACTTCAATCTCTTTCTGCTTCACATCTTCAGAAACGCCGTCCTCATCAATTGCAAGAGGATTCATAGCTGCAATCTGCATAGCCACTTCCTTAGCCAACTGTTCGTTAACTTCTTTGTTGAAAGCAGCGATCGTGCAAAGACCGTTTCTATTCATGTGATTGTAAACGACAGTGCTTGCACCCTCTACAGTCAGATAGCCGTCAAGCTCCATCTTCTCACCTGTAATACCGCTACGGTCAGTCACTGCATCCTGTACAGTACCGTTGCCCATCGGCAATGCTTTTACCTCATCCAAAGTCTTGCAGTTGTTAGCTACAGCAAGATCCAGAATATCTTGAGTCAATTTTATAAAATCAGCATTCTGAGCCACGAAGTCAGTTTCACACTTCAAAGCAATGATAACGGCAAAGTTACCGGTAGTCTTAGCCAGAACACAACCTTCAGAAGCTTCACGGTCTGAACGCTTAGCGGCAACAGCCTGTCCCTTCTTACGGATTATTTCCATTGCCTTGTCGAAATCGCCTTCAGCTTCCGTCAACGCATTCTTGCAGTCCATCATACCTGCTCCGGTCATTTTACGGAGTTTGGTAATATCAGCCATTGTTACAGCCATAATATATTTTCTTTTTATAATTAATATTCAAAATGATAGAATGGTAAGATGATAGGATGGTAAGACGACATTATCATCTTATCATTTTACCATCTTACCATTCAAGTATGATTAAGCCTCTTCGTCTTCCTTCAGGAAAGCAGCAGCCTTAGCTGCATTGATTGCTTCCTCGTCAGATTTGTCGAGTCTTGCTTTTGTAGCTTTCTTCTTGCCTTTATTGGCAGGAGCTTCACCAGCTGCTTCCATGTCTACTTTTTCAGCTTTTCTTTCTTCCAAACCTTCCTGCATAGCGGCGCAGCAAGCATCCAGAATTACTTCTACTGATTTAGTAGCATCATCATTAGCCGGGATAACGAAATCAATGTTAGAAGGATCAGAGTTCGTATCAACGATACCGAATACGGGGATACCCAAACGGTTAGCTTCGCGAACTGCGATGTTTTCTTTCATAACATCGATAACGAACAGTGCAGACGGCAGACGAGTCAGGTCAGCAATAGAACCCAAAGTCTTGTCCAGCTTAGCACGTTGACGTGAAATCTGCAGGATTTCTCTCTTAGACAGATTAGAGTACGTACCGTCATTTGTCAATTTGTCGATGGTAGCCATCTTCTTAACAGCCTTGCGGATAGTAGGGAAGTTAGTCAACATACCGCCCGGCCAACGCTCGATTACATAAGGCATATTTACAGAGGCAGCTTTATCAGCAACCACTTGTTTAGCTTGTTTTTTAGTAGCAACGAACAGGACTTTCTTTCCTGATTTAGCAATTTGCTTCAAAGCTTCAGCAGCTTCGTCTACTTTAGCAACTGTCTTGTGGAGGTCAATGATATGGATACCATTGCGTTCCATGAAAATATAAGGAGCCATTGCAGGATTCCACTTTCTTTTGAGGTGACCAAAGTGGCAACCGGCTTCCAATAATGTATCAAAATTTGTTCTTGACATCTTGTTTTTTCTTTAAATCGTTTACTTTCTTTTTTGTTTTTTCTAAACCAACCGCCGGGTAGTCTATCATTCCAGAGTCCCGGTAGTTTAGATACTAAACGCTCTTTCAGTTGAGAGTTGAGAGATAAAAGTTGAGAATTAAGCAACTTGTCCGCCCCAACGTTTCTGCAACTCTTAACGTTTACTGAACTGGAATCTTCTACGAGCTTTCGGTTGTCCCGGTTTCTTACGTTCAACAGAACGCGGGTCACGAGTCATGAAGCCTTCAGCGCGAAGAGCAGCTTTGTCTTCAGCATTCATCTTCACCAATGCGCGGGCAATAGCCAAACGCAAAGCCTGAGACTGACCGGTGAAACCACCACCGCAAAGATTTACTTTAATATCATATTTTTCAGCAACACCCAGCTTGCTCAGCGGTTGTTTTACTACATACTGAAGAATAGTTGATGGAAAGTACTCTGCAAGGTCTCTCTTGTTAATAGTAATCTTTCCTGTACCTTCGGTTACGAAAATGCGTGCAATTGCACTTTTACGTCTGCCTAATGCATTTACTACTTCCATATCTATTATTTAAGTAAGTTTATATCAATTGATTTCGGGTTCTGAGCGTCATGTTTGTGCTCGCTGCCGGCATATACGTACATATTACTCAGCAATTTAGCGCCCAATTTGTTCTTAGGCAACATACCCTTTACTACTTTTCTCAACAGTCTGTCATCACCGTTCGGTTTAGCCTGCAGACGAGCAGGAGTCATTTCTCTCTGACCACCGGGATAACCTGTGTATGACAAATACACTTTGTCAGTCCACTTATTACCTGTCATTTTAACTTTGTCGGCATTGATAATGATTACATTATCACCGCAATCTACGTGAGGAGTAAAGTTTGGTTTATACTTTCCTCTCAACAGTTTCGCAACTTTTGCGCCCAGACGACCCAATACTTGGTCTGTAGCGTCAACAATAACCCATTCTTTGGTTACCGTAGCTTTGTTTGCAGAAATGGTCTTGTAACTTAAAGTATCCACTCTTGATTTGTTTTTTAAATGTTACTACTAAAAAAATCTTCATTACGGATTAGCTACCCCGGACAAAGGTAGATTAACTCGCTCTGAATTAATTGCTTATCCTTATTAGATAATAATCGGCTTGCAAAGGTACGGATTTTCCCAAAACTGGCAAACGTTTTCTTCTTTTTTTTAAAGAAGCTAACTATCAATCACAAGCAATGTTAGGACACAAAACAAGCAGTGTTACGATGCACAAGATTACTTGTTATGCATCGTAACACTGCTTATCATATTAGGACAACCCGCTTTAACGGACAATGTCTTCAGGGAATGCAGGTGGCATCATTACCCGTTTCCAGGTTTCATGATACCAGCAGTTCAGTTCGTTGCCGTTCAAATCTTTAGAAATAAAATACTTCAGATGCATAAGTCCACCCTCTCCCATCTCAAACTCCAGAACATTATCTTTATTATCCAGCATGGGCAGGTGAATGTTTTTTTCAATACTTTCCCGATAGCTATTATCCGTCAGCTGGGTATAGGTACCATATCCGGTGATTATAGCATCTTTGCCGGGAATAAGAGTGAAATTGACGATACGCCCGTCGTCACTCAACACCTTAAACGTGTTACTGGGCTTCAAAGCACCGGGAACATCCGGAATTTCAGATACATAGTGACACAACTGCCAGATACCTTTCAAATCTGCAGGTTTGAAACTCGCCTTTTTTTGTGCCATCGCTCCTGTTACCGCCAGCAGCACCGCTGCCAACATGGTAATGAAATACTTCTTCTTCATGTTCGTATATATTGGGTTAACGTATTGGCATCTGACTGTCACAAATATAAGTATTTATTTTGATATTATAACAATTTATCTATAAAAAAAGAGCCCGCACAACCAAGATTGTGCGGGCTACTTCATCTGTTTATTTATGAGTTAAAACTCTGCATTACGCGGTGTACGCGGGAAAGGTATCACATCACGAATATTCGCCATACCCGTCACGAACAGAAGCAAACGCTCAAAGCCCAGACCAAAACCTGAGTGAGGACACGTACCGAACTTACGGGTATCGAGATACCACCACATATCCTTCATAGGTATATGCATTTCGTCAATACGCGTCAACAACTTGTTGTAATCCGCTTCGCGCTCGGAACCACCAATAATCTCACCAATCTTCGGGAACAATACGTCCATTGCACGTACCGTTTTACCATCTTCGTTCTGCTTCATGTAGAACGCTTTGATTTCCTTCGGATAGTCAGTCAGGATAACCGGACGTTTGAAATGTTCTTCCACGAGATAACGTTCGTGCTCAGAAGCCAGGTCCACGCCCCAGTATACCGGGAATTCGAACTTATGACCTTTAGCAACAGCCTCTTCCAGTATCTTAATACCGTCCGTATAAGGCAAACGTACGAAAGATTCCTTCAATACACTTTGCAGACGTTCAATCAAACCTTTGTCGAACATATCGTTGAGGAACTTCACATCATCAGCGCAGTTATCCAAAGCCCACTTCACACAGAACTTGATAAATTCTTCTGCCAGATCCATGTTGTCCGTAATGTCATTGAACGCAACTTCCGGTTCTACCATCCAGAACTCAGCCAAATGGCGCGGAGTATTGGAGTTTTCTGCACGGAATGTAGGACCAAACGTATAAATAGCTCCCAATGCCGTAGCAGCAAGTTCACCTTCCAGCTGTCCGGAAACCGTCAGACTGGCCTGCTTACCAAAGAAGTCGTCATCATAAATGATAGAACCGGCTTCATCCTTCTTCAAATCATAGAGGTTCTTCGTTGTTACCTGGAACATTTGTCCGGCACCTTCACAGTCAGAAGCCGTGATGATAGGTGTATGGAAATAGACGAAACCTTTCTGATGGAAAAAAGTATGGATAGCTATCGCCATGTTATGACGAATGCGGAACACTGCACCAAAAGTATTCGTACGGGGACGCAAGTGAGCAATCTCACGCAAAAACTCCAGTGTATGGCCTTTCTTTTGCAAAGGATATGTATTATCACAAGTTCCCAGAACTTCAATTTCACGAGCTTGAATCTCAGCTTTCTGGCCGGAACCTACAGATTCCGTCAGTTCACCATTCACGCTCAGACAAGCACCGGTAGTAATGTCTTTCAGCATCTCTTCATCAAAGTTTGCCAAATCTACCACAACCTGCACATTATTTATTGTAGAACCGTCATTCAGGGCGATAAAATTAACTTGTTTACTACCTCTGCGGGTACGAACCCAGCCTTTCACGTTGACCATAGCGCCAAAATCTTCGCGCTTCAATACGTCAACAATCTTTGTTCTACTAATCTTTTCCATAAATTTGTGTTAAACCTATATTATATAATTACTCAAAAGAGCCCATGCGCAGGTAGTTTACTTCCTGTTCGCTCAAATAGCGCCATTCGCCACGACGCAAGCCCTTCTTAGTCAGTCCGGCAAAGAATACGCGGTCGAGTTTCACTACCTTGTAGCCCAGTGACTCAAATATACGACGAACAATACGGTTCTTACCTGAGTGGATTTCAATGCCCACTTCATCCCGTCTAACATCGTCCGTATAACTGATAGCATCTGCATGGATTTCACCATCATCCAACTGAATACCAGCTGCAATCTGATCCATATCAGCTTTTGTCACATTCTTATCTGTATGTACGTGATAAATCTTCTTCTTCAGGAACTTCGGATGAGTCAACTTAGAAGCCAAATCACCGTCATTCGTCAGTAGCAATACACCTGTAGTATTGCGGTCCAGACGACCTACCGGATAAATACGTTCATCACAAGCACCTTTCACCAAATCCATTACCGTGCGGCGTGCCTGCGGATCATCCGAGGTAGTCACAGTATCTTTCGGCTTATTCAGCAAGATATAGATCTTACGTTCGATACTTACCGGCTGATCGTGGAATTTCACTTCGTCACCGCGTTTGATCTTGGTTCCGAGCTCTGTAACCACTGCTCCGTTTACAGAAACCACACCTGCTGTGATGAATTCATCTGCCTCACGACGAGAGCAAACGCCTGCATTAGCCAAGAACTTATTCAAACGGATCGGTTCATTAGGATCAGTAAACTGCTCCTTATATTCTATCTGCTTCTTACGGCTATACTTTGCATTCGGATCATAATCCGGTGTACGGCGTTGTTGAGGGCGGCCATATCCACCCGGTCTTCCACCACCATTGGGATTAAAACGCGGACGTTGAGGACGATCGCCATAAGAAGGACCACCATAAGAGGAACTTCCATAAGGACGCTGAGGACGGTCGCCACCATCACCACTATTGTAGCGTGGACGATAAGGACGGTCATTGTTATAGGAACGCTGTCCACCATCACCACTATTAAAACGTGGGCGCTGAGGACGGTCACCATAAGAAGGACGCTGAGGACGGTCGCCACCTTCACTGTTATAGCGAGGACGGTAAGGACGATCACCACCACTGTTATTTCCATAGGATGGGCGTTGCGGACGATCGCCACCTTCGCTGTTATAACGCGGACGATAAGGACGGTCGCCACCTTCACGGTTGTAAGACGGACGGTCACCATATGAACGTTGTGGACGTTCACCACCTTCGGCATTAGGATTAAAGCGCGGGCGATACGGGCGATCACTGCTGTAAGCACGCTGTGGACGATCACCACTCTCGCTGTTAAAACGCGGACGATAAGGTCGGTCACCACCTTCACGGTTGTAAGACGGACGGCTGTAATTGTTTTCTCTGTCAAATCTGTTGCCTGAATTCTCCTCATTGGAAGAATCGTCACGCCAAGTTTCGTTTTCTGTACTCATTGTTTTATTCGAATAAAATTAAACGTTGGCCTCACGGCCATTCTATTATCACTTTTATACCTTATATTATATATGTATACTATATTAACAATCACCGGATTTAAAATGTTGGCTTCATTATCCGGCTATTCTTTCTTGCTCTGCTTTAAATACCTGTATATGTATGGGGAGTAATGACGCGCAATTCTTTCTTAATCTCTTCGCTTACATTCAACCCTTCGATAAATTCTTTTATGGAAGCTTCCGTAATAGCCTGGTTGGTACGGGTCAATGCTTTCAATGCCTCATACGGATGCGGATATGCTTCACGGCGCAGGATAGTCTGAATAGCCTCAGCTACCACGCTCCAGCAATTATCCAAATCACGATAAATAGCAGTTTCATTCAGCAACAACTTACGCAACCCCTTCAACGAACTTTGAATGGCAATCACGATATGTCCAAACGGAACGCCTACATTACGCAATACAGTAGAATCAGTCAGGTCGCGTTGCAAACGAGATACCGGCAATTTCACAGCCAGATGTTCCAGAATTGCAGTAGCTATACCCAAGTTACCTTCCGCATTTTCAAAGTCAATCGGATTCACCTTGTGCGGCATAGCACTGGATCCCACTTCACCAGCTTTGATCTTCTGCTTGAAATATTCCATGGAAATATATTGCCAGAAGTCACGGTTCATATCGATCATCACTGTATTAATGCGTTTCATTGCATCAAAGATAGCGGAAAGATTATCATAATTGGAGATCTGCGTAGTATACTCTTCGCGTTCCAATCCCAGCTTTTCAGCAACGAATTTGTTACCGAATGCTTTCCAGTCAAACTCCGGATAGGCAACATGATGTGCATTGTAATTTCCGGTAGCACCGCCAAACTTAGCAGTAATGGGGCAAGCCTTTAATGTAGCCAATTGGCGTTCAAGACGATAGACGAACACCATTACCTCCTTCCCTAAACGGGTAGGAGAAGCCGGCTGACCATGTGTCTTAGCAAGCATAGGAATAGCAGCCCAGTCTTCCGCATACGTGCGAAGCTGCGCTATCAATTCCTCTATCTGCGGATAGTATACCTGTTCCAGAGCTTCCTTGATAGACAGAGGCACAGAAGTATTATTGATATCCTGTGAAGTCAGTCCGAAATGAATAAACTCTTTATAGTCATCCATTCCACCCATCTTATCAAACTCTTCCTTCAGGAAATATTCCACGGCTTTCACGTCGTGGTTTGTCACACTCTCAATATCCTTGATACGCTGTGCATCAGCTTCAGAGAAGTTACGATAGATATTTCTTAAAGTTTCAAATACACTTTTGTCTACGCCTTTCAACTGCGGCAAAGGCAGCTCGCACAAGGTGATGAAGTATTCCACTTCCACTTGCACGCGGTATTTCACCAAGGCAAACTCCGAGAAATAAGCCGCCAAGGCATCCGTTTTTCCTCTATATCGACCATCAATCGGAGAGATAGCTGTAAGTAAATCAAGTTCCATACGTCGTATTTTGATAATTATCGAGCCGCAAAATTAGCGTTTTTTTCTGAGTAACAAGCCATAAAGAGACAAGAAAGTTAAGAAAGGACGTTAACAGATAAAAAAATAGCCCTGCAAGAACTTGCAAGGCTATTTAATAATTTTACATCTGTGGGCGTTGACGGATTCGAACCGCCGACCCTCTGCTTGTAAGGCAGATGCTCTG
>ERZ779762.1973-NODE-1973-length-10400-cov-3.644659_pt1 | contig 10400 bp, 10 predicted proteins | sample MGYA00511887_ERZ779762 | MGnify/ENA primary metagenome ERZ779762 (study PRJEB29588, sample SAMEA2163052) | human gut metagenome | biome: human gut; feature: human-associated habitat; material: faeces | place: Denmark | collected 2008/2010 ...
AGTAGAAAAGCAGCAAATTGACTCTGCTGCTCTTCACCGTATATCTTGCAGCCGCATCGGGTCGCTCTCCAGCGTTGCCCTGTTTTGCTGCATTTTTAGCTTTGGTACGTTTTTCGGGTTTATTCGCGTTTACACAGTTGTTTTTTCAGACCCTAAGCTACCGCTGTCTGCGTCAGATTGCGGCTCTTACGCAATTCATAAAGCCTGTTAGCCCTCTCTTTCAAAACATCAGTCGAGTAGACAGTCTCGACACTCCTTTCAAATAAATACAGTGAAAGGCTTGTCTACTGCCCCTCACGGAACCGTACGTGCGGATTTCCCGCATACGGCTCTTCAAACAGTCGTTTGACCCCAGTCCCATATATTGGTCGTCAGATGAGGCTCGGCGACATAGTAATTCCACACTCTCAGATACTTTTCGTATCTGAATCTGCATTTCTGGTCGCGTCTGTTCAACATCCGGTATGTCGAATATTTAAGATACTTCCAAAAATTCTGTATCGCATGGAAATTTCAGTTTACACCGTAGTAATTGCAATGACCTCTCAGTGCCGCCGCTATTATCTTCATTGTTTCAGACAGCGGCTTTGTCAGTCTGGTTTGCAGCCACGCTTTTGCCGCCTGCTTCTTTGCCTTCAGCTTTTTGCTGCTCGTTCTCACTCCCAGCCGATATCTCCCCGTTCTGGTTCTGGTATTGTAAAACGTGAACCCAAGAAAATCAAAATCTTCTTTCGTTCCTCTGAATCTGCCTGTCGGCAGTATCCTTGTTTTCTCCTCCGCGACCTCCAAAGAGAATTTACCGAGCCTTGGCTTCAAAGCCTGCATTACCTGCTTCGCCTCGTTTTCGTATTGGAACAATATCAGGAAATCGTCCGCATATCTTACGTAATACGCCTCGCCTCTGAGTCTGGGTTTTACCCCTTTTCAAACCACAGGTCCAGCACATAATGCAGATACACGTTTGCCAATACAGGCGATATCAGTCCGCCCTGCGGCGTTCCTCTGTCGCTTTCCTTCAGCTCCGTTCCTTCAATTACTCCGCTTTTCAGAAACCTTTTTATGTACCTCAGAAAATTCTTGTCGTCAATATCATGCTCCAGAAATTTCATGAGCCAGTCGTGGTTTACGTTATCAAAGAAACCCTTTATATCAGCTTCCAGAACGTAATTCACTTTCTTTCTCATTATCATCTGATTAATGAATTTGACTACGTCATGCGCACTTCGACGTTCGCGAAATCCGTATGAGCAATCAAGAAACCTCACTTCATATACTTCATTCAGCACTCCCGCCATTACTCCTGCACCAGTTTATCCTCATACGACGGCAGACCCAGCGGTCTTAACTTCCCATTCGTTTTCGGAATATACACTCGTTTAACGGGCTTGGGTTTATACTGGAATTCCCGCATTTTTCGTGTCAGTTTCCTGATATTTGCCGCAGCGTTTTCGTCATACTGTTCTTTGCTTATTCCGTCTGCTCCCACGGCTTTTCTTCGGCTTTACTTCCGATGTTCTGACATCAGCGTTTCTTCATTTACTTTGTGCATAAGGTTCTGCACTCTCGAATACTTCGCTGACTGTTCTCTTATTCCCTCCGCTTGCGTTATCATACAACAATGACCTCCTGTGCCATATATGTTTCCACTTCAGGAACGGCTGTTTGCTGACCCCTTTGCTCCCTCTGCTTTCACAGATTTCCTCGCTACTATGAGTCAGTCCGACTTCTGACAAGTCATCGGGTTCTCTCCATTTACAAGACTTAAATCCCCCTTACCTTTCGGAACCTGTCAGACCTCCCGGGTATGCTGATACTCCCTTGTACGCTCGCCACGCTCTCTGACCCCGACGAAACCCACGTCTTTCTCGCCTGTCGACCGCCGTGTTTCTGCCTGCGACCTAGAGGAAGGTATCGGCTTTCGCTCTGTATAACTTACGGGGCTGTATCGCTTCACGCTTTCGCATTGCGGCTCTCGTACTCCACTGCCTACGCTTAAACTTCACCTCACGGCTTCGGCTCCAAGGCTGTGTACCGACTGCTTGCTTCGCCTTATCGGGTCCGGTCATTCTCCGAACTGTTTTATCAGCACCTTACCGGCGCACCCCCCTATGGTTATATTATAGCAGGGTTTAACAGACTTTTCTCTCGAATTCAGGAAATCGGTTTTCGTTTTTCAGTAATTATATCCGATATAACGATAAATTTAACATATATCATTAGCTTAACCTGTTTTTATATTTCTCAAACGAAATACCGTATTTCTCGAAAATATACTGTGCATTACGAGAGAAATCAGGTTTTCCCGGTGTAATTTTATATGTTGGCTTGCCACTTTCATCACATTCTGCCGTGAGTGTCCCCAAGCGACTTGGGGGATTATCCATATTAATTTTATTTGGAATTTCCGTCATTTCTAAAATGTGCGTTGTATAAAGCAGGCTGCACCCTATGTCAGCAAAAATCTTTAAAAGTTCCTCTGCAATAATCAAGCTGTCATAAGGATTGGTTGAGGATAGGCTTTCGTTTAGCAACACAAGGCTGTATTCATCTGCATTCTCTATTGTCCGTTTTAGTTCCCGGCACTCCTCGGTGAAACGGCTAGTGTCTATTCCGACCTTTTCCTCAAGCGGATAATGTGAGAAGATATAGGAGCAGGGGGAAATCTCCGCCTCACTTGCACAAACGTAAAGTCCTGCCTGTGCCAGTATTCTGTTGACGGCAGCAGAACGAATAAATGTTGTTTTTCCACCATTGTTGGTGCCTGTGATAAGGAAAATCCTTGCATTATCATCAAGGCTGCAATCATTTGTTAGTATAGCTCTTGTTTCGTCACCACGATAAATCATCGCTGCAGTCTTGTTTGACAAAACAGGGTCGTACATATCACGACATATAAATCGGCGTTTTTCCTTTGGAACGATTTTGGGACGGCAGACAGGCAGACCAATCTTGGCAGTGCGTTCGGAAAGTTCTTTTGCACCCACATAAAAATCGATCTGTGGTGACAATCTCACAAGGAAATCCGTACATTCCACATAACATTTATTAATTGCAGAGTTTGCACGGCGAACATAGTCACCGCTTAGCCTGTCAAGCTCGGAAAACAGCTTTTTTTCAACCTCGACAATTTGACCATCTTTGTATTTCCGAATATAAATTTCAGACAGCGGCTCTGCTTTTTTATCCTTTCTGAACAGCCGTTCAAACATAGTTTTCCTGCGTATCGGCTCGTCGGAAACTGACAGCAGCATTACCTCTGCCGGACGCATAAGCTTGTCCATATTTATGCCAATAGTTACGCTTTTTATATCATTGGCAAGCGAAGATTTCAACTCTTTAATTTCACTTGTGATTTTATTGAAATCATCGGAATTGTAATTACTCTCGATCTCTTGCAGAACTTTTTTAACGCCTGCCGATTTAATTCTGTCGCCGTATTCCACTGCAAATTGGTGACACTTTTCCATACATTCCACAAACGCTTCCATTTGTGAAATGTTGTCATTCAATTCAAAAAACGATTGGGTTGAACCTGTCTTTGCAAACACTGACATTGAACCCTCGTAAATCGTATGAATGCTATTGTATAAAAGAGTTTCAAGATGGGGAACATTAATAAAATCCTCAAGAATATCCTGGCGCCATTTGATTACGCTTTCGTCTGTTACAAGCTCCACAAGCACTTTTAATGCAAAGTCGGTGTTATACGGACAAATCAACTTTGCAATATATTTCAGTTCAAGGCTTTCGATGGCTTTCTCGCCGAGTATTTTACCGTTTGGTTCATAATTTTCGGGATATAATAGGTTAATCATAGTATGCTCCTTTTAGAAATGATGGTTTATCTATTTAACCAAAACTCCATCTGAAATTTCAATTGTTCGTTCGCAGCAGGCGGCAATTTCAGGGTTGTGAGTTACTATTACTATGGTGCGCTTTTCAGTTTTGTTTAGTTGCAATAGAAGCTCCATAACATCATCCCCTGTCTTTTGGTCAAGATTTCCTGTCGGCTCGTCGCAAAGTAATACGTCTGGATTATTTATCAGCGCACGGGCAATAGCCGCCCTCTGCTGCTGACCTCCTGAAAGCTGAGAGGGATAATGCTTCATCCTGTCGGTCAGCCCTAGCCGTTCCACTAAAGCCGATATATCAGCGGATTTGTTTTTTGCAAGCTGCGCGGGCAGCATTATATTCTCCTCAGCGGTTAGTTCGGGAAGCAAATCATAAAACTGGAACACAAATCCTATTTTGCGAAGCCTGAAATCCGCAAGCGCCGGCTCACCAAGCTTCGTTATGTCAGCATCGTTATATAACACCCTGCCGCTGGTTACACTGTCAAGACCGCCAAGCAGGTTAAGCAGCGTGGATTTTCCACTTCCGCTTTTTCCGACAATTGCAACAAACTCGCCATCCTCTATTGTCAGATCAACATTACAAAGTGCATTTACAGCACCCTCGCCAGTGCCGTAAGTTTTACACAGATTTTCGGCTACTATCATGTTCTCGTCCTCCCTATATTCAGATCGCCTGCAATATTTTCGTTGAATTTTTTCAGCGCAGCCGCAGTAAGAATAAAAGTAACAACGCAGATTACTGCAAATAATATCAGAGTCGGTATCTCCGCATTCACCTGCCACATGATGTTGTCCAGGAACAGAGTGCTGCGTAGTGTATCCGTAAGCTCGGGTGTACCAATTTCACCCTGATATATTGCGCATAACATATCATACCCTCGTTCCATGAGTAATTGCATTATTTTCACAAGGACATATGCAATCGAGGAGGATATCACGGGAATTTTCACGCTATCGAGGAATATACGCCTGCGAAGCTCCAACAGCGACATTCCGAGCGCTCTGTAAACAGAAAGTTGGTAAGCTTTCTGTCGTATTTTAAGCCCTATTCCGTTAAAGTACGCGGCAAATCCAAGCAGTGACATCACCAGTAAAATTAGTGCGGCACTTGAAAATTTCGCAGCCCTGTCGATAAAAGTGTTCCATTTTTCTTCGGAAAGAGACATGACCCTCATTTCCGCCGACAGAGGGAATATTCCGCCGTCGAGTTTTTCGTAGGAATACACCTCGGTGTAGGCTCCCGGCAGTCCCAGAGCTTCCAAACCAGCTGCGGTGGTAAGAAAATTGCACGGAAAATCGCTTTTTACTGCGTTCTTTCTGAGCGCTCCGAGTGACGGTGTCAGTTTTATGACTGCGCCGATTTTTGCTTTTACCTCTTTTATCTCACCAAGTCCGTAGCCATTTTCGCCAGAGAAAGCGGAGTATATCGTCACCGTACTGCCAGCTTCAAACGGCGGCTCATTCGTCTGGTATATCAGCAGAATTTCTTTCCCACTGTTTAGAGCCTCGGCACTGATATTGCCGCTTGTCACATAATCATTAAGCTCGTTTATTATGTATGGTACGGTAAGCTTTGTCGGAATGCGGTACATATTTTCTTCGCCCAGATTTCCCTCGGAGAAGAAATCCTTATAACTTTCATCCGCAAAGTCAATAAATGTCTTACGTACTATTTCATTCGAAAGATCTATCGGGGAAAGGTCGCTGATTTTATTATTGCCTGCCACAAATGTTCCCTCGTTACTTCCTGTGATGATCGCAGTATTGGGGAGCTTCTTTGCAACATTATCGTCAAATCCTCTTGAAAAATCCTCTGCGATCAGAGGGAAATATTCTGTTATTTCCCGTCCGTCCTCGCCAAAGTTGTTTATCTGCATAGCGTTGGAGTAATAGTATTCTTCAATGCCGTTTTCCTCCATACTAAAACCGTTCGCCTTGTAATCCTCGGAGATGTTGTTATAAGTAAGCCACATCTGCTGTTCCTTGCCGTTGTCTGTGTAATACATATATCCTACAATTACAGAAAAGCAGATAAGCGTCAGCGATATTACCTGTACTGTTGTAATTCCGCTCTGGTGCATTACCTTACGGAATCCTTTTGAAATGGAGCGCAGCTGTTTTCCCTTATGGGGAGCTTTTACGGATATATTCGCAGTCAGTATGTTGATGATATATGCTGCAACAATAACAGCGACTGAAATAAGCCCTGCATATAGGAATGGGTCCAGCGTCCTTCTGTATACTATCCCGATATCAGTAAAGGCGCTGTATGGTTTCTCACCGAGGAGCGATGTCTTTACAAGATATATTCCGCCATAGGCTGCAAGTCCCGCTGCTATTCCGATAACGGTCTGGACAGCAGCAAATACAGTACACTCAAATGCGTACATTGCGGCGATCTGCCGTTTCTTCATTCCTATTCTTTTCAGTACGGAAATTCTGGTGAGGCGCTCTATAAAAATACCTCTTAGCACGGAAAAAACGGACAAAACGGAAACACCTGCTCCGAGCCATACTATTCTCATAAGGAAGTTGACGTAACGCGTTTTGCTTTCGGTGTACCATGCATTCTGTTCGCAGTTCACATTAAACCAATGGTCTTTGTGTCCGACAAGGTCATACAAATAATCGTCATAATCTCCGATGACGCTTTCCGCATATCTGATGTCATCATCGGTATCGTATAATCCCTTTCCTAAATCTGAAAAATCGAAAAAGCCGCCGATAAGGTCGATGCGATAAAGCGGCTCTGCGCTGCTCTCCCCGACAAATATAAGCGGGATATAATATTCTGTTTCATACACTATATCGCCGTTGCCCTCACAAAGTTCAGAACCTTCACGGTAGTTTCCGTAATATTCATCTATAATTCCAACAACAGTATATTCAGTTCCGTTCAGCGTAATAGTGTCGCCGCATTCGCCAATCCAATAATATGCGTCAAGCACGGTTCGTACCGCTGCAATCTCGTTTGCGGTTTCTGGCATTCTGCCCTCCTCAAGCGGTATATGCCAAAGATTATGTTCGTCCGAAATTGTGCCGTATGTATACTGCTTATCCCGATAGCCGAGCTTTCCATACACATTTATAACGCCATAATCACAATCGGTTCTGCCGCCCAAAGCCTGCGCCAAAAGCTCGTCGTCGGAATTTGCAATCAGTATATCGTAATGTCCCAGACTGTCAAATGCACGCTCATAAAACCGGACGCATTCTTCTCTCAGCGACATCAGCGCCGCAAAAATTATTGCAGTAAGCAGCACGCCCGAAAATAGCAGTGACGCTACGCCTTTCAGGTGTTTTGTCCAATATTTCAATGTGATACTGACGATTGTTTTCATAAGTTATCTCCTAATTCTTCCTGCTAACAAGGCTTGTTAATTGTACAGGGAACAAAAGACAATTACAATTAGGGTATGTTATTTAAGCCGTATATTGTAAGGGCTTCACTTGTATCGACACTGATTGTCTGTGAAGCTGTGTAAATAGGCTGTATCCTGGACAAAAGACACAGATCCTGTGTCTTTCACTGATTAACCACAAAAGCTAACTCCGTTTTCATTTCATATTGTAAATATAAAAAAAGCACTTGTCAATAAGCAAAACAGTAACTGGTCAAAATTGGGCGTTTTCTGGTCACAAATTTATTGATCGATCTAATTCGTTGACATTTGTGTTTTATTGTTGTATAATGTTTAAAAAGAACAAATAATGAACTAAGTAAAGGGTGATAAGATGATAAGATTAGCTGTTTGTGACGATGATAAGTCATATATCGAACATACTCTGAAGCCCTTACTGTCCCGCGCCGAAAAAATAGCCGACGCTACTGTTGAAATCAGCTTTTTTACAGACGGCAACCGCCTGCTTGAGGAATATAAAAAACAAAAAAACTACGATATAGTTATTCTTGACATAGATATGCCGTCTATAAATGGCAAGGAGCTTGCGGCAAAACTTCGCGAGCTTGATAACAGTTTGTACATTGCCTTTTTAAGCGCTTATAAAGAAGAAGTTTACGAGGTCATCCCACTGGACGTTAAAGCATTTATTCCTAAGGATTACGACAAAAACAAATGCTTGGACGAGTTTGTCAGGTTGTTAAAGAAATACACAGAAGGAAAACCGGAACAGCAGTTATTCGAGGTTATAGAAAACGGAAAATGCGTCATAAAAAGGATCAGCATTGACAATATTCTATTCATCAAATCGGTTAAAGGTACTATATTGATAAATACTGCTGAGGGCGAGCATATTTCAACTGAAAGGTCTTTAAAAGCATTTGAAAACAGGCTTGCCGACCGTGGATTTTACAAGGCATGCAGCAATATTCTGCTTAATGTGAATAAGGTGTATCAGGTTCTTGAAATGCAGGTAGTCCTTAACGACAACACTCGCCTTCCTATAAGCAGACGTCGGCGCAAGGAACTGCTTGTTCAGCTCTCAAGGATTATATCCTCAAAGGTGGTTACATAATGGGAACAGTTATTTTAGAGATTTCGCTGTGCTTAATTGAAAATATAATAATTTTTGTTTTCCTTAGTTCGTTGCTGAAAGACAGGTTTAATACAGCAATTCCAGTTGTGCTGGCAATAATAGTTACAACAATTTCAAGTTACTTTTGTCTGGCAATGCCGGTAGTATTAAAAATAGTTATAGCCGTGGTTCTAATTCTATTATGTGCGTTCGTGTTATATCAGGATAAGCCTGTTGTAAAAATATCTTATACATTTATGTCAATGTACATCTTGTCAATTACTGATGTCGTTCTCGGAAATATGATATCCTTGATTCTAAGCCAGAATATACAAATGATATTTTTTTCAAACCTGACATACAGATTTATTTTTAGTCTTATTGTTAAGGTTGCAGACGCACTTGTGTTTTATGTATTCTATAAAATGCTTAATAAAATCGACAAAAATATAAAAAGAAAATTTTGGGTGCTGTTCGCAGTTGTAATGTTTGTTTTCTTGTCGATTACCACAGTATTTTTACAGATTTACCCTGATACGGAGCAGAATTCTGCAAGTACGGTCATGTATACCGTGCTGACTTCACTGTTCTTTGCTATGAGTATAATTATAATATACTTCTACACTGAAATAAGCAAGAGCTATCAGCGTGACAGTAAATTGTTTTTGCTAGAGAACAATTTTAACTCATTGCAGGAACAGATTGCCGTTCAGCAGCAGAATAGCGAGAAAACAAAAAAAATACGTCATGATATGAAAAATCATCTCAACAATATACGCTCTCTAATCGACAGCGGGGAATTATCTGCCGCTGTGTCTTTGCTTGACCAGGCAGCTGATAATGTGAAAAACACAAAATCAGAAACAATAGATACAGGTAATAGCTTTGTGGACGCTATTCTGCTATCCAAAACAGCCGTGTGCCGAGAGAAAAATATTGATTTCAGCTGTTCAGTTCAGCCACTTGAAAATATAAAAATTGACGCGGTCGACCTGTCATCGCTTTTATCAAATTTACTTGATAACGCTGTGGAAGCGGCTGCTCAGACCACTGAGCCGGTTATCAGACTTACGATTGCGAAATACAACGCATATTACACAATTTGCGTTGAGAACAGCTATAAGGGAAAGGAATTTCTGAAAGAAAGCGTGGGAGTGTTGATTTCCACAAAATCAGATAAAGCGCTGCACGGATATGGAACTCAGATTATTTCGGATATTGCACAGAAATATGACGGAAATTATACTTGGGATGCGCAGGAAAACAGGTTTATTTCAACTGTTATTATGGTAATATGAATCAGGGCGGATTTTGTATCCGCACTGATTTGCATCACTTCTTGAAATTTTTAATGTTTGCGGGTGCTTTGGGCTGGTATGTCCATGCCCAGCAATTAAGAGTATTAGATGTTTTAACTGTTGCTTCAGTGATCTTCGCAACTGCTTTCAGAAATGATAATTTCATTTTTACACCTCCTTATTTGTGATATCAATATCAAAACAGCATTAGCTGTTAATGAACACGCAGAAAGATATGACAATGCCCTAAATTCAAAAATCAAAGCAGCAAATTCTAATGCAAGAATAATGCATAGAGCTATCATCGCCTTTTGTCTGTATAATACTTTTTCGGTTTCGTCAAGCGGTCTGTTTTTATCCTCGACAGGAGAAAAAATCAATACGATAACTGAGGAAAGAACAGTTGATATGCCATAAACCATGTTTGGAATAAACGAAACGAACTCATAACCGAAAATCGCCAGTAGATACATAAGGAAAGAAACGAGCAAACAGATTTCTGCTGTTTTATAATGAAATCCCCCCGAGTATCTTCTCAGGCACATTAACAGAATTACAAAAGCGACACTCATTAAAAACGTGTCGGTAATAAGCGAAACCACAAGTATAACGGCGTATAGGGTCTGAAAAAATAACTGTGTAAACGCGAATAATCCCGAAAAACATACCAAAGCTAAAAATGCAGCGAAACAGGGCAACGCTGGAGAGCGACCCGACGCGGCTGCAAGATATACGGTGAAGAGCAGCAGAGTCAATTTGCTGCTTTTCTACT
>ERZ779762.1978-NODE-1978-length-10394-cov-2.758197_pt1 | contig 10394 bp, 7 predicted proteins | sample MGYA00511887_ERZ779762 | MGnify/ENA primary metagenome ERZ779762 (study PRJEB29588, sample SAMEA2163052) | human gut metagenome | biome: human gut; feature: human-associated habitat; material: faeces | place: Denmark | collected 2008/2010 ...
TTTTTGCCACGGGTCTCCCGGGGCAAAAAACACTTCTATCCCAGCAAGTGTCTAAGCGACGACCTGCGGTCTTACGCAAAGCAACGGCTACGCCTTATGCCTTATGCGCGCAGGGTGTCTTTTGCCGTATGGCAAAAGACGTAAGGCTTGGCTTCGCCAAGCCAGGGGATAGTTTCGGCGGAAAAGTCACTTTAGTGACTTTTTCGACGGGTTCATTTTATACTGCAGTTTCAGTCATCTTCTCGATGAATTCCTTATCGCGCAGCGGGCGCCCGTTGAATATTCCCTCGATGAGGTCAACATCGAAGCCTCCGAGGGCGGTCAGGTCGCGGGGATTGTCGATATCCCGCGCGCAGACTGCTATGTTACGTTCCTTTGCCATCTTTATCAGCGACTTCACGAACGCGGCGGAAACACCGTCCCCGGAAAGCCGCGACGCCTTTATCTTCACCGTCTTTACTGCGGGGATATCCAGCGGCGCTGCGGTGAAATACCCGGTGCCCGTGTCGTCCGCGATGACGTTCACGCCCATGTCGGAAAGCTGCTGCAGATATACGCCGCCCTCAGTCAGCGTGCCCTCGCTCTCGGAAACCGCAACGCTCACCGCTCCCGGCGGCAGGGAGTATTTCTGCAAGGCGTTCTGCAGCACCTCTACCGAAACCTCGGTGTTAAGGATATTCTCTGGTATGTTGAAGCTTACCCGGAACTCCGGAAATCCCTTTGCCCTCACTGAAGCGCAGAAGCTGCATATCAGGTCGCACGCGAACCCGTAAAACTGCTTCGAAAGCCCCAGCTGGTCGATTATCGGCATGAAACGCTCCCTGGGGACTGTCATGTCGTTGTTCCCCCAGAACAGCGTTGCCTCGCAGCAGTGCAGCGCCCCGGTGTTCATCTCAAGCACCGGCTGGTACAGGTAATAGAACCCCTTGAAGCCGTTCTCCGCTGCGTCGGTGATGAGTTTCTTCACTATGCGGTTGTCGGTGAGGTTCTCCTCCAGCCCCTCGGAATAGCACACGGCGTCCTCCATGCGGCGCTCCTTGGCAAGGCGCAGGGTGTGGGTAGCGGCGCTCACGCAGCTCTGGACCGTTTCGGCGTCCGTCGGGCACATCGTGAAGCCCGCGTAAACCCGCATGTGGTGCTCGTTATCATGCAGGTACCACGGCGAACGGAACTTCGTCAGTATCGCCTGCGCGAACTGCCGCGCCTCCTCGCGCTCTATTCCGCGCAGGACGACGAACAGAATGTCGCTTGAAAAGCGGTACGTCTTTTTCGGCGAGCTGCAGGGCAGAGCCATTATGTACTCCGCGCAGCTGCGCAGTATATCGTCCGCATATTCAAAGCCGTATATCTCGGAGATGTTCTTCAGGTTTGAGAATTCCACCGCGATGACCGCGCCGGAATAACCCTGGGTGATGCCCTCGGTGTATTCCTTTTCGAACAGGCTGCGGTTGGGGATATTCGTCGGGATATCGTAGTAAGCAAGGCGCTCCAGCCTTGTTCTGGAACTCCTGAGCTCTTCCTCCAGGAACAGCTTGTATATCACGGTGGAAAGCAGCTGCGTCAGGCTTTTCAGCAGGCTGCGCTCCCGTGCCGTCCATTCCCTGCCGGAAGTCTTTGCGGTATAGAGAAGCACACCGCGGTTGCTGCCCTGGTCGTAGGTCCGGGCAAGCACGCAGCTGCAATTTTTCTTGTCATAATCAATGTTGACCGTGCGCCGGTCGGTGCACACGATACCGCTGTAATCCAATTCCTCGCGTATCTCCGGCTTGCAGACGAAGCTGCCCATGATCGGCACCACCATGCCGGAACGATCCAGCTTGTAGGTGCGCACAGGGTTGTTCTCGTCCCCGCAGAACTCTATCTCAGACAGCCCGAAATGCTCGCTGACAAGCAGCGTGATGTTCTTTATCGCGGTCTTGGTGTCCGGGCTCTGCAGGAATATCGAATAAACGCCGTTCACAAGTATCTGGTCCTCGAAATTCTGACCCAGCAGCTTGTTGGCGTTTTGGGAAGTTTCCATCTCGTCCACCAGCGCAACGTAGGAATTCGCCACCCCCGAAACGGTATGAGCCATTGTTTCAAGCAGGGTCGCGCTGCCGTCCACGACCTCCTGGCTTTCACCGGTGATGAGCCATGTGCCTATGGTCTGGTGGCGCACGCGGATACTCTTCTTGCGCTGGAAATCCATTTTATTGAGATTCAGCCGCTTATCCTGCCCCTTGGGGACTATCACCGCGCCGTCGCTGTCGGTTATCGCGGAATACAGCCCCCCCGTCTGGGAAAACGGCTGCTGAATGCGCACCAGATAATCCTCGCCGAGAATGTCGCGCAGGGTATACGAAGTCTGCTCCAGCTTGACTGTATGCTTGCTGCGGTATCTGCGCATGACGGTGTCCTCGCCCTCGCAGTCGAGGTAATCGGTGACGTTGAACATCATGCCGTCTATGAAATCAAGGTGGTCGGGGCTGCGGCGCACTTTTCCCGTGATGTAGAACCACTGGTACTCACCGCCGTTGTTGAGCCGCGCGTGCAGCTTTATCTCGTCAGCCGTGCCCGCGATGACGTTGCTGATGACCTCGCAGAAAGGCTGGTAGTCGTCCGGGTGGACTGTTTCACCCATGACAACGACGTCGCCTGCCGTGCCGAAAGCGCAGCTGCCCGCGAGTATCCTCACCGGAAAGCCCTGACGGAAGTTCATTGTATATGCGATGTTGCCGCTGTTGTGAACCGCGTTGAACAGCTGTACGGCGTCGCGCTTTATATCAGGTATATCGGGTACATTATTCTGATCATGTGAGTTACTCAAGAATGATCACCTCAGAGATGTTAATTTTGATGTTAATTTTGATGTTAATTTTTTATCCAGCAAAGGGTGTTGTGTAACGCACGTTTCCCTTTATAATCATTTTACCATAAAATTTTCAACTTTTCAAGGGCTTTTTGTGGATATTTTGATATTTCACACAAATTTCACGCTTTAATACACAGAAAAAAGGGTCGGGGTATTCACATATCCCAACCCGGAATACTGACGCTGCAGATATTATACTGCCGCAGCCGCTGAAATATTACGGGAACATCTAAAAACCGGTTTGAAAAGGGAAAATGGGTAGAGTGCGCCGAATGCGAGGAAAGCCGACGAAGTAAGGCTGTATGCCTTACGAGGAGGTTTGACGAAGCAGTCGGTGTGCTATACACATTTTCACTCAAACAAGGTTTTTAGAGGTGACCTTATGATTTTCTGTACGCACCCACGTAGCTTCCACCCTGGTAGACGTAGATTACGCTGAGTTTTTTCACCACGGTGTAATGCTTCCCGGAAGCCGGGTCGTATGCCTGCAGCCGCTCGCCTGCACCGGCAGCCATGTTTATCTTCTGGTAGCGCTCCCCCTGGAACGTTATCCAGCCCCTGCCGGTGAAAATGATGGTTTCCCCCCTGACTTCGGGCACCTCCTCGGTGTCTAACTCTTCTTCAGTTTCTTCAGCGCAGTCTGCCGTTTCGTCAAAGTCAAAGGAGTTGTCGCCGGTCATGAAGTCCTCCATGGTGCATTCACCTGTAATTCCGGGGTCGCCCTGATCGGTGTCAGGTTTATCGATGATATCTGCGGTGTCGAAGCCGGATTCGGGGTTCCTGCCGTCGTCGGTATAGCTCGGCTCCAGAGTGTTTTCACCGAAATCATGCCAGCCTTTGTTGTCGTCCAACTTGCCGGGTGATGTGTCATTGTCTTTGTCTGGTTCGTCAGACGGTATCGCATCAGGCGTTACCGCGTCGTCAGGAACGCTGTCTGTAATGCTGTCGATAACGCCGCCACTGTCAGGGCTGTCGTCCCAGAATCTGTCGTCTGTCGCGGTATCGCTTGCCGCTTCCGCGGTGCCATCTGTGGTTTCCTCCACGGCAACGTCGTCCTCGGTTCTGAACGTATCCGCATTTGCGGCGCTGCCCGTTTCATGGCTGCCTGCGGTATCTGCGGCGCCTCCGCCGGATATTTCATTCGCCCCTGCTGCGGTCGCAGAGATTTCAGCCTCGCTTATCATGCCGTTGTTCTTGTTCACGCTGGGGAGTATCGTTGCAGCTGAGACCGCGATCACCGCGCACGCTGCCACAGCGCCGCCGATATACGCGATCTTCCTCAGCGGAAGCGGCTTCTTCTTTTCCCCGGGAATCCCCGCTTCGCCCTCGCCGGCTGCTATTTTAGCCATAACAGCGGCTTTCATTCTGTCAATCGCTTCTCTGTCCGGGGATACGCTCTCCATCTCGTTCTTGTATTCCTCTCTGAGATCCATCAGAAAACCACCTCCCCCGGCTCGTTGTCAAAATCGCTCAGCAATGGTTTAAGCAGCTTTCGGGCGCGGCTGAGCTGGGATTTCACTGTGGATTCCCCCGCGCCGACAGCGGCGCTTATCTGCGCCACCGACATATCCTCGAAATAGAACAGGTGTATCACCGTGCGGTACTTCTCGGGCAGCTGCTTTACTGCGCTCAGCACCGTCATGCGGCGCTCCGTGCGCTCGTACTGCTCGTCGCACCCGGAAGCCGTGAGGTCGTCCTCGTCGGTGGTGTTCTCCAGCATTTCGCCGGAAGCCCTGTGCCTGTTCCACGCGGAAGCCGCGGTGTTTTTGGCGCAGTTCACGGCGCACCGGATAAGCCACGCCTTCCGGTGTTCCTCGTTATTATAAGTCATGCCGGTCCGGAAGTACCGCAGGAACACGTCCTGGGTGACGTCCTCGGCGTCGCTGCGCTCTCCGAGCCGCGAGTAGGCTATCCTGTACACCATGGGCATGTACAGCTCCATGACCTCCTCGAAGCTTTCCGCAGCATTAAGCGATAATGTCTGCATATCTTATCTTCTCCGTACGGTGGGAACTCTGAGGTCCCCTGAATTCACTTATAAAACCGCGCACGCCCCCCAAAGGTTGCATCTTTCCGGAATTTTTTGCGGCAGATATCTCCGTCCGTCTGTAATTTTGTGTATCTGCAGGGAATATTCATATATTACAGCGCCAATATATGTGTGCAATTTCTACAAATATAGGGAAGAAATTCAAGATAAAATGCACAATAGTAACAAACTTTGCAAAAAAATTGCTCTCACCCCTTGATTTATTCTGAAAAATGGTTAAAATATAATTAGCACTCCAAGAAACAGAGTGCTAAACTGAACATAGTAAATCTATTTTAGGAGGAAATATATATGACAATCAAGCCTTTAGCAGACCGCGTAGTAATAAAGATGGTCGAAGCTGAGGAGACCACCAAGAGCGGTATCATCCTGACAGCTTCCGCACAGGAGAAGCCCTCCGTTGCAGAGGTAGTTGCAGTAGGCCCCGGCGGAAACGTTGACGGCAAGGAGATCACAATGAACGTCAAGGTCGGCGACAAGGTGCTCATCAGCAAGTACGCAGGCACCGAGGTCAAGGTTGACGGCGTTGAGTACTCCATTCTCAGACAGTCCGACATTCTGGCAATAGTAGAATAATCGTATAGGAGGAATTAATCATGGCAAAGGACATCATTTACGGCGAAGAAGCCCGCAAGGCTCTCCAGGCAGGTATCGACACCCTGGCTGATACAGTTAAGATCACACTCGGCCCGAAGGGCAGAAACGTAGTTCTCTCCAAGAAGTACGGCAGCCCGCTGATCACCAACGACGGCGTTACCATCGCAAAGGAAATCGAGCTTGAGGACGCATTCCAGAACATGGGCGCGGCTCTCGTGAAGGAAGTTGCCACCAAGACAAACGACGCGGCAGGCGACGGTACCACCACCGCTACACTGCTGGCACAGGCTCTGGTACGCGAGGGCATGAAGAACATCGCAGCCGGCGCTAACCCCATGGTAGTCAAGAAGGGCATGCAGAAGGCAGTTGACGCTGCAGTTGAGCAGATCAAGAAGAACTCCCAGGCAGTAAACGGCAGCAAGGACATCGAGAGAGTCGCTACAGTTTCCGCTGGCGACGAGAGCGTCGGCAAGCTGATCGCAGAGGCTATGGAAAAGGTAACTGCAGACGGCGTTATCACCCTTGAAGAGGGCAAGACCGCTGAGACTTACTCCGAGGTAGTAGAGGGCATGCAGTTCGACCGCGGCTACATTTCCCCGTACATGGTAACAGACACCGACAAGATGGAAGCTGTTATCGACGACCCGTATATACTCATCACCGATAAGAAGATCTCCTCCATTCAGGACGTTCTCCCGCTGCTGGAGCAGATAGTGCAGGCAGGCAAGAAGCTCGTCATCATCGCTGAGGACGTTGAGGGCGACGCCCTGACAAACATCATCCTGAACAAGCTGAGAGGCGTGTTCGTATGCGTTGCCGTCAAGGCTCCCGGCTTCGGCGACAGACGTAAGGAGATGCTCAAGGATATCGCTATCCTGACAGGCGGCGAGGTCATCACCGAGGAACTCGGTCTTGACATCAAGGAGACCCAGATCAACCAGCTCGGCCGCGCTAAGCAGGTAAAGGTCAACAAGGAGAACACCATCATCGTTGACGGCTGCGGCGACAAGGAAGCTATCAGGGACAGAGTTCACGAGATAAAGAACGCTATCGAGAACACCACCTCTGAGTTCGACAAGGAGAAGCTGCAGGAAAGACTTGCAAAGCTGTCCGGCGGCGTAGGCGTCATCAAGGTCGGCGCTGCTACCGAGGTAGAGATGAAGGAGAAGAAGCTCCGCATCGAGGACGCTCTCGCAGCTACCAAGGCAGCCGTTGAGGAAGGCATCGTAGCCGGCGGCGGTACTGCGCTCATCAACGCAATGCCTGCTGTAAAGGCTCTGGTCGACACCCTCGAGGGCGACGAAAAGACAGGCGCAAAGATCGTTCTCCGCGCTCTTGAGGAGCCGGTTCGTCAGATTGCTCTGAACGCAGGTCTTGAAGGCTCCGTCATCATCGACACCATCAACCGCGAGGGCAAGGTAGGCTACGGCTTCGACGCCTACACCGAGACCTACGGCGACATGATCTCCGCTGGTATCGTTGACCCTGCAAAGGTAACACGTTCCGCACTGCAGAACGCTGCTTCCGTTGCTGCAATGGTACTCACCACAGAGTCCCTCGTAGCTGACAAGCCCGAGGAGACCCCCGCTGCTCCCGCAATGCCCGCAGGCGGCATGGGAGGAATGTATTGATAAATCCGGGATTATGAATTCGTGATCCGGAATTTATGTGTCCGCTGCGCGGACGTTATCCCAAAAACTTTGATATGAACTGCACAGGACGGAAGCTGCTCTTTCGTCCTGCGCTTTTTTATTTGCCTTAAAATTTTTTCAAATTTCATAATTAATCTTAGATTTACTATTGACAACGCCGCTCACATATGTTATACTATTATCGACAAAAAACCTTATCAAGAGCGGCTTCTGGCGTAATGCGGGGGACTGGTCCCTATGAAGCCCGGCAACCTCTCCGTTTTCCGGCTCACGGCAAATGGAAAAGGTGCTACTTCCTGCGGCAGCATAACTGCCGAAAGATGAGGAGTGATACGAATTTCGGCTCACTCCTGAGGAGTGAGTTTTTTGTTTGTCCAAAAAGAACCGGCATGTTAAAGTTCACCTCTAAAAAGAAAGGAAAACCAATGAGCAAGTATCTGTTTACTTCTGAAAGCGTTACCGAGGGTCACCCCGACAAGATCTGCGACAACATCTCCGACGCTATCCTCGACGCAATTCTCGCGCAGGACCCCATGGGCAGAGTTGCCTGCGAAACTCTCACCACCACCGGTATGGTAACGGTAATGGGCGAGATAACCACCACCGCACAGATAGACATTCCAACCATCGTGCGCAAGACTGTACGCGATATAGGCTACACAAGCTCTGAATACGGCTTCGACGCAGACAGCTGCGCGGTATTCACCACCATCGACAAGCAGTCCCCCGATATCGCGATGGGCGTAAACAACGCCCTTGAGGGACGCGACCAGAACGCCCACGACACCGGCGCCGGCGACCAGGGAATGATGTTCGGCTACGCATGCACCGAAACCCCCGAACTCATGCCCATGCCGATAAGCCTCGCGCACAAGCTCGCAAAGAAGCTCACCGCAGTGCGCAAGGACGGCACTATCCCCTACCTCCTCCCCGACGGTAAGACCCAGGTCACTGTTGAATACGTGGACGGCAAGCCCTCCCGCGTGGACACCGTTGTTGTATCCTCGCAGCACAAGGCTTCCGCAACGCTGGAGCAGATACGCGCCGACATCATTGAAAAGGTGATCAGGCCCACCGTTCCCGCAGAACTCCTGGACGCTGACACAAAGTACTATATCAACCCGACAGGGCGTTTCGTCGTAGGCGGCCCTATGGGCGACAGCGGTCTCACCGGCAGAAAGATAATCGTTGATACTTACGGCGGTTATTCCCGTCACGGCGGCGGCGCGTTCTCCGGCAAGGACCCGACAAAGGTGGACCGTTCCGCTGCGTACATGGCGCGCTATGCTGCCAAGAACGTAGTCGCAGCAGGCCTTGCAGACAAGGCTGAGATCCAGGTCGCTTACGCTATCGGCGTTGCAAGACCCGTTTCCATCTTCGTTGACACATTCGGCACCGGCAAGGCAGACGACGATGTTATCTCAAAGGCTGTGGCTGAGGTATTCGACTTCCGTCCGGCTGCCATCATCGACACGCTTGACCTCCGCAAGCCGCAGTACAAGGCGCTTGCCGCTTACGGTCACATGGGCCGCGATGATCTTGACGTCGCATGGGAAAAGACCGACAGGGTCGAGGCTCTCAAGGCTGCTGTAAAGGCTCTCTGAAACTGAATGAACGCTTCCCCGGGTGGATTATCCCGGGGAATTTTGTCTGTATTCCCACCGACAAATTATTTTGCAGGATTTCAAAAAAACGCTTGCAAAAAACGACATACTATGCTATAATGGTTATAAATGAGTTGTGCTGGAGCAACAGCACGCCTTTATAATTGCATAAAGAGAGGTCACAATATGCTTTATTCACAGATGAGCAAGGAACAGCTCCAGGCTGAAAAGAACGCGCTGGAGAAACAGTACGCAGACTATAAGGCAAAGGGATTGAAGCTGGATATGTCCAGAGGCAAGCCCGCGCCCGAGCAGCTCAACCTTTCACTGGATATGCTGCTGCACTGCCTGGACGGCGACTACAAATCCAGCAACGGTATCGACTGCCGCAACTACGGCGTGCTTGACGGTATCCCCGAGGCTAAGGCTCTTTTCCAGGAAATGCTCGGCGTTTCCGCTGACGAAGTTATCGTGGGCGGCAACTCCAGCCTGCAGATGATGTACGACACCATTATCCGCGCTATGCAGCTCGGCGTACTCGGCAGCGAGAAGCCCTGGTGCAAATACGACCACGTGAAGTTCCTGTGCCCTGCCCCCGGCTACGACAGACACTTTGCCATCTGCCAGGCGCTCGGCATCGAGATGATAACCGTTGATTACCGCGAGGACGGCCCCGACATGGATACCATCGAGAAGCTGGTAGCAGAGGACGACGAGATCAAGGGTATCTGGTGCGTGCCGATGTATTCCAACCCGACGGGCATCACATATTCCGACGAGGTTGTAAAGCGCTTTGCAAACCTCAAGCCCAAGGCCAGGGACTTCCGCATTTTCTGGGACAACGCATACTGCGTACACCATCTTTCCGATAACCACGACCATCTGCTGAACATCATCGAGGAATGCAGAAAGGCAGGCAGCCCGAACATGGTATTCGAGTTCACCTCCACCTCCAAGATATCCTTCCCGGGCGGCGGTCTTGCGGTAGTTGCAGCAAGCAAGGAGAACATAGACTTCATCAAGAGCCAGATGACCTACCAGACCATCGGCTTCGACAAGCTCAACCAGCTGCGCCACGCAAAGTACTTCAAGAACTTCGAGAGCATCAGCGAACACATGAAGCACCATGCCGCTATTATCCGTCCGAAGTTCGACGTGGTTCTGTACATGCTCGACAAGGAGATAGAGCCCCTGGGCGTCGGCAAGTGGAACAAGCCCAACGGCGGTTACTTCATTTCCTTCGACGCGCTCCCCGGCTGCGCTAAGCGCATAGTTTCCCTCGCTAAGGAAGCAGGCGTTGTCATGACCGGCGCGGGTGCTACATTCCCCTACGGCAAGGACCCCAGGGACAGCAATATCCGCATCGCGCCGACATTCCCGTCTGTTGACGAGCTGCGCCAGGCTATGGAGATATTCTGCGTCTGCGTTAAGCTTGCAAGCGTCGAGGTACTGCTGAATAAGTAATTCGGAATTCGGAATGCGGAATTGTTGTGTCCGCTTCGCGGACGAATTTCAAAAACTTTGATATGAAACAACACAGGGCGAAAGTTGTTCTTTCGCCCTGTGTATTTTAGAGGTGACCTTATAAATCTTTTTAGATAACGTCCCGCAAAGCGGGACACATCAATTCCGAATTCCGA
>ERZ779762.1989-NODE-1989-length-10341-cov-2.928446_pt1 | contig 10341 bp, 6 predicted proteins | sample MGYA00511887_ERZ779762 | MGnify/ENA primary metagenome ERZ779762 (study PRJEB29588, sample SAMEA2163052) | human gut metagenome | biome: human gut; feature: human-associated habitat; material: faeces | place: Denmark | collected 2008/2010 ...
CGTTATGCCAAGAAGCTGGTATGTACTGGATACAATTTATCTGATGATCCTGATCGGGGCAACAAGAGTATCTTACCGACTGATACGTCTGCGCAGACAGAACCGTACATTCCCATGGTCAAAGAGAAAGAAAGTCATGATCATCGGCGGAGGAGAGGCCGGAAGAAGTCTGATCACAGAGATCCAGAACAGTAAATATCTGGATCAGAAGGTTGTCTGTATCATAGACGATGATCCGTATAAGATCGGAAGATATATTAAGGGAGTCAAGGTTGTCGGTAATCGGAACAGTATCAAGAAAAGCGTCAAGAAATACAATGTCCAGCAGATCATCCTGACGATACCATCGGCAAATGCAGCAAAGATCAGACCAATCGTGGAGATCTGTCAGGATACAAACTGTGAACTTATGATCCTGCCGGGAGTATATCAGCTGGTCAACGGAGAGGTCAAGGCAAGTAAACTGCGTCCGGTGAATATTGATGACCTTCTGGGAAGAGATGAAGTCCATGTCAATCTGAACGAGGTCATGGATTATGTATCAGGAAGAGTGATCATGGTAACCGGCGGCGGAGGTTCGATCGGAAGTGAATTATGCAGACAGATCGCAAAGCACAGCCCGAAGCAGCTGATCATCTTCGATATCTATGAGAACAATGCATATGATATCCAGCAGGAATTGTTAAGGGAACAGCCGAAGCTTGACCTGGTGGTGCTGATCGGTTCTGTACGTGATGAGAACCGTATCAACAGTATCTTCGAACAGTACCGTCCGGAGATCATCTATCATGCGGCAGCACATAAGCATGTGCCATTGATGGAAGACAGCCCGAATGAGGCAATCAAAAACAACGTATTTGGTACGTATAAAGTGGCGCTGGCTGCGGATAAATACGGTACGAGCAAATTTGTATTGATCTCCACCGATAAGGCGGTGAACCCAACGAATATTATGGGGGCATCCAAGAGAATCTGTGAAATGATCGTACAGGGGCTCAGCCGCCAGTCTTCGACAGAATTTGTGGCAGTTCGTTTTGGAAATGTACTGGGAAGCAATGGAAGTGTAATTCCGCTGTTTAAAAAACAGATTGAAGAGGGTGGCCCGGTAACGGTTACTGACAAGCGTATCATCCGTTATTTTATGACGATTCCGGAGGCAGTATCCCTTGTCCTTCAGGCAGGGGCTTTTGCCAAAGGAGGCGAGATTTTTGTCCTTGACATGGGAGAGCCGGTAAAAATTGATGATCTTGCGCGAAACCTCATTAAATTGTCCGGGTATGTACCGGATGAGGATATCAAAATCGTGTATTCCGGTCTTCGCCCCGGAGAAAAATTATATGAAGAGATTTTGATGGATGAAGAGGGACTGACACAGACCGAAAACGAATTGATCCATATCGGAAAGCCGCTTGAATTTGATGAAAATGAATTTTTTGACCGTCTTCAGATCCTTTATGAAGAGGCATACAGTGAAGTGCCAAATATGAAAGAAATCATTGCGGATATGGTGCCGACGTATCAGTATCGGAACAAAAATACAAAGAAAGATAAGAAAGTGATCGATAAAAAACTTTCTAATTTTTATGAGAACAGCCGCAAATCCGAGGGAAAGAAGAGGGACGCAAATGATTAAGAAATGTCTGCTTGGTGTCATGCGGCTGCTGCCGCTGCGGAAAGCATTTGTATTGGAAAGCCATCCGGATCTTTCCGACAATACGTATGCCGTGTATGAAGAATTGTTACGCCGCGGCTATCATAAAAAATACAGAATGTACTGGATGAAGACCTTTCCGGGAAAGCCGAACTGGAATCTGCCGGAGGGCGTTTTCTATTTTGAAAACCAGCCTTCGGGATTTCGAGAGATGCTCCGCCGGGCGTATGTGTTGAACACCAGCCGCTATATACTGGACTGCAATTCGTTTGTGAAGAAGAGAAGAAAAGGACAGATTCGATTTCATCTCGGACATGGAATGCCGATTAAGATTGATCTGGAATACAGCAGAAAATTTGGAGAGTGTGACCGTTATATGGTGCAGTCTCCGTTTTGGTATGATATTTTTGAAACACAGATCCGGGTGCCGGAAGAAGTGCTGTGCCCTCTGGGATATCCCCGCAATGACGTTCTGGTTCATACAAAAGAAATTCCCAAATGGAACAAAGAAAAGGAAAAATATTGTAAAATTATTTTTTGGATGCCGACCTACCGACAGCATCGTGCTCATGAGGAAAAGGGGTTAAAGCATGTGTATCCGTATGGGATGCCGTGCGTGGAGACCAAAGAGGAGCTACAGCAGTTAGAAGAACAGCTTGCTGAAAATAATATGTTGTTATTGTTCCGTCCGCATCCGGTGCAGGATCTCAGCGTATTTCAGAAGGAAGAACTTCCTCATATCCGGATCGCCGACGATGCTTTTTTGACCTCGCTGGAATGTACTTTATATGAACTTCTGGCACAGACCGATGCATTGATCACGGATTATTCTTCCGTTTATTTTGACTATCTGCTGACCGACCGACCGATCGCCCTTACGATTGCGGACCGGGAAGAATATTTTACCCATTTTACGCTGGCTTTTGCAGATTATAAGGAAGCAGTCAAGGGATTTTATATTGAAACATTTTCGCAGCTTTCTTCATTTTTAAAAGAGATGGCAGACGGAGTGGACAGTACCCACGGGGAAAGAATGCAGGCAAAAGAGAAATATCATACGAAAAATGCCGGAAATTCGGCGAAATCAATCGTAAATCTGTTAGAAAAAGAGTATCATTTAAAATAAATATTGAGAATCACCTTGACAAATGAATACAATATGCTATACTCTTAAACTATAAAAAAACTTAACATGGTTAAATAATTAGCAAAGCATCTTGTAAGGAGGATTACGATGTTATCAAAACTTAGTGTACGAAAACCTTATACGGTTCTCGTGGCAGTGGTGTTAGTAATCGTGCTTGGCATCCTGTCATTCAGCAACATGAGTACGGATCTTATGCCGGACATGGAATTTCCGTATGCCATCGTTATGACGACATATCCGGGAGCAAGTCCGGAAGAAATTGAAACGGCAGTGACAAAGCCGGTGGAACAGGCAATGGCAAGTATTACCAATATGAAACAGGTATCTTCGGTTTCCAATAGTAATATGTCGGTTGTTATCTTGGAATTTAATGAAAATACAGATATGAATTCCGCAACGATCGATATGCGCGAGAGTCTGGATACCGTTTCCGCACAGTGGGATGACAGCATCGGAAATCCGACGATCATGAAGATCAATCCGGATATGATGCCGATCATGGTAGCGGCGCTTGATTACGACAATATGGATAGTGTCGGTGTTACGGAAAAAGCCGAAAATGATATTATACCGGAACTGGAAAGTGTAGAAGGTGTGGCTTCTGTCAGTGCTTCCGGGGAAGTGGATAAAAAGATCGAAGTTATTATTCAGGAAGACAAGATCAAGGAAATGAACCGGAAAGTTCAGGACGCGATCGATGGAAAACTTCAGGATGCTTCCGATAAGATTGAAAAGAATAAAAATAAGATTCAGGACGGAAAAGATACGTTATCCGACAAGCAGGATCAGGCGGCTGATAAATTGGCAAAAGGGGAAGCAAAGTTAAATCAGTCCTCGGAAAAGATGAAAAAGACACTGGAGACGATCAACGCCAATTTGAAGACGATCGAATCCAAAGAAAAAGAACTGAAAACGGCAGAAAAGCAGTTAAAGACCGGGCTGGCACAGATCAGTACGCAGAAAGCAAGCCTTCAGGCAACTATTAAGACGCTGACTGCGACAAAAACCTCTCTTACCCAGCTGCAAACAAGTCTTTCCGCTCTGACAGAGCAGAAGCAGGCGCTGGAAACCCAGATTGCAGCGGTAGGGGAAAACGCAGAACTGAAAAGCCAGCTGGATGCAGTAAATACGCAGCTTACCGTAATGCAGCAGAAACTGACAGAACAGGGAATGACGCAGGACGACCTCCCGGGTAAAATCACGGAAGTAGACGCAGGTCTTACCAAAGCGCAGGAGGGAATGCAGACCATTACCGCACAGGAAAAGAAACTGGCAGCCAGCAAAAAGCAGTTAAAGAGCGGGAAGAAAAAGATTGCTGCCGGAAAGGCAAAACTTCTTGATGCCAAAGATAAACTGGAAAAAGGACAGATTTCTGTCGAGGAAGCGAAAAATGAGATCAGCAAACAGAAAGTGCTGGTTGCGATCAAACTAAGTGTGGCAGAAGTTCAGGTAAATACCGGAGAGAGTAAACTCGACGAAGCAGAAAAACAGTTAAAAGACAGTAAAAAGACAACCAAAGAAGGGGCAGATCTGAAAAAGATCATTACCAAATCCATGGTTGAAAATATATTAAAGGCAGAAAACTTTGATATGCCGGCTGGATATATTACGGACAATGAAGCTTCTTATCTTGTCAAAGTCGGTGAAAAAGTAGAAAACCAGAAAGATATCGAAAATCTGGTGATCTGCGATATGGGATTTGATGATCTCGATCCAATCCGGCTTTCGGATGTGGCAGATATTGCAGTAACCGATAATTCCGAAGATGTGTACACAATGGTAAATGGAAATCCGGCAGTTGCACTTACAATGGAAAAAGCGACGGGATATTCTACCGGAGATGTTACCAAGCGTTTGGAAAGCCGTCTGGATCAGCTGGAAAAAGACAATGAGGGATTACATACCACGGTTCTTATGAATCAGGGACTGTACATTGATCTTGTTGTCAATTCCGTAGTAGATAACCTGTTGTATGGAGCCTTGTTCTCCATCATCATTTTACTGCTGTTCTTAAAGGATCTGCGGCCGACCTTTATCGTTGCCTGTTCAATCCCGCTCAGTGTCGTGGCAGCGGTTGTATTGATGTATTTCAGCGGTGTGACACTGAACGTTATTTCTCTGTCGGGGCTTGCGCTTGGCGTCGGAATGTTAGTGGATAACTCCGTCGTTGTTATTGAAAATATATTTCGACTGCGAAATGAAGAGGGTTACAGCATCAAAGAAGCGTCGATCGAAGGAGCAAAACAGGTCGGTGGAGCAATTCTTGCCTCTACCCTTACGACGATCTGTGTATTTGCACCAATCGTATTTACCGAAGGAATTACGAGACAGTTATTTACGGACCTTGCCCTGACACTTGCGTACTCGCTGCTTGCCAGCCTTGTCGTTGCCCTGACACTGGTGCCGGCGATGTCTCAGGGAATGCTCCGCAAAGTAAAAGATAATCCGAATAAGCTGATCATAAAGATTCAGAATCTGTATGGAAAAGTACTTTCTGTGCTTCTTCATAAAAAGATATTTGTTTTGCTTGGTGCCCTTGTGCTGCTGGTTGCATTTGCCCTTTTGTCTGTGTCAAGAGGAACGGCTTTTATGCCGGAGATGCGTAGTACACAGATGACGGCGACAATCTCCATTCCGAAAGACGATGATACCATGAGTAAACAGGATCTGTATGAAAAATCCAATGAAGTTATGGATCAGTTCCTGAAAGTAGATGGAGTAGAGACCGTTGGTGCGATGTCCGGCGGTGGCGGTATGATGTCGATGATGTCCGGCGGTTCCGATTCCATTTCGGTATATATGCTTTTAAATGAAGATAATAAACGATCCAATCAGGATATCAAAAAAGAAATGGAAGAAAAGGTAAAAGACATTCCATGCGATGTGTCAATTGAGGCATCGGCAATGGACATGAGTTCCATGTTTGGCTCCGGTATCACGATGCGGATCAAAGGAAAAGATCTGGATAAATTGCAGAAGATTTCTGAAGGTATCATGAAGCAGTTAGACGGTGTCGAGGGAATTACAGAAATTACCAATGGTATGGAAGACGCAAGTCAGGAATTCCGAATCACTGTAAAGAAAGACAAAGCAATGGAATATTCGCTGACGGTAGCCCAAGTGTTCCAGCAGATCAATGCGCGTGTAAAAGATGCTTCTTCTGCGACAACATTGTCTACGGATACCGAAGACCTTGATGTATATGTAAGCGATGAAAAAGATGAGAAACTCAAACGAAGTGACATTGAGAAGATGAAGATTGAGTATACCGATTCGCAGACCCAGAAGACCAAGAAGGTAAAATTGTCAAAGATTGCGGACTTCAGTATGGCAGATACTCCATCTTCCATTAACCGTATCAACCAGACGAGATATATGACAGTATCCCTTACCTTGGGAGACGATTACAATGTCGGACTGGTAAGTAATGATGTGCATGCCGTACTGGACAAATATGAAATGCCATCCGGATATGAATTGGAATTTACCGGAGAAGATGAAACCATCAATGAGTCCATTAAACAGGTTGCTCTGATGTTTATCGTCGGTGTCATCTTCATGTATTTGATCATGGTTGCCCAGTTCCAGTCCCTGCTGTCACCATTTATTATCCTGTTTACGATCCCGCTTGCCTTTACCGGCGGATTTATGGGACTCTGGATATCCGGAAGCGAAGTAAGTGTCATCGCATTGATCGGATTTGTCATGCTTTCCGGTATCATTGTAAACAATGGTATCGTGCTGGTAGACTATATCAATCAGCTGCGTGAACGGGGAATGACCAAATACGAAGCGATTGTCGAAGCCGGAAAAACCAGACTTCGTCCAATCCTTATGACGGCATTGACGACCATCCTTGGTCTGCTCCCAATGATCATAAGCAGTGACAGTGGTTCGGATATGATCCGTCCAATGTCCATCGTAACGATCGGCGGATTGATCTATGGTACGCTTCTGACCCTGTTTGTTGTGCCATGTATCTATGCGATCTTAAATCGAAAAAAGGATCGTGCCATGCAGGAGGAAATCGAAAAGAAATCCGAAAAATAGGTTGCAACAAAAATAGAAAAAGAATATAATAAAGAGGTCATGATAAGAGCAGCTATCATGACCTTTTTGAGAATTGGAGGATGGATACGATGAACGCACCGATAGGAGTGTTTGACTCCGGTGTAGGAGGGCTGACGGTAGTAAAAGAGATTATGCGGCAGCTTCCGGCCGAGAGTCTGGTTTACTTTGGGGATACGGCGAGAGTGCCGTATGGAAGTAAGTCACAAAAGACCGTTTGTAAATACAGTAAGCAGATTGTACGTTTTTTGCAGACCAAACAGGTAAAAGCCATTGTAGTAGCCTGCAATACCGCCAGTGCGCTTGCTTTGGATGAGATCCGTGCCGATATTGATATCCCGATCATTGGTGTAGTGGAACCGGGCGCAATTATGGCTGCCAATACGACACGAACCAATAACATCGGTATCATTGGAACGGAAAGTACGATCAAAAGTGGTGTCTACAGCAAATATCTTCATAAGATCAATCCGGAGATCACGGTGGTAAGCAAGGCATGTCCATTGTTTGTACCTCTTGTCGAAGAGGGACTGTGGGAAGACCGCGTAACGGAAGATATCGCGGGACGATATCTGCATGAATTCAAAGAATATGATATTGATTCGCTCATTCTCGGCTGTACGCATTATCCGTTGTTAAAGCGGACAATCGGCAGAGAGGTAGGGGAAAACGTCAAACTGGTTAATCCGGCTTATGAAACGGCAAAATCCCTGAAACTTCTGCTGGCAGAAAATAATCTGCTCAACACACTTGGCATAGAGGACGAAGAGCCGACATATGATTATTATGTCAGTGACGGCATGGAAAAGTTTATCTCCTTTGCGGACGATGTTCTTTCCTGTCACGTGAACTCAGCTGAGGTGGTGGATATTGAGGCGTATTAAGTATCATGGGACGAAGAGAAAAACAGCAGTAAAATGGATCACGGTGGTGCTGGTCTTTCTGATCATTCCGTTGGAAACAAGGTGGATTCTGACCGGAGCGATGGCGGTAAACAGTACCCCGCTGGAACAAAATCTGGAAGATTTCCGGTCATTTGAACTTCCGGTAGAGGAAGAAAATGACAATTACAGGAAACTGGCACTGCGCCAGCTCTATTATGAGCAGCTGAGGGACTATCAGAGAGTTCCGTGCTTTTTTGCATGGCAGTTAGACAAAGAGGTTCTCGCAGGCTGGGAAGACGCCTATGCGACGGTACTCAGTGATCTGAAATGTTTCCCGGTTGGATACGATGGTACGTATGGAGAGGCCGTATCCTATGAAAACTCCTGGAATATGGCAAGAAATTATGGAGGAAACCGAAGACATGAAGGAGTTGATCTCATGACTTCGAACAATAAACCCGGATATTTTCCGGCAGTGAGTATCTGTGACGGAATCATTGAAAAGATGGGATGGCTGGAACTGGGAGGCTACCGGCTTGGCATACGGAGCACACACGGGGCGTATCTGTATTATGCACATCTGGATTCATACCGCAAGGGACTTGCGATCGGAGATACGGTAAAAGCTGGTGATATTTTGGGATACCTTGGAAATACCGGATATGGAAAAGAAGGAACCAAAGGAAAATTTGATGTGCACCTGCATTTTGGAATTTATGTGGATATTGAAGGGAAAGAAGTCAGCGTCAATCCCTATTATATATTGAAATGGCTCGAACAATAGAGAGAAAAGGATGGAATACATGATGGAACGATGGAAGGGAACCAAATGTCAATTTGGATATATTAACAAACAGAAAAAATTTCAGTTTGCGATGCTTATGCTGTATGTGCTGATCGGTGTCGGATTATTTTTGATCGGTCTTGCCGTGCATAAGACACAGGCAAATTTGTTTACAGTATTGGGAATTCTGATGGTTCTTCCGGCTGCGAAACGAGTGATTGCACTGGTTCTTATGGTACCAAGAAAATCCGTAGGAAAAGAACGGTTTGAGAAAGTACAGGAGGCATTGCCGGAAAGTGCGGCAATTTTGACCGATTATGTGTTTACTTCGACGGAAAAAGTGATGTCGCTGGATTTTGTTATTGTAATGAATAAAAATGTATATGGCATTAAAGATCAAAAAAAGACAGACGATGCGTATGTGGAAAAATATCTTTCAGAGACTATATCTGCCGGTGCAAGAGGATACCGGGTACAGCTTTTTGAGAATGATGATGCTTTTCTGGCAATGTTAAAACGAAGTGAGAGAAAAGAGACGGCACCGGAAGAACGCCCGGTTCAGGATAAGATAGTGCATGATCTTACGATCATTGCCGTGTAAGGAAGAAAGGTGTTATTTTGTGCGACAGATAGAGATCAATGCAAATCAAAGCGGCCAGCGACTTGACAAATTTTTACAAAAATATATGCGCGGGGCGACCAAGAGTTTTCTTTATAAAATGCTTCGGAAAAAGAATATTACATTAAATGGAAAGAAAGCACAGGGAAATGAAAAAATGGAGCAGGGCGACAAAGTCGTTTTGTTTTTTTCGGAGGAAACACTTGAAAAATTCTGTGGTGGACAACCCCGCAAAAAAGAAGGCCAGAAAGCAGATTTCCCGATTCTGTATGAGGATGAACAGATTTTATTGATCAATAAACCGGCAGGACTTTTATCCCAGAAGGCAAAGCCGGAGGATGTGAGTTTAGTGGAACTTGTGCAGGACTATGTCGGATGCGAACCGGGATTTTCTCCTGGCATCTGTAACCGTCTTGACCGCAATACGAGTGGGATCGTGGTGGCGGGGAAAACCCTTCCGGCATTGCAGAAAATGTCAGAATTATTCCGCACCCGCGAGGTGGAAAAATATTATCTTACGATCGTAAAAGGGGCAATGACGCAAAAAAAAGAAGTGGAAGGCTACCTGTTAAAAGACACGAAAACCAATAAAGTGACGGTATACCGTGAAGAAAAGAAAGGCAGCAGTTATATCCGGACCGGATATGAACCCGTTGCAGTGACCAAAGAAATGACATTGTTAAGAGTGCATCTTATGACGGGAAAACCACATCAGATCCGAAGTCATCTCAGCAGTCTCGGCCATCCGGTACTGGGAGACACTAAATATGGTGGGGCGCATCCGCAGATCAAAAGCCAGCTTTTGCATGCGTATGAATTGCAGTTTCCAAAACTTGGGAAACCATTTGAAAAAATATCGGGGAAATGTTTTACAGCACCGATTCCGCAGACATTTTTTCACAATACCATAAAACCGGAAATTATAAAACGATTAAAAACAATACCAAAATAGATAGCAGGAGGAAAAGAAGATGAAAAAAGCAGTGATGTTATTTGCCAATGGATATGAGGAAGTGGAGGCGCTGATGACAGTCGATCTGTTAAAACGTGCCGGTGTGGATATCCGTCTTGTGTCGATCAATGATGATATGACGGTGACAGGCTCTCATGGGATTTCTGTTGCCATGGATACAAAATTATCAAGGATTCAGTTAAAAGAAGAGGATGCGATCATCATTCCGGGAGGAA
>ERZ779762.2000-NODE-2000-length-10320-cov-2.377594_pt1 | contig 10320 bp, 8 predicted proteins | sample MGYA00511887_ERZ779762 | MGnify/ENA primary metagenome ERZ779762 (study PRJEB29588, sample SAMEA2163052) | human gut metagenome | biome: human gut; feature: human-associated habitat; material: faeces | place: Denmark | collected 2008/2010 ...
TGAGGGGTATCGGATAGAAGTAACCAATGATGAGGGTGTAATGTGTACCGGTTCGTTCTGCATTGACAATCTGGAGCAGTTGACTTCTTATGCTCCCGAGTTCAAAGGGGCTCCAAAGTTTTCCAGTGTGTTTATTCAATTGGACGGGGTATATGAAAACACCGATTGGGATAAGGAGTTTAAAGCAAGCCAAGAGGTGGGCATTGATACCTGGATTATACAGTATGCCGAGGGGTTCAATGACCGTGCAGAAGAAAAAACTTCTTTTTATGTTCCAACAAAACTTCCTTGGGTCACGAAACAATATGATATCATGAACCGGATGTTCGAGGCTGCCAAGCAGAATGGAATGAAGCTTATCGTAGGGCTTTATCCCGGTGATTATAGCAAAAAAGACACTGCAAGCCCCGAGCAATACGATTTCCTCGTAGAGCGGAACAAGCAGGTCTTTGATGAACTGTTTGCCCTTTGGGGAAATCATCCCTGCCTGGATGGTTGGTATATAACGGAAGAGTTTCACGATGGCTCCTATCCCGTGGGGTGGCAGCAAGAACCTTCACTCTCCATGCTGGCCAACTATTTGCAGACGGTGGCGGCTTATATAAAGTCGAAATCTCCCAAGGAAGTCTGCATCGCTCCTGCCTTGTGGCGTGGCATGCCGGCCGATCTTTGTGGGGAGTGGTTCGGTAAGATATTTGCCCAAACACCCGATATTGATGTTCTTTATCTTCAGGACATAGGCGGACGTTGTCTGGTGGACTTTGATGTGGATCTGCCCAATTGGTTTGCCGAAATAAAGAAAGCCTGCGATGCCAACGGAGTGATTTTCGGGGTAGACATCGAGTCGTTTAAGGAATGCTGGTGTCCGAAGATTACAATGCGTACCAAGCCTTGGTCAGAGTTGGAAGAACAATTAAGGGTTGCCGGAATGTTTACCGATCATATTACGAATTTCAGTTGGGCTACCTTTAAGCCGGGAACGGACACTTATGAAGGTTATAAGAGGTATATTGAAGGAAAATGACCTATTGCTGATGCAATAAAATAGCTCATTAGCGGAATTGGTAGTGTTTAATCAATAAAAAACAAATATTTTTTATGAATCAGTTCATCAAAGAAATACAAGAACAACCGGAAATGTTGGAACGTACTCTTGGCTATTATCATTCAAGAGAAGGAAAGGAGCGTTTGGATGCTGTCTGTACTCTGTGGACAACCGGTGACTATGACAAAATAGTACTTACCGGTATGGGAAGTTCTTATTTTGTATCGCAAGCTGCCGCGACCATGATGACCGCTTATAATATACCCGCTTTTGCTATCAATGCCGGGGAGCTATTGCATTTTCAGTCTTCAGTTCTGACAGAGCGCACTTTATTGGTTGCCATCTCACAGTCAGGCGAGAGCTATGAGGTGATTGAACTGCTTAAACAACTTGGTGAACGGCATCATTCACGGTTGACAGTGGTTGGGGTCACAAATGAGTCTGGAAGTTCTTTAGCGGCGATGGCTACTCTCAGTCTGCTATGTAAGGCTGGGAGGGAGGAAATGACATCTACGAAGACATTTATCACCACCTATCTGGTAGTGTATCTGCTTGCAGGAGCATTGGATGGTCGCAGGGTGGATAATGCTCTTTTAGATAGTGTCGTTCGGGAAGTCGGTCTTCAGCTTGAGAAAGGGGGGATTTATTTATCCCGTTCGGTCGCTTTTTTAAGTGGGCATCCGTTTGTTCAAGTGATAGGCAGGGGTACGGTTTTTGCAAGCGCTGCCCAAACCGCCCTGATGTTTATGGAGGCTACCAAGACTCCGGCTTCAGCTTTGTTGGGCGGTGAGTTTCGCCACGGCCCACTAGAGATGGTAGGCCCTGGCTTTATCTGTATCATTTATGCGCATTCACGGTCCGGTGTTTATCGGCAGAGCATCAGGCTTATGGCTGATGTTCTGTCTTTTAATGGTAAAGTGATCCTGGTGTCGGATATCTCCTCCGGCATTGAAAGTGTGAATTTGCTGGAAATCAATGTTCATTGCGGAGACCCTGATTTGTTTGCAATTCCGTCCATTGTTCCTGTTCAGCTGATAGTGAATGCTTGGGCGGAAGAAATGGAACTAGTGCCCGGCAGTTTTACACATGGTGCTAAAGTGACTTCAATAGAATAATGATGGGACGAAGAAAGGTAGCCATAGGAGTCGATATCGGAGGCACAAAGATCAGTGCGGGTATTGTTGGCGGAGAGGGATTGGTTTATGCTTCTCCCCGTACTATTGCAACTAATCCGAAAGAACCCGGCGAAGTAATTATTGCCAATTTGTTTTCTCTGTTGAAAAATATTCTGGCTGATGCTGCGGATTACGATATTCAGGGCATTGGTATCGGGTGTACCGGACCTCTCGATATAGGTAAAGGTATACTGCTGGATGTTGAGAATCTTCCCACTTTGAACTATTTTCCGTTGAAAGACACCGTTGAACAAGCATTTCCGTTGCGGGTGATCCTTGATAATGATGCCAATGCGCTGATTTATGCAGAGGCATTATGGGGAGCGGGTCGGAATGCCGGTTCAGTCCTGGGTTTCACTTTAGGAACGGGGATAGGATGTGCTTGGATTAATGGAGGAAAAGTATGGCGTGGGCATTCCGGTTGTGCTGGAGAAGTATGGACTTCACCTTATAAAGAAGGGATATTGGAAGATTATGTATCCGGCAATGCCGTCACCCGTCTTTATAAAGAATATACAAAGGAGGAGTTGCCGGCTTATCGTATAGCCGAACTGGCACGGTCCGGTGATAAAATGGCTTTGCAGGTATGGGATGCTTTTGCCCAGGCATTAGCTCATGCTTTGTCATGGACAGTGAATATTACCGATCCCGAAATTGTCATCATAGGCGGATCTGTTCTGAAATCTTCCGATTTATACTGGGACAAGGCAGAGTGGCTATTTCGTAAATTCATTTGTCGTTCAGCAGCCCGGCATACTACTTTGCTGCCTGCAGCCTTGGGAGACAATGCCGGATTTATTGGTGCGGCTGCATTAATATTAAAATAACAAGAAACTATGAGAAAACTCTTTTTTATACTGTTGATATGTAACATGTTGTTTGTCAATGCCCAATCTCTTGAACTGGAGAACTGGAAGATTATCAATTCTTCCGAGCTAAACGCCGGAGCTGCTGAGGTTTCGCAATTGTCTTATCCCACTGCCGGATGGTATCAGGCCACTGTGCCCACTACCGTGTTGAACGCTTTGGTGAAGGAAAACGTATATCCTGATCCGAGAATCGGCCTGAATAATTACCTGATTCCGGATGTGTCGGATGAATTTAATGCCCGGATGGATCTATCTAAATACAACTACCTGAAAAGTGGCCGTAATCCTTGGCAAGATCCATACTGGTATCGTACGGAAGTCGTTCTTCCCAAATCATATAAAGGCAAGAAGGTATGGCTGACCTTGAACGGCATCAACTACCGGGCAGATGTCTGGGTAAATGGTCGTCAGGTTGCTGATAAAAAAGATATTGTGGGTATGTTTCGTCGCTTTAAACTTGATATAACCGGATATGCCCGTGCCGGAGCCAACAATTGCATTGCGATAAAAATTTATCAGGTGGATCATCCGGGCGTCCCGACTCCCGGCACCCAGTTGAAAGTATTCGGTCCTGTACGCGGACATTCCTACGATATCTTTAAGGATGAGACATTGAAGATATCCGGTGGCTGGGATTGTGCTCCCGTGGTTCGCGACCGGAATATGGGTATCTACCAGAAAGTGATAGTGGAAGCCACGGACGAGGTGTTGATTGAAAATCCTTTTGTTATCACTACTTTACCAAAGTCCACTACCATGCCTATGAAGGTTGACACTGGGCTTGCAAAGGTCAATATTAAACTTGAAGTGAGGAATACTTCTGCAAAGCTTGTCGAGGGAAAGGTGAATGCTTGGATTACATTACTCAACGAAGTCAAATTTCCCACTTATACCAAGCATATGGAGGGATACCTCAAGCCAATCAAGCTGACGAAGAAAGTAGCCCTGCGTGCCGGTGAGAGAAAAGTAGTGGAACTGACCCCTGAGGACTTTCCTTCCTTGCTGATAGAAAACCCGTATTTGTGGTATCCGAATGGGTATGGCGAGCAATACTTGCATCACATGAAACTGTCTTTTAGCATCGGTGGAAAAGTGTCCGATACCAAAGAGTTTGATTTCGGAATCCGTGAGGTGGCAAGTGGACTGAACCGGGTGGGAGATGAATGTGGTCGTGTATATTATGTGAATGGCAAGCGGATATTCTGTAAGGGCGGTTGGATACAGCCGGACATCTTGTTGGAGGAATCTGAAAAACGTATCTATGATGAAGCCCGCTTGATGGCAGAGGCGAACATCAACCTGATTGGCAGTGAAGATATGCCGTCTCCTTCTGAAACCTGGTTTGAAAGTTTTGACAAATATGGCCTGATGTGGTGGCATGTTTTCTATCAATGTTTCCGTATGACTCCCGGAACTGAAACTGCTGACAATCCTCTGGATCATGGTCTGGCGGTGGCAGGAGTGGAAGATATGATGCTCCGCTATCGCAATCACCCTTCTATTATTTCATGGATAGGAGCCAATGAGGTCTTGATGAATGAAAGCTTGTACAAGCTGACCAAGGAGAAAGTGAGGAGTATCGATACTACGCGTGTTTATCTTCCGACTACCAGTTTTCATTGGGATGTAGACGCCTTGACTCCTTATCTGAAAGAAGATCTGCCAACAGGTACGACGGATGACGGTGCGCCCGACTATAATTGGGCGCCTTCTTCCTACTTCTTTGATAAAGTGCGTGAGGTCCATTTGCAGATGTTCCGCAATGAACTGGGGATGCCTTCCATGCCGACGTACAACAGCCTCCGGAAATTTATTCCTACCGCGGAGAGTACGGCTAATGTAAACAGCCCTATTTTCCCATTGGATAGCATTTGGGCTGAACATGGTGCTTGGGATGTAAGTAATTATTGCTATCGCTCTTATGACAATGCCATTCGCACAATGTTCGGTGATCCGAAGACGGCAAAAGAATATGCCGACAATGCCCAGTTTCTGAGTGCCGATGGTTATCGCGCTATGTTTGAAGCGGCTAATCACCGGATGTGGGATATTACTTCCGGTGTGATGATTTGGAAGATTAATTCTTGCTGGCCCGATGTGTGCTGGCAGATATACGACTGGTATCTGGCTCCCAATGCTTCTTATTATTTTGCAAAAAAAGCTATGGAACCGGTGCACGTACAGTTGAATGCGAATGATTTCAGGGTTTCTGTGATTAATGCCTCCCATCAGACACTGCAAGACGTGAAAGTGACGGCTAAAGTTATCAACAATGACATGGAAGTGGCTTGGGAGGACTCCCAGCGGATAACTGTTTCTCCCGATTGCTATCAGGAGATTGTTACGGTGCCCCGGTGTGGAAAATACTCTTATAATTACTTTGTGAAGCTGGAGCTGCATGATAAATACGGTAAACTTCTGTCCGAGAACCTATATTGGTTCTATTCCCAGCATATGGATTTCTTTTGGTTCACTTCTATGGAGAAACCGGAATTGAAGGAGGAGGTTGAAGTTACCAAAGAGGAAGGGGAATATGTCTTTTCTATTTGTTTGAAGAACGAATCGGATCGTTTGTCCCATTTCAATCATCTGACTTTGCTGGACGTCCGGGGTAAGGAGATTAATCCGGTATTCTGGAGTGACAATTTTATTACGCTCTTTCCGGGAGATGAAAAGGTAATAACGGCTCGTGTGGCAGTATCCGATGCCGGAGATACACCTCCTGTGTTCTTCCGGGCACGATGATGAATAGATTGAATTTATTTATAATATAGTGTTATGAAAAAAATTATAGTGATTGGCAGTTCCAATGTGGACATGGTGGTGAGAACTTCTCATCTGCCTGCTCCCGGTGAGACGATTCTGGGAGGGGAATTCTTTATGAACCAGGGTGGAAAAGGAGCAAATCAGGCTGTTGCAATAAAGAGATTGGGCGGCAATCTGATATTTATGGCAAAATTGGGGAATGATGTATTAGGTCGGCAATCTGTCGGTTATTTTAAAAAGGAAGGAATTGATACAAGATATATTGCTCTCGATGAAGATTCTGCTTCCGGAGTAGCTCTGATCAGCGTGGACGATCATGCGGAGAATAGTATTGTAGTGGCATCCGGTGCCAACATGTTGTTGAACGAACAAGATGTGGATAAAATGTTGGAGGAAATGTGTGAGGGAGATATCCTCTTGATGCAATTGGAAATTCCGCTTCAAACAGTGGAGTATGCTGCCAGAAAGGCTTTCGGGAAAGGAGTGAAGGTGGTGCTGAATCCGGCTCCTGCCCGCAGTCTTCCCAAAGAATTGTTCCGGCATCTGTACATGGTCACTCCGAACCGCATCGAGGCGGAGATGCTTACGGGCATAAAGATTGCCAATGATGCCGATGTTGAGAAAGTGGCGGAAGAGATTTGCGCGATGGGGGTAAAGAATGTAATTATCACTTTGGGTTCGAAAGGATGTCTTATAAGGGAAGAGGGCGTTTCTTATCGTATAGATGCTTTCAAAGTGGCGCCTGTTGACACTACAGCTGCCGGAGATACGTTTAATGGGGCTTTGTGCGTAGGATTGTCAGAGGGCATGGACTTGAAACAAGCTGCTGTGATGGCTTCAAAAGCTTCATCCATAGCTGTAACCAGAATGGGAGCCCAGTCTTCTATTCCTTACCGTGAAGAGTTGTAATCATTAAAAACAATATTAAATATCACGATTATGTTTATAGTTGAAAGTTACGGATTGGCGGTAGCGTTGTGCTGGGTCACGATGTTATGCTGGGGATCATGGGGAAATACTCAAAAATTGTCAGCCCAAACATGGCGCTATGAATTGTTCTATTGGGATTATGTGATTGGTATACTTCTTTTTTCTTTGGTTTGGGGCTTGACACTGGGCAGCATTGGAGAAGGGGGACGCGGATTTATGCAGGACTTGCAGCAAGTTGGTATGGAGAATTTTTGGAGCGCTTTTCTGGGTGGCGTCATATTCAATGCCTCGAATATATTGTTGTCGGCTTCCATGTCGTTGGCTGGTATGTCGGTTGCTTTCCCGATAGGGGTGGGGTTGGCGTTGGTATTAGGCGTATTTGTCAATTACTTTAGTGTACCGAAGGGGGATCCTGTCACTCTTTTTGGGGGTGTCTTCTTGATTGTGTTGGCCATTGTTTTTAATGGGATTGCTTCCAGTAAAGTTTCTGAAGTATCAGGTCAGACTGTCCGAAAAAGAGGAGTTCTGATTGCTGTCTGCGCTGGTATTCTGATGGCGTTTTTCTATCGTTTTGTCGCCGCTGCTATGGATTTGGAAAATCTGGAATCGCCTGCTGTTGGTATGATGACTCCGTATTCTGCCTTGTTTGTGTTTGCAATAGGTATCTTTATCAGTAACTTTCTATTCAACTCTTTGTTAATGAGGAAACCTTTTACGGGGGTGCCTGTGGCTTACAGTCAATACTTCAAAGGAAATATGAATACTCATTTGGTTGGTATTTTGGGGGGTGCCATTTGGGCGTTGGGAACAGCGTGCAGTTATATTGCTGCCGGAACAGCCGGTGCTGCCATTTCCTATGGGTTGGGACAAGGGGCTACGATGGTTGCCGCATTATGGGGGGTGTTTATTTGGAAGGAATTCAAAGGGGCTTCTAAATCTACTAATCTATTGATTGCCTTGATGTTTATTCTCTTTATTTTAGGTTTGGCGTTAATTATTACGTCCGGTGGCAATTGATCTTTTATTAATTAAAAAAATGTGTATATTATGAAGAGGATTTTTCTGCCAATCCTATTGGGGGTACTGATGATATCAGCCGTACTGCCGTCGGCAGTAGTTTTTGCTGGCAATGATGTTCCTGGCCGACAGAGAAAACAGAAGGTGAAGGAATCTGTTTTGAGGGTGAAGCCCATTACTGGTACTTGGATAAATCTGGCATATAAGGATGTACGTAATAGATATACCAATCCGCAGAGTTTTGATAATACGGATCCGGAATTATGGAAAGCTAAAGTGCGGGAACTGTCAGCTATGGGCATTGAATATCTGGTATTCATGGAAGTTGCCAATGAGGGTAAGGCTTATTATCCCTCTCAATTAATGCCCTGGTGGTATGATAAAGATAAACAGAGTCCTGTGGAAGCCATTCTTGATGAGGCTGCCCGATATGACATGAAGGTTTTTATGAGTACTGGATGGGCAAAAGACCAGGATGATAATTTGCAGGATCCTGCTATCAAACAACGCCAATTGCAAATTATGGAGGAACTGGCCGTCTTTTATAAAAATCATAAAGCCTTTTATGGCTGGTATTTGCCGGTAGAGGATTGTCTTTGCCCCATTTTTGCAGAACATGCTGTACAATCGGTTAATGCATTGACCAAAAAGGCAAAAGCATTGACTCCGGATAAGAAGACACTGATTTCTCCTTATGGTATCGGACTGTCTGATTTTGATAATCCGGAGTATGAGAAACAATTGGCAAAGCTGAAAGTCGACATCATAGCCTATCAGGACGAAGTGGGCTGTGTACGCGATAAATTCATGTTGCCTCGCTTAAAGAAGACTTGGAAACGGTTGAGAGACATCCACAACCGTCTGAATATTGAGATGTGGGCCAATTGTGAGACTTTCACTTGGGAACAGGGAACCAACGACCGTTCTTCGGCCTTGATTCCTGCCGCTTATCCGCGTCTTTTATCTCAACAAGTGGCTGCTTCTGTGGCAGGGGTTGACAGGATTATCTCATTTATGGTTTGTGGAATCATAGAAAGCCCCACGTCAACTTATCAGTTGGGGCAACCGGTGTGGTCACATAAAGTATACAATGACTATATGGCCTGGAAAAGGCGGATTGGCTGCTGGCAATTGGCCGAAGCTGCCTTTATGGAGAGATTGGCTAACGGGGCTACCATTGACATGGTGTTGGGAAAAGCGGATTTGAAGGCATTGCTTGATGGCAGGGTTGCCGAGGAAGACAGTAAAGATGCCCGTTGGGTGAAATTCGAGAAAGGTTATCATGAGCTTGTGGTAGATTTGCAGAAAAAGACCAGACTACGGAAAGTCATGCTTCGTATGCTGGACTATAATTTAGATGGAATAGGTATGCCGCTGAAAGTTTATCTGTTCACTTCGTTGGATGGAAAAGAATATAGATTAGCTTCTATCAAGGATACTCCCCATTTCCCGAACAATCGGCATGATGCATGGATTGAAAACTTGTTATTTGATCAATTGGATGAAAGCATCCGTTATATGAAGGTGGCTTTCGAAGCTTCGCAACAAGTGTATATGGATGAGTTGTTTGTTAATCCGGTGATAAAATAAAGACCAGTTGAGATGAGAGTGAGTTTGTGTTTATTAACGGTGTGGCTGTTTCTTGCTTGTGTAGGCCGCGGGGAAATTGCACCAATTCCTTCTTGGTCAAAATCGATGGCAAAGGAGAAATATATCCTAACCCCCAAAGCACCTGAGGTTCCACAGATTAATAGTCTATGGTGCAGCTTTGGAAATACAGAAAAAGTCTCTGTTCGTGATTTGTGGCATCAAAAGGATTTAGGGGAGTATAAAGGGGGATTTTGGACACAAGTTCCTTATCATGGAGTTACTTTTGTAAAAAAAATCACTCTTGTAGAGTGAACTGAAACTTTAAAATAAATAGTATGGAATTTGCTTTGGATAGATGGATTACCAAGCATAATGCTTGGATTGATGTTTTTGGACCAAACTACATGAGGTGGATATTTCGTGATGTGAAAATGACTATTTTGTTTTTGGGGCAGTTTCTCTTTGGTAAAGTGTTGCAGGTGTTTAAGGCAGGTGTGTTATTGGGAGCAGTGTCTTGCATACTATTTGTGCCAGGGCTAAAGGCAGAAAATTCTAGGCCATTTGTGATACCGGCATTACAGGAGTGGAAAGGCGGGGATGGCTATTGGCGCTCATCGTGTCGGTTGGTGTTGGACCCCCGCTATGCAGCAGAACTCAATCCGGTGGCAAACACATTTGCCGAAGATTTAGCAGTGATGTTTGGCAGGAAATATAAGGTGGCGGAAGGCGTTTCTGCCTGCTCGGGAGATATTTTTTTGACTTTGGCTGGAAAAGAAACAGAAGAGAATCCTGGAGCTGGATGTAAAAAATACAGACCGTACATTCGGCACAATCTTCGGTTCTGAGATTACAAGACGTTATCCGGACGGACTGGAAGAAGACAGCTATGTGCTGAAATGTAAGGGCGCAGGCGGACAGTCATTCGGAG
>ERZ779762.2001-NODE-2001-length-10315-cov-4.363060_pt1 | contig 10315 bp, 8 predicted proteins | sample MGYA00511887_ERZ779762 | MGnify/ENA primary metagenome ERZ779762 (study PRJEB29588, sample SAMEA2163052) | human gut metagenome | biome: human gut; feature: human-associated habitat; material: faeces | place: Denmark | collected 2008/2010 ...
GGATAGCTGTATCAATATGATGTATTTTATGTATCTGTGGCTTCCATTTATATTTGACATAGTTATTGCAGTCATTCTTTCATTCCTTAATGTAGAACGGGCAAATATGAAATTAAAAGAAAATATGCTGAATCAGTAAAGAAAATAGCCTCTCGAAATTTGCTTTAGGGGTTATATAGAAAAAGAAAATAAGAAAAGATATGAGGAGGATTATTATGAACGCTGATATGAAGTGGTTAGACAATCCGGAAGTGTTTCGTGTAAACCAGTTGGACGCACATAGTGACCATTGTTACTATATGGATTATACAGATATGGAAAAATCAGAAAATCCGTTGACACAGTCATTGAATGGACAATGGGAGTTTGCTTTTAGTAAAAATGTAATGGACCGACCGGAAAATTTCTATGAGGAAAATTTTGATGCATCTTCATTTGATAAGATTATGGTTCCTGGACATATTGAGCTGGCAGGCTATGACAAAATACGCTATATCAATACGATGTATCCGTGGGAGGGAAAAGAATATCACAGGGGTGCGTATAGTATGGGGAGTACCGGGGACGAGGCAGGAATGTTTTCCGAGGCAGAGTATAATCCGGTCGGCTCTTATATCAAACGATTTGATCTGAGTGAGCAAATGCGTAAAAAGAAAATCCGTATTTGTTTTGAAGGTGTGGAAGAAGCGATGTATCTGTGGCTGAATGGTCAGTTTGTAGGATATGCAGAGGATAGTTTTACACCGTCAGAATTTGATCTGACACCATTTATCAGAGAAAAAGGAAATGTGCTGGCAGTTCAGGTTCACAAAATGAGTACAGCAGCATTTTTGGAGGATCAGGACTTTTTCCGTTTTTTTGGAATTTTCAGAAATGTAACTTTAAAAGCAGTGCCAGAGGTGCATTTGGAAGATGTATGGTTTCAACCGACACTAAACAAGGATAATGCAAGCGGCAGGGTATCGGTAAAGATAAAAGTAACTGCTCCAGAAGGAAAAAAAGTAGCTGCCCATTTTGTGTTAAAAGACCGGGAGAATAATCAGGTGGCAGAGGACAATATCACCTTAGAGGAAAAAGCTGGAAGTCTTGTAGGAGTGATAGATACTGAGGTTGGAAGTGTTAAGGCATGGGATAATCACTGCCCATATCTGTATCACGCATATGTAGAGCTTAGAGGCGAAGATGGAGAAATATTAGAGATAATTCCATATGACATAGGTTTCAGAAGACTGGAAATGATTGACAAGGTAATCTATTTAAATGGTAAACGTCTTGTCATTACCGGAGTAAACCGTCATGAGTGGAGTGCAAAGACGGGAAGAAGCATCAGTATGGATGAAATGACAGCAGACATTGATTGTATGATTAGAAATAATATCAATGCAGTACGCACCTGCCATTATCCGGATCAGATACCGTGGTATTACCTGTGTGATAAAGCAGGCATTTATGTAATGGCAGAAACGAATATGGAAAGTCATGGAACATTCCAGAAACTTGGTACGATTGAACCATCGTGCAGCATACCTTGTTCTATTCCACAATGGCGGGCGGCTGTTGTTGACAGGGCTAGGAGTAATTTTGAAACTTTTAAAAACCACACAGCAATTCTTTTCTGGTCTTTAGGAAATGAATCTTATGCGGGTGATGACATAGAAGCAATGAATACTTACTTCAAGGAAAAGCAGGATGGCAGATTTGTTCATTATGAAAGTTCTTTCTATGACCGTAATTATGAGGAAACCATATCAGATGTAGAGAGCAGAATGTATGCAAAGCCTTATGAAGTGGAGGAATATTTAAATAATAATCCAAAGAAACCTTATCTTTTGTGTGAGTATATGCATGATATGGGTAATTCGATGGGAGGACTTGGTACTTATATGAAGTTAATAGATAAGTATGAGATGTACCACGGTGGATTTATCTGGGATTTCATTGATCAGGCACTTCTCGTGAAAGATGAAGTGACAGGAAAAGAAGTTTTGCGTTATGGCGGAGACTTTGATGATAAGCCTTCTGATTATGAGTTTTCAGGAAATGGAATTGTATTTGCAGACCGTAAGGAAAAACCAGCTATGCAGGAAGTGAGGTATTACTATGGCTTATACAGATAAGAATAAATTGAGAGTTGTATATGGAGATTATACACTTGGAGTACATGGAAAAGGGTTTGACTATATATTCTCTTATTCACAGGGCGGTCTGGAGTCTGTAGTAAAAAACGGTTATGAATGGTTGTATCGTTGTCCAAGACCTACTTTTTGGAGAGCATTAACAGATAATGACAGAGGCAGCAGGTTTCATATTAAAAGTGGAAGCTGGCTCGCATCGGATATGTTCATTGACTGTAAAAAAACGGAAGTTATTATGGACGGTGAACTGCAAAAGCAGTATGCCCCGGACAATAACAGCTATGGCGGTGATGTAGCTGCCGGGAAAATAATTGTGAAATATACCTATGAGACTGTCAGCAATCCAGTAACAACAGTCATTGTATCTTATACCATTGATGTAACTGGAAATATCAAGGTGGATGTGGATTACACAGGAGTAAAGGGACTGCCGGAACTTCCGGTATTCGGAATGAGGTTTATTATGCCGACACTTGCAGATAAATATATGTACAAGGGATTATCGGGGGAAACCTATCCGGACAGAAAGGCAGGGGCAGAAAAAGGAATTTATGAGGTATCAGATTTGAGCCTGACACCATATCTGGTTCCACAGGAATGTGGCATGAGAATGGATACAGAGTGGTTGGAGATTACAAGACATACAAGTCTGGATAATAGCAGAATGGATAGTTCACCACAGACATTACGAATAGAGAAAAACGACAAGACATTTGCTTTTTCGTGTCTGCCTTATACGGCATCAGAGGTTGAAAACGCAACACACCATGAGGAACTGCCACCAGCAAGAAGAACAGTCCTTTGTGTCTATGGTGCAGTAAGAGGAGTCGGTGGAATTGATAGCTGGGGAAGTGATGTGGAAGATGATTATCGGATTAGTGCAGAAAAAGACATTCACTATTCCTTCATTATCCGCTAAGTTTGTTTGAGGAGTTGCTTGCGAGTGTTATTGGTATATGAGAACAGAATAGATGGAATAGTGGCAGAGTGGAAAAAAACAGTGCATTTTCCACCACATTTACATGAAGCAATAGAGGTAGTGTATGTAACAGATGGGGATATTGAGCTTGGAGTTGGACAAGAATTGTACCATATGGATGAGGGCGATTTTGCAATCGTGTTCCCGAATGTAATACATCATTATCAGGTGTTTGGGAAAAAAGAAAATAAGGTAATATACTTGTATCTTGATCCAACGCTGTTTCCATCCTATTACAAGGAGTTGCAGATATACAGCCCGAAGAATCCGGTTGTAAAAAAAGAGCAAGTGCATCCTGATGTAGTAAATGCCATAAAATATCTGGCAGGAATAACAGAGGGGAATCCCATGCTGATACAGGCTTATGTACAGATGATTCTTGCCCATGTTTTCGCAGAAATGCCAATGGTTGATAAAAGCACAGTAGGGAGTGATGACCTCATTTATAATGCGGTAGAATATGTAGCTAAAAATTTTAGAGAGAAAATCAGTCTTGAAAAAATGGCATACGATTTGTGCGTAAGCAGATATGTGTTATCAAGAATGTTTGCAAAAACCTTTCACTGTAATTTTAGTAAATATGTGAATGGAGTCCGGTTAAATTATGCAGTTACTGCGCTGGAAAACACAATGGATTCCATTACAAATATATGCCTTGATTGTGGGTTTGAAAGTCAAAGAACTTTTAACCGTGTTTTTAAGGATAGATACAAGATTACACCAAGAGAGTACAGAAAAAGGAGAGGACTTATTAATAAAAGCGTAGTAGTGAATGATAGAGGGGGGAAGAGGTAAGTGGAATGTGGCATTAAAATTTTGGAGCATTAGTATTATCTGGTTATCGGATATGTGGTTAAAAGAAAACCATGTATGTTCAATATTTTAGATTGAACATACATGGGCCTTTTTGTATTGTCGAATCCTACACCAGCTTCTTTCTTGCAGCCTTTTTCTTTGGTGCCGGCTCGGCAGCGGCTGTTGCGGCAGCCTGATTCTGGCGCTTGCGGAACCGGTCGGCTACATCTTTGATATATTTGTCTGAGGTAAAATGCTTTAAAGTATTTTCATCAATGGCAATCCGGTTATCCATGGTCTTCATGATATCCTGAATCTGGATAATGTCATAGATGTGCGGGTCACGCAAATCAAAGATTTCATTATTAGTAAACTGTAAGATAAGAGGTTTGGAATAATCCTCCGGGTTATCTTCAAGAATCATCGCCTTTTCGCCATTGGATAAATCTACACAGGCACCTCTCGGAAGAATGTGGATGCAAAGAGAAAGTGCACGGACAATCTTTGTATCATATTTTTCCGGAAACTCCTGCAAATATTTCATGGCAACGATTTCGGAAATCGGCTCATTGGTTAGGCTCATGGCGGTCATCCGGTCAAAGGCATCTGCAACCTGTAAAAGCTTTGTGCCGCTGCTGCGGAAAATCTTGGATGGCTCAGCAGCCTCTTCCGGAGCGGAGAGTGTAATAAACTGGGTAATGATTCTTAAAGCATCCGGTGATAACTTTATACTGTGAGTCTGCGGATTCAGATAATCTAAGCTCTTGATACGGCAGGCAAGGATTTTCTTTTCGTCTTCTTCTGTTAAAGGATCCGTTTTTTCAGCAATCTCGGTCGGAACTAAAAGCCAGCCAAAATCATAGAGCAGAGCAGCCGTTACACAGGTCTGCTGAAAATCATCCGGCATATTTAACTGGTGAGTCAGCATGGCGACCAGAATAGCAACGCTGATGGAATGCTTGTATACATAATCCGCAGAGCTTCTTAAATTCTGCGCAAAGTTCAGCTTGTGGTCAAGACGGCCATACTGGGACAGAATCGAAGAGACCAGCGTTGGAAGCTTGTCCGGCTGTCTGCCTTTACGAATCATATCCATGCAGTCGCGAAGCTGGAACATGGAAATGGTCTGGAACTGTTCGAAAGCAATATCCTCGTCGGATAATGGCGGAACCGGTTCGGCAGGCTCCAGAATATAAATACCAATCAGCTCGAAATTCCGGATACTTTCGATACCCTGCTGGGTCAGTCTGGTGTCGCGGTCATAAAGCATGACGCCCAATTTATTATAGATAGGTTTAGCAAGACGCATGCCGGGTTTTAAGTCATCTGTCCGTATAAATAGCATAGCGGTTACCTCCTTACAAAATATGTTTTTCTCCGTTAAAATTCCTAGTTCAAATATAGCACAAGCAGAGAGGAAAAACAATCTTGGGATTGAAAAAGAAGTGTAGTTTTTCGTTGCATTTTCATAAGAATGCCGTCTATAATAAAGGAAGAAAACAAGAGGCGTGATAAATCCATAAAAGAGGATAAAGATATGAAGAAAAACAGTAAACGACGTATGTTTTCCGCATTGCTGATACTGTTTCTGATGATACAGATGACGGTGCAGGCAGACACCGGCACCAAGGAAAGGGTGGATCTGGCATCTAAGGACACCGGAAGCAGCGTGGAAGAGCTGGAACGTCAGAGAGAGGAACAGCAGTCGCAGCTTGATTCCTTGAAAGAATATCAGATAAATCTTTCTGATGAACTGACGGAATTAAATAATGGATTGCAGGAAATCAGCAACGAACTGGCGGATACCCAGGATGAAATTGCGGCGAAAAATGTGGAGATTGATGCAGCAGAAAGCCGGATTGCAGAGCTGACAACACGTTCTGAGAGCCAGTACGAAGCCATGAAGAAAAGAGTACAATATATGTACGAAAATGGCAATCAGTCTTACCTGGAGCTGCTGCTTGGAGCAAGCTCTTTTTCGGATTTTTTAAACCGGATGGAATATGCCAAATCTATTTATGATTATGATAGGCAGGAGCTTTCTGATTATCAGGATACACTGGCTGAATTAAAACAGCAGAAGGAAGATTTAGAGACGGCAAAAGAAGAACTGCTGGCGGCAGAACAGACGAAGCAGGAGCAGAAGAGCAAGGCAGACAGTCTGGTGGCAGCCCAGCAGGAAAAAATAAGCGCAGCAAAGTCGGATGTAGCAGATGCAGAGACGGAAATAGCAGACACAGATGCGGAAATCGCAAGACAGAAAGCCTATGAGGAAGAATTAGAGACACAGAAGGCGAAAGAAGATGCTGCCCGTCAGGAGGAGATTAAGCGTCAGGAAGAGGAACTTATTAACAGTCAGCAGCCAGATGCTTCAGATAATAATGCAAATCCGGATGGGACATCCACCGGGGATAATACCACAGGAAGTGATGCTTCCGGTGGCGGGACAGTGAATGCCAGTGATGTTGCCATGCTGGCAGCACTGATCCAGTGCGAAGCAGGCGGCGAAAGCTATGAAGGGAAGCTTGCCGTTGGAAGCGTGGTCATGAACCGTGTGGATAGCAGTTATTTCCCGGATACCGTGGTAGGTGTCATCTATCAGAGCGGGCAGTTCTCACCGGTAGCCAGCGGTCGTTTCGCAGTAGTGCTTTCATCCGGGGCAGATGCGTCCTGTGTGCAGGCTGCCACAGAAGTATTAGCAGGCACAAGAACCTTAAACTGCTTATATTTCCGCAGAAACAACGGACTGATTAATGGAACTGTAATCGGAAACCATGTATTTTATTAAGGAAAGCTGAAAATCCGGCTCAATAAAGCAAGTTTCACTTGCAAAAATCCCCTTTCTATGATAACATCAGATTGTCGGGAAAGAGCCGGAAAGGCTTTCTTTTATTTTTTTTACAAAAGATTGTTAAAAAAATAACAATAGTAAAAGGCAAATTTAATTCAGAAGGAGACGAGAAAATGGCACAGAAAGTAGTTTTAGCAGGCGCATGTCGTACCGCAATCGGTAAAATGGGAGGAGCTTTAAGCAATACTCCAGCCGCAGATTTAGGCGCAATCGTAATCAAAGAAGCATTAAACAGAGCTGGTGTTAAACCAGAACAGGTTGATGAGGTAATGATGGGATGTGTAATCCAGGCAGCACAGGGACAGAACGTTGCACGTCAGGCTTCTATCAAAGCAGGTTTACCAATCGAGGTTCCTGCATTTACATTAAACGTAGTTTGTGGTTCTGGTTTGAAATGTGTAAACGAAGCTGCAAACATGATTATGGCTGGTCAGGCAGACATCGTTGTTGCAGGTGGTATGGAGAACATGTCTATGGCACCTTACGCTATGACAAAAGCTCGTTTTGGATATCGTATGAACAATGCAACAATTATCGATACCATGGTAAATGATGCATTAACAGACGCATTTAATCATTATCATATGATGATTACAGCAGAGAACGTATGTGACAAATACGGAATTACCCGTGAAGAGTTAGACGAGTTCTCAGCAAACAGCCAGCAGAAATGTGAAAAGGCAATTGCTGAAGGCAGATTCAAAGACGAAATCGTTCCTGTACCTGTTAAGGTTAAGAAAGAAACTGTTATGTTTGATACAGATGAGGGACCACGTCCAGGCACAACTGCTGAGTCATTAAGCAAATTAAGATGCTGCTCTGGTAAAGAGGGTGGACTTGTTACAGCAGGTAATGCTTCCGGTATCAACGATGGTGCAGCAGCAATCGTTGTTATGAGCGAAGAAAAAGCAAAAGAGCTTGGTGTTAAACCAATGGCTACATGGGTTGCAGGAGCACTTGGCGGAGTTGAGCCAGAAATCATGGGTGTTGGACCTGTTGCTTCTACAAAGAAAGTTCTTGCAAGAACCGGAATGTCTATCGATGATTTCGACTTAATCGAGGCAAACGAAGCATTCGCTGCTCAGTCAATCGCAGTTGCAAGAGATCTTGGATTTGATATGTCTAAGGTAAACGTAAACGGTGGTGCAATCGCACTTGGACATCCTGTTGGAGCATCTGGATGCCGTATCTTAGTTACATTGCTTCATGAGATGCAGAAGAGAGACGCTAAGAAAGGTCTTGCTACTCTGTGTATCGGTGGTGGAATGGGCTGCTCAACAATCGTTGAGAGAGACTAATTCACTCTTTCTGAATAAGTAAATATACCCGGGAAGTGCAAAACGCTTCTCGGGTCTTGTGTTGCAAGTTATAACCCAGAAGGCTTTCGTTTTCGGGTAAATATAATACATAATTTTTAAGGAGGACTAACATGAAAGTTGGCGTTATTGGTGCAGGTACCATGGGACAGGGCATTGCAAAAGCATTTGCTCAGGTAGAAGGATATGAAGTAGCTCTTTGCGACATCAAGCAGGAATGGGCTGATGGCGGAAAAGAGAAAATCGCAAAAGGATATGCAAGACTGGTAGAAAAAGGAAAAATGACACAGGAAACTGTTGACGGAATCCTTGCTAAAATCACACCAGGTTTAAAAGAGAATCTTTGCGCAGACTGCGATTTAATCGTAGAAGCAGCATTCGAAGATATGGGCGTTAAGAAGACAACATTCCAGGAGCTTGATAAGATTGCTAAACCAGAATGTATCTTTGCTTCTAATACATCCAGTCTTTCTATTACAGAAATCGGAAATGGTCTTACCCGTCCAATGGTAGGTATGCATTTCTTCAACCCGGCAGACAGAATGAAATTAATCGAAGTTATCGCTGGTGTAAATACTCCTGCTGAAACAGTAGAAGCTATTAAGAAAATCTCTGTAGAAATCGGAAAAACTCCGGTACAGGTAAATGAAGCTGCAGGTTTCGTAGTAAACCGTATCTTAATCCCAATGATTAACGAAGCTGCATTTATCAAAATGGAAGGTGTATCTGATATCGCAGGTATCGACGCAGCTATGAAGCTTGGTGCAAATCATCCAATGGGACCTCTTGAGTTAGGTGACTTCATTGGTCTTGACATCTGCCTTGCAATCATGGATGTACTTTACAACGAGACAGGCGACAGCAAATATCGTGCATGTCCATTAATCCGTAAAATGGTTCGTGGTGGTAACCTCGGCGCTAAGAGCGGAAAAGGATTCTATGTATACAACGCTGACCGTACAAAGACCCCGGTTGACGCTCAGTAAAATAAAATTTATGGAGGATTTCAGAACATGGATTTCAGTTTAGATAAGAAACATGAAATGGCGAGAACTCTGTTCAGAGATTTCGCAGAAAACGAAGTAAAACCTCTGGCTCAGGAAGTTGATGAGACAGAAGTATTCCCACAGGGAACAGTTGATAAAATGGCAAAATTTGGTTTCATGGGAATTCCGGTACCAAAGGAGTACGGCGGACAGGGATGTGACCCATTAACCTATGTTATGTGTGTAGAAGAGTTATCTAAAGTTTGTGGTACAACAGGTGTTATCGTATCTGCACATACTTCTCTTTGCATCGACCCAATTATGACTTACGGTACAGAAGAGCAGAAACAGAAATATGTAAAACCACTTGCAACAGGTGAGAAGCTTGGTGCATTCGCATTAACAGAGCCTGGTGCTGGTACAGATGCCCAGGGAGCACAGACCAAGGCTGTATTAGATGGTGATGAGTGGGTATTAAACGGATCTAAATGCTTTATTACAAACGGTAAAGTTGCAGACGTTTATATCGTAATTGCAATCACAAGTGTTACCGAAGATAAGAGAGGAAGAAAGAAGAAGAACTTCTCTGCATTCATCGTGGACAAGGGAGCTCCTGGATTCTCCTTCGGAACAAAAGAAAAGAAAATGGGTATCCGTGGATCATCTACATACGAGTTAATCTTCGAAGACTGCAGAATTCCAAAGGAAAATCTGTTAGGACCGGAAGGAAAAGGATTCCCAATCGCTATGCATACTCTGGATGGCGGACGTATCGGTATCGCAGCTCAGGCACTTGGTATTGCAGAAGGTGCATTAGACAGAGCAGTTGCATACACCAAAGAAAGAAAACAGTTTGGTCGTTCTATCGCTCAGCAGCAGAATACCCAGTTCAAGCTTGCTGATATGGCAACCAGAATTGAAGCAGCTCAGATGCTGGTTTACAAAGCTGCTATGGCTAAAGCAACACAGAAGGTATATTCTGTAGAAGCAGCAAAAGCAAAATTATTCGCAGCAGAAACCGCAATGGCAGTTACTACAGAAGTAGTTCAGTTATTCGGTGGATACGGATACATCAGAGAATACGATGTAGAACGTATGATGCGCGATGCTAAGATCACAGAAATCTACGAAGGAACATCTGAAGTTCAGCGTATGGTTATTTCTGGAAACTTATTGAAATAGGGAGGTACTTACCGTGAAGATAGTTGTTTGTGTAAAACAGGTACCAGATACAAAAGGTGGAGTTAAATTCA
>ERZ779762.2004-NODE-2004-length-10267-cov-6.726890_pt1 | contig 10267 bp, 9 predicted proteins | sample MGYA00511887_ERZ779762 | MGnify/ENA primary metagenome ERZ779762 (study PRJEB29588, sample SAMEA2163052) | human gut metagenome | biome: human gut; feature: human-associated habitat; material: faeces | place: Denmark | collected 2008/2010 ...
CCGGAAAGAAGCTCTGAACACCAGCATTCTGGAAGAAGAGCTGAAAAAGCCCGTCCTGACCCGCGAGTGGATGCGGTTCTGGTTTGAAAAATTCCGCAAGGGTGACATGAGAGACATGGAGCACCAGCGGCAGATCATTGATACCTTTGTCAACTCGGTCTACGTCTTTGACGACCGGGTCGTGCTCAATTTCAACTTCACGGACGATTCCAAAACCATCTCCCGTGAAGAGGTGTTGGGTTCGAGTGCTGTGGAGAATGCTCCACCACAAAAATCCTCAGACTTTCGTCTGAGGATTTTTTGTTTGGTGGCGGTACAGGACTCGAACAGGGCGGCTCTGACGACGCCAGTCGGCAGAGTAAGCAATCAGCCCAGTGGGCTGTTGCTTAGCCCGCGGTTCCCAACGGCTAGGAATGTCTACCGGGATGACTGCCGTTTTGTGGTGGGCGGTACAGGACGAGAACCGGAACGAGCAAAGGCAGGGTATCACTATGGTAGTGGTATCCTGCCTTTTGCTATTCTTAATAGAGTATGGTATACTCGGCTCAGTTCAACAAATCTGCATTTGGAGGATTGAATCATGTGGAATGAATTAGGCATAAGCGGAGGAACCGCAATTATTATTTTGATTGCGCTGTATTTCGTTATCAAATGGGCAGTTAAAAATGGCATCAAAGAAGCATATAGTGCTATCACCGGAAAGAAAACCGATGAAGATATCCAAAACGAAAAAGAGCTGAAAGAACTTGGATTGGATTCGGAAGATCAATAACTTCGCGTTTGCGCAGCGATGAAAGAGGCTGTTGCAAAATAGCTCTCTGAAAAATCATGTACAAAACCCGGAACCTTTTCAGGGCCAATGGCTCAGAAAGGATTCCGGGTTTCTGATTTTGCGCTATTCCTTTGTGCAAGCTGCTATCGCATTTTTATTTTGCAACAGCCCCTCTTTTTTATTTCCGGAGATTTTATTTTCGGGTATAGGCTTCCATGCCGTGCTCGGCGGGGTCGTAATATTCCATCAGGGTGATGTAGTTTTCCGGGTAGTGGCAGAATGCCGCACGCAGAACGCTGTCTGCCGGGCCGTTCACGCTCATCAGGCTGAGGATGTAGTACACCAGCAGCTTCAGCACATCGCTCTCCACCTCGTAGCACAGACCCACCGCCAGCACCGGCACCACCACCTGCTGCGCCCGCAGCGGCACAATGGCCCCCACCTGCTCCAGAATGGGTCGGCTCATGGCCGAAGCCGTCATCACGCAGCGCAGCACCTTCGTCCACGACATTTTACGGATGTTCTCCATGCTGCGCAGCCGTTCCATCACAGCTTCATCGTCCAGGATCACGCCCTCGGCTGCCTCTTTCTCCGAGAGGGTAAAGGCACACTGCAGCATATCCATAAAGGCAGCTTCATATTTTTCGTGGTAATTTGCGGCGCTTTTGCAGAACACCAGAGCCGCCGCGATCACCGAATCCACATCTTCCTTTGTGGCCAGCTGGTCGAACCGCAGCGGCACGCCGCCCATCCGGCTCTCGATGATGCTCAGATCATCCAGCTCGTTCTGGTACGCCGTGGAGGGCAGAAAGCGGTCGTTTCCGTTGCGGTGGTAGCCCCACTCTTCCGGCATCACGCGGGCCACGATGTCGCCGCTGGAAATGATGTTGAAGATATTGCTTACATCCCAATCCGTTTTCAGTCCGCCGTCTGCAGTGTGGTCGTTGTCGTAGTCCGCCTGCAGATCCGGGCGGTCCGCTGCCGTCAGTGCCGCCGGTGCGGCAAAGGTGTAAACAAAGGTATTTTTCTGCGCGATCTGCGGCAGCTGCTGCCGGATGCGCGCCGCCGTCAGGTTTGCCACAGCCGCGCCGCGGCTGTAGCCGCCCAGCCAGAGCTTGATGGTGCCCAGCGTTCCCGCTGCAGCCTCGGCTTTTTTCAGGTAGTCCTGCAGATCCTCAAAAAAATGCTCTGCTGCTGTCACAAAGCCATAGTGCCCGCCGCCTTCGCCCACATGCAGGTTGCTGGCCCACTCGGCACCATAGCCGACACCGCGCAGCATGGCTGCAATAATGGTGGTGCGCTGGCCATCCTGTACCAGTGTTTTCTGCGCAAAAGCACAGCCCGCGGTATCCACCGGGGTGTTCAGGCTGCACTGGTAGCCCGCATAGACCGCATTGGCAAAGCCAAGCTTCTGGTAGGCATCCGCAATGCTGTCCTCACGGCCCGCTTCACCCTCCACCCAGTAAAGCGCATCGCTCTGGTAGGTGTTGCCGCTTGCCGCCACAAGGCCCAGCGTTGCCAGTGCCAGCTTGTGGCTGTACTGCAGCGCCGTGTTCTCAAAAAAGGCATCTGTATAATAAAAATCGTGGGAGAGATCTGTTTCGCTGTGGTCGCTGCGGAAGGCAAAGGAGTAGTAATCCTCCGGCACCGCACTGCCCACCACAGCCTGTGCGGCCTGCGGCATCAAAGCCTCTGCCGCCGCGTGCGGGGACAGCACGCCTGCCACGGCAGCTGCTGCCGCCTTGCAAAAGGCACGTCGTTTTATGGTCTTCATCTTTCTGCTCCAATCAAGGCTTCTGCATAAAACCAGCCTGTTCTTCTAAGTATAGCGGATTTTGCACGCTGATACAATCGCTCTTTCTTAATAAAAAAACAGTCCATGCTCCACACACAGACTGTTTTATGGTATAGTATAAAGGTGTCCGGCTCACCTCAGCTCGATCTGCCTGCAGTAGTCCACGATGTGGTGGAACATCTGTTCCACTGCCGGGGCCATTGCGGCGGGGCGCTGCACAGCCAGGCCCACCACACGGTCTTCCTCTGGCTCGATGGGATAGATCTTGATCGCAGCCTTGCAGTCGCGCAGCAGCATCTGCGGCATGATGGAAATGCCCAGACCTGCTTCCACCATGGCGATGTTGGACTGGTCGTCGATGACATGGCAGCGGCGCTCGGTGCCGATCTTATATTTTTTCAGGAACTGGCGCATTTCAGCATCGGTGGCATCGCACTGCACAACGAAGCTTTGGCCGTTCATCAGGGCGGGAGTCATCACGCCGTTTTCCGGTTCGGGCCAGTCCTGCGGCACGATGCACAGCAGCGGCTCGCGGAACAGCTCGGTGAGGTTGAACTCTTCACGGCAGGTGGAGGAAAGGAACGCGATATCCACCTGACCGGTTCGCAGCCATTCCTTCACATCGTCGTAGGTGCCCTGATACACCTCGATCTCGATCTGCGGGTAGTGGGTCATAAAGCTTTTGAGCAGGCCCGGCAGCAGCGAAGCACACACCGAGTTGAATACGCCCAGCTTCACCTTGCCCTTTTCCAGGCCGTTCAGGCGGGCGATGCTCTGCTTGAGGGCCTCATCGCTGTTGAGCACATCGCGAATAGAGGGATACAGGGATGCGCCGTAGCTGGTCATGGATACGCCGTTTTTGCCGCGGTTGAACAGAGCAAAGCCCAGTTCCTCCTCCATTACGGCAATGGCGTGACTGATGGCCGATGGGGTCAGGTGCAGCTGCTGTGCCGCCTTGTTGAAGCTGCCCTGCCGGGCCACAGCATCAAAAATCTCGTAGGAAAAAAGCGTCATGCCCAAAGCCTCCTTCCGTTTTTACTGGTTCGGAGACGCCCGATTCTCTGTGAATCTTTTTCATCTTTCATTTGAGATAGTTCAATTATCTTCTTGATTGTACTATCCCGTGCCTTTTCTGTCAAGCATTTTTGCCCGATTTATGCGCCTTTCCGGCGTATTTTGTCAAAGATGACGCAGGAGCCTGCCAGCCTGCGCCGTATCATTAAAAAAGCACAAAAAGTAGATTTTTTATCAAGTGAGGGATTCCTTATGACCGAGACTGCCAAAGCCCCTGTCCGCTGCGGACTCAGCGGCACAGCGCTCAAATACATCGCCTGCATCACCATGCTCATTGATCACATCGGCGCTTCCTGCATCGAAGCCGGTATCCTGCTGCCGGCCCTCGCCGCCGGTGCTGCCAGCTGCGGTGGCATCCCGGTCAGCACCCTGCTGGCGGCAGACCGTGTGCTGCGGTATATCGGGCGGCTGGCCTTTCCCATCTTCTGCTTTCTGGCCGTGGAGGGCTTTCTGCACACCCACAACGTCAAAGGCTACCTTGGGCGGCTTCTGCTGTTCGGCCTTCTGAGCGAAGTACCTTTTGACCTTGCCTTTTTCCGCACACCGTTCGCCCCGCAGCACCAGAACGTTTACTGGACGCTGGCGCTGGGCGTGCTGGCTATGGCAGGGCTCAAGCGCTTTGAAAAGGAAAACGGCCTGCCCGGCTGGCAGGGGCTTGTGTGGGCGGGCGGCTGCGCCGCGCTGGCGCTGGCTGCCAACACCGACTACCACGCCATCGGCGTGCTCATCATCTGCACCCTGTACCTGACTCGCGCAGACCGCAAGCGGCAGTGCCTTGCAGGTGCGCTGCTGTTTTTGTTCGAGCTGACTGCGCCGCTGGCCTTTGTGCTGGTCTGGTTCTACAACGGGCAGCGCGGCGCGTGCAGTCCGCTGCAGAAAAAGGCCTTTTACTGGTTCTACCCGGTGCACCTGCTGGTGCTAGCAGGTATCACGAACCTTATGCTATAACAACAGAAAGCCCGCCGTCCAAAGACAGCGGGCTTTTTTTACAGCTTCTCACATCGGGAACATAACGCCCGTCAGCAGCAGCATGGCAGGCACTGTGACCAGCATACACACGGTGGAGTGGGCCACCGCCTGACTGGCAAGGGTCGCTTCGGTGCCGGTCTGCTTGGCCAGCACAGCGGCAAGGCTGCCGGCCGGGCAGCATGCGATGATGGACAGGCCGGTGCGCAGCACATTGTCCAGCGGCAGCAGCCACAGCAGCAGCATGAACAGCAGCGGGAACAGGATGCCGCGCAGCAGGGTGACCCGGTACAGGAAACCGGTGTGCAGCAGCGCACGGATGTCGCTGTCTGCCAGCAGCACACCTACGATCATGAGCGCCAGCGGGGTGGTGCAGCCGCCCACCGCACTGCAGAACTGCTGCACCGGTGCGGGCAGCCGCCAGCCGGTGGCCAGCAGCACCAGCATAGCCACTGTGGCAATGTTGGTGGGGGTGATGAAGGTCTTGAGCCGGATCTTCTCGCCGGGGCGGAACAGGCACACCACATAGGTAAAGAACCATACATTATAAGAGGCCATGGCCATGCCTGCAAACACAGTGCCGCGCGCGGTGCCCAGCAGGGCGCTGCACAGCGGCAGGCCGATGAAGCCGCAGTTGGGCATAGCCGCCGTGCCCACCAGCACCGCATACTTGCCCGGCGTGTCGTGGTGCAGCCAGCTGCTCAACCGGCACAGGCCGGTGGTCACCACAAACAGTGCCAGCAGCAGCACGAACAGCACCCCTGCCTGAGTGAGCAGCTCCGGCTCACCGTCCACGGCTGCACCAGCCAGCATGGTACAGGGCAGCAGAAGCCTCATGATAAAATCCGACAAAAACTTGCTGTCATGATCCTTGATGATGCCGCTGCGTGCACCTACATAGCCCAGCAGCACTTCCAGAAAGATCACCGTGATCTGACCTGCCAAAACGCCAAACGCCATTGGTTTCTCCTTTTTGTTCCACAAGCCGCATTTTTCCTTTATAAAGGAAAAAGCCCATTGATTTCAACGAATCAACGAGCTTTTTCTTGGCGGAGTAGGAGGGATTTGAACCCTCGCGCCGTTGTTTAGACGACCTACGCCCTTAGCAGGGGCGCCTCTTCGACCTCTTGAGTACTACTCCAGAGCAAAGTGTGTTACACTTATTCAATAAAAAATGGCGGAGAGAGTGGGATTCGAACCCACGGTACGTTGCCGTACGGCAGTTTTCAAGACTGCTTCCTTAAACCACTCGGACATCTCTCCTTGTGGACATCCGCCTTACGCCGTGTCGAATGCCTATTTAATTTACCAGATTTGCACGCCGGTGTCAAGCCTTTGGGGCAATTTTTTTCTTTCAGCCCTTAAAAACAAAATTTACCACAACCTTTTTGGGTCTTGGCCTGTTTCAGGTCTTTACAAGTACACCTTTTTGTTGTATAATAAACACAAGAAAATTTCCTCGCGGTGTAAAGGAGAAATATACCATGTCGTTTTCAGAACTTTTGAAGCAGTGCCGCAAAAAGCAGGGCATCAGCCAGGCTGAGCTGGCTTCCAAACTGGGCGTGACACAGCAGGCTGTCGGCAAATGGGAAAGCGGCAAGTCCTCTCCCGATCCGTCTACCGTGGCCCGCATTGCCGAGCTTTTGAACACCACAGCAGATTATCTGCTGGGCCTGTACCGCCCGGTAAGCAATGTTTCCGCCCCGGAAGAGCGGTTCTTTGGCAGCTATTCTGAAAGCCTGATCCCGGTGATCGGCACGGTAAAGGCCGGTTACGGTGCCCTCGCCTTTGAGGAGGACTACGGTCAGGAGTATGCCCGTGTGAAGGACCCCTCCAACTATTTTTATCTGGTGGTGCGCGGCGACAGCATGGAGCCCCGCATTCAGGACGGCGACCTTGCCCTTGTGCACAAGCAGGACACACTGGAAAACGGCGACCTTGGCGTGCTGATCTACGGCGATGAGGGCGAGGGCACCCTGAAGCGCTATATCCAGCGCGGCAACTGCGTGGTGCTGCAGCCCTTCAACCCGGCCTACAGCGAAATGGTCATCAAGGGTGAGGACCTGAACCATCTGCACATCGCCGGCCGCGTGGTGGAAACAAAAGCGAAGTGGTAATAACTCCTTCCGTCTGCTCACGCTGTTCGCAGCCACCTCCCTCATGGAGGGAGGCCTTGGCAAAACCGGAAACTTTCCCGTACTGCCAAAGGCTCCTCCTCCGGGGGAGCTGGCACGGCGGCAGCCGTGACTGAAGGAGTTCGGCACAAATTGATGTAAAGCCATCTGCAATTTTGCGCATGGCTTTATTTTTTGACCCTTTTCCCACTTTGGAGGTGTATTCTGCATGGAACAGACCCTGATGGACAAGCTTACCATTCTGGCCGACAGCGCCAAATATGATGTTGCCTGCACCTCCAGCGGCGCATCCCGCACCGCGCGGGCAGGCATTCTTGGCAGCTGCTATGCACCGGGCTGCTGCCACGCCTTTACCGCCGACGGCCGCTGCGTGAGCCTTTTAAAGGTGCTCATGACCAACTGCTGTGCCTTCGACTGCAGCTATTGCGTCAACCGCAAGTCCAACGATATCCCCCGTGCCACCTTCACGCCCCGGGAATTGGCTGAGCTGACTGTGGAGTTTTACCGCCGCAACTACATTGAAGGGTTGTTCCTTTCCAGCGCGGTGCTGGGCACGCCGGACTACACCACCGAACGGATGCTGGCCACCCTGCGGCTGCTGCGGGGCGAATACCGCTTTGGGGGCTACATCCACGCCAAGGCCATCCCCGGCACAAGCCCGGAACTGTTGCAGCAGCTGGGATATCTGGCCGACCGCCTGAGCGTGAATGTGGAGCTGCCCAGTGAGCAGAGCCTGAACCTGCTGGCCCCGGACAAAGGGCGGCACTCCATTTTCCGGCCCATGAAGCAGATCGCAGTTTCCGGCGCGCAGAGCAAACAGGAGCTGACCGTCTACCGCCATGCGCCAAAGTTTGCACCCGCCGGGCAGAGCACCCAGATGATCGTAGGCGCTTCACCGGAGACAGACTACCACATTTTAAAGCTCACTGAGGGCATGTACCAGAAGTACAGTCTGAAACGGGTGTTCTACTCCGCCTACATCCCGGTAACCGAGGACACCCGCCTGCCTGCGCTGGACACCAAACCCCCGCTTTTGCGGGAGCACCGGCTGTATCAGGCTGACTGGCTGCTGCGGTTTTACCAGTTCAAGGCAGACGAAATTCTGGATGAAGCCAACCAGAACTTCAACCCCTACCTCGACCCAAAATGCAACTGGGCCGTGCAGCACTACGGGCTTTTTCCGGTAGATGTGAACCGCGCGCCCTTTGAAATGTTGCTGCGTGTGCCGGGCATCGGCCCCAAAAGCGCCCGGCGCATCTGGCACGCGCGCAAGCTTTCCAGCCTTGGGCTGGACGAGCTGAAGCGCATGGGCGTGGTGCTCAAGCGGGCACAGTATTTCATCACCTGCAAGGGTTTTGCGGGTGCGCACCCGGGCCGCGGCACCGCCGGGCGGGAGCGCATCACGCAGGCGCTCATCGACCCCAACGTGTTCGGCGGCAGCTGCGAACAGCTCAGTCTGTTCACGCCGCCTGCGGTGGACGATCTGATCACGCAGGGCGTGGCACCGCGCGCAGCCATGCGCATGGTGCGGGAGGAGGCGGTGCAATGTCTGGCGAAGGCGCTGTAAATGTTCAAGTTCAGAAAGCCCGCAGGCTCCACGATGCGGATGTGGTGTACCTCTACGATAGCAGCTTTGAAGGCTTTCTGTGCTGCGTGTTCGAGAGCTTTGCCCAGCACGAGATCCCCTTTGCGGTGTGGACACCCCAGCGAGAGACCTCCACGCTCTATCCGGTGAAGAACATCCCCACCGACCACGCCAAGGCTCAGCGGGTGTTTGCCAGCTTTGGCAGAAAGCTTGGCCCCGAGACAGAGTACCTCGTCAGCCGGGATTTCCTCTCCGGGCGGGAGGACAAAGAGCTGCTGCTCATCCGCTTTCTGCATCTGGCCTTCGCCCTCGGCCCCGGCACCGTGAAGCGCACCGGCCACCCGGACGTGGCCCCGCTGTATGAGATGAAGAAAAGCCTTGACTGGGAAGTGGACAAGTTTCAGGGCTTTGTGCGGTTTGAGGAGCACGACGGGATGCTGGGCGCCGTCATCCACCCCAAAAACTACATCCTGCCGCTGCTGCGGCCCCACTTTTGCGGACGGTTCCCGGAAGAAAACTTTATGATCTACGATGCGGTGCATCAGGCTGTGCTGCTGCAGGAGGACCACAAGGCCCGGCTGCTGGAGCTGGCTGCACCGCTGGAGCTGCCGCCGCCCAGCGAGCGGGAGCAGCAGTTTCAGGCATTGTGGAAGCAGTTCTACCAGACGCTGGAGATCAAGGCCCGCCACAACGAAAAATGCCGCATGACCCACTGCCCCAAGCGCTTTTGGGCCGATATGGTGGAGATGAAAGATGAATTTTAACAAAAACGTTGCATCTGCGGCGTTGCAACCCCCAAAACCTATGGTATACTATAAGAGATATCCGGCAGGCCTTCTGCCGAACACTCCCGCACTGCTGCGGGGCAACACAAAAGGAGTATTGTAGCGTTATGGTTCGCATTACTATGGAAGACGGCGGCATCATCGATATCGAGCTGAACGAAGAAGCCGCTCCTATCACCTGTGAGAATTTCAAGAAGCTGGTCAGCGAGGGCTTTTACAACGGCCTGACCTTCCACCGCGTGATCCCCGGCTTTATGATCCAGGGCGGCTGCCCGCTGGGCAACGGCACCGGCGGCCCGGGCTACGACTTCGACGATGAAATTGTTCCTGATCTGAAGTTCGACCACCCGTACCTGCTGGCCATGGCGAACGCCGGCCTGCGTCGTGGCATGGACGGCAAGATCCACGGCACCAACGGTTCCCAGTTCTTCATCACCACCGTGCCGACCCCGTGGCTGGACGGTCACCACACCATCTTCGGTGAGGTCGCCGATGACGACTCCAAGAAGGTCGTCGATAAGCTCGAAACACTGGACACCGATCCAATGGATCGCCCGCTCGAGCCGGCCGTGATTCTGTCCGTGGACGTGGCGGAGTAAGACCGACAACATATACGGCAAAGGTCCTGATTGGTATTCCAGTCAGGACCTTTTCGTGTTCTTGGCTCCCCTCACAGAGGGGAGCCAGATGATCATTGATCCAGGAAGTCGCGCAGGGTCTGCGAACGGGATGGGTGGCGCAGCTTGGACATGGTCTTGGACTCGATCTGACGGATGCGTTCACGGGTCACGCCATACACACGGCCGATGTCGTCCAGCGTCTTCGGCTGGCCGTCTTCAAGGCCATAGCGCATCTCGGAACCGGTGGCGATCGTACCGGAAATGATGTTCACGCCATGGTCGGAAAGCACACGTGTCACGTCCGAAAGCAGGTTTCGTCGATCCAGCGCCTCGACCTGAATCTTGACCATGAACAGGCCCTTGGTGCTGGTCCATTCGACTTCGACCACACGCTCAGGCTGCTTGTTTTTCAGATCGATCATGTTCTGGCAGTCGGTGCGGTGCACGGATACGCCCTGATTACGGGTGATGAAGCCGATGATATTGTCACCGGGCACCGGCATGCAGCAACGGGCCAGCTTGATCCACACATCGC
>ERZ779762.2005-NODE-2005-length-10266-cov-1.965332_pt1 | contig 10266 bp, 10 predicted proteins | sample MGYA00511887_ERZ779762 | MGnify/ENA primary metagenome ERZ779762 (study PRJEB29588, sample SAMEA2163052) | human gut metagenome | biome: human gut; feature: human-associated habitat; material: faeces | place: Denmark | collected 2008/2010 ...
CTACGAGATAGTAGACGCCAATGAGATATTTGGGGAGTATTTCAAGCTCGATGTGTCTGACTACAAGGACAAGATACTGAAGGAGAGCAAGATAGAGGTACTTCAGGATATCAATGCATGGTTCACAGCTTATAACAACTCCGGCACCAAAGAGGGAGATCTGATGGATGTTGAGATCACCATGGAGTCACTTCAGAAGGTGTTCAACACGGTTATGTATAAGTCTGAGGCTGATTACATCAACATGGTAGTCATAGATGTGACCAAGCAGAAGGAGACTGAGGAGAAGCTCAGCAAGGCCATCGTGGATGCGAATGCAGCATACAAGACACAGGCCGAGTTCCTTGCAAACATGAGCCACGAGATAAGAACACCTATAAACGGTATTCTCGGTATGCTCCAGCTCACACTTATGGCTGAGGATCTTCAGGCTGATTACAGAGATAACCTTATCACAGCTAAGAACTGTGCAGACACACTGCTCAGACTTATCAATGATATTCTTGATATAAGCAAGCTTGAGGCTGGTAAGTACAAGATCAAGGAAGAGACATTTGACATCAGGACTGCCATTGAGGACACAGTTGCTGCACAGGTTCCGATCGCAACCAACAAGGGACTGCAGCTCGACTGTTCATTTGGAAGCAATATTCCAAAGCTTGTCCGCGGTGATGGACAGAGAATCCAGCAGGTTCTCAACTGCCTGCTTTCAAATGCTATCAAGTTTACATCCGAGGGAAGCGTAAGAGTTAAGATAGCATCCATGGATGATGGGGACAACAAGATTAAGATCAGAATGGCAGTTGCAGATACCGGTATAGGTATCTCAGAGGCTAACATGAGCAAGCTGTTCATAAGATTCAGCCAGGTAGATGCATCAGATACAAGAAAGTACGGTGGTTCAGGTCTGGGACTTGTCATCACCAAGCAGATCGTTGAGCTGATGGGTGGTAACATCACAGTTCAGAGTAAGGAAGATATAGGTTCAACATTTATTGTTGAGATACCTCTCAAGGTCATCAAGGCTGCGGATGCGGCAGATGAGTTTCTCAAGGAGAAGGAGGAGCCAGCGGTATTCTCCATCAATGCACACAGCAAGGCAAGGATACTTGTTGCAGAGGATGAGCCGGTCAACCAGCAGGTTATCGGTAAGCTTCTCGGTATGGCAGGATTCTCATACGATATAGCTGAGAATGGCCAGAAGGCTGTTGAACTGTTCAAGACCAAGATATATGATGCGGCACTGTTTGACGTACAGATGCCAGTTATGGACGGTATAGCAGCTACACAGGAGATCAGGGAGATAGAGCGCAAGGAGAAGAGAAAGAGACTTCCGATCATTGCGGTTACGGCGAGAGCCATGTTCGGTGACAAGGAGAGGATCCTTGAGAACCAGCTTGATGATTATATCGCAAAGCCTTATAATCTCAATGATGTGGTTGATACACTGAATAAGTACATAGACGACTGATGTGAAAGGTCATAAGTATACATGACATAGTGAGAAACAAAGTCAAATTAAAAATCGGGGATTATGGAATCAACACCCATATTCCCGGTTTTTTTAGTTTTACATGGATATATTAAGGCAGATAAAGAAAGATCTATATTACATGGAGGTATATGATATGTCAGATTTTTTCCAGGATGTGTTCAACAAGACCAAGAAGTTTGCAAATAATGCGGTGGATGAGACGAAGGACGCAGCGCAGAAGGCAAAGCTCAACAACAAGATATCAAATGAGGTGCAGATGATCGACAGGAACATGGTCGAGATTGGCAAGTATTTCTACGAGCAGAACAAGGAGAATCCACCTCAGGAGCTGCTCCAGTATTTCAACAATGTAAAGGTTCTTCAGGACAGTATAGCCATAAGCAGGAGCGAGATACAGAACATTGATAATGCCATGGCGGCAAGGAAGCAGGCTGATATGAATCCTAATCAGAGTCCTAACCAGAACTATAACCGGAACCCAAATAACAATCAGAACATGGGAAATGGACAATTTTAGTAAAAAAAATTATATATACATGCTGTAAAATCAGAAGCCCGTTCGTAACAGGACGGGCTTTTTGTATATTGAAATTGGGCAATATACAGCCTGTATATAGCCGCAATTTATAAAATTTTCTTTATGAAATCCCCCCTTTACAAAGGCTGAGAGAGGGTGTAAGGTGTGCTTACAACTCAGAGAGAAGGGAGGACAGAGATCATATATTATGTAATACCATTGATCGCAACTGTGAGCATGGCGGTGGTATCGGACTTCAGAGACTGGAGGATTCCGAACAGGCTTATCGCAGTTGGCATGATACAGGGATTCCTGATGTCGGCAGTTGTCAGAGGACCGTGTGATGGACTTCTGAGCAGTGTGGCAGGCTGTGTTATTCCTGTGGTGATCTTGTTTGTATTATTTCACAAAAAAGCCTTGGGGGCAGGTGATATCAAGCTGCTGGCGACGGCTGGCACATTTGTAGGAACCGATGTGATCCGGGTGATTGTTTACTCCTTTTTGGCCGGAGGAGTTATATCTTTATTTTTTCTTTTAAAAGAAGTTTTAATGTCAGTTACGAATCGTAAAGAAATTTCAACAAAACAATTTTATAGGAATCTGATGAAGTCCAGGGTACATTTCTCTGCTGCCATAATGGGCGGAGTCATGTATTACGTGTGCACTACAGAGTGGAGGTGACAAAATTCAGCAGTACAAGATTGGAATACTGGATGGTGACAGGGCTTACATGATAAGTCTTATGAACCATATCAATTCGGACAGGGACAATCCGCTGTTTGCGCTTGCATTTTCATCGGAGGGAGAACTGTATGGGTATCTTGAGACTAAGACTCTGGATGTTCTGCTGATGGATGAGAATATTCCTCTGGATGAGAGCAAAGTGCCGGTGGCCTGCCGGATGATATTTATGACGAGGGATAGAGTCGATGGATCAGAAGAGATCAGCCATAACAGGATATTCAAATATTCCAGGGTACGGAACATTTCTTCAGAGATCCTCAGATATATGAATATAGACGATACGGACCGCAGAAGAAAGCTGTTCAGGTCGTATGCAGTTATATCACCCATAGGGAGGTGTGGTAAGACAAACCTTGCGGTCAGCCTGTGCATGAATGATGAGGTGCGGGGCGGCCTGTATGTGGGCATGGAGGAGTACAGTGCATTTCACGACCATGAGGACGTTCTGGCGAATGTGATATATCTGGTGAAACAGAGGTCACCGGATCTGACCGGATATATGGAGCAAAATATCGTGGAGCTTGAGGAATACAGCGTGCTTGGATATCTGGGATCGTACATAGATGCACTGGAGCTGGACACGGAGGATATGGTGTGGCTCATAGACGAGTTCCGCAGATGGGGCAGATATACAACGGTTGTGTTTGATATGGGACAGGCGGTTCTCAAGGATCTGGCGATACTTGGGGCATTTGACGAGATAATGGTTCCTGAGCTTAAGGATGAATTGTCCCAGGACAAGCTTGGGATGTTCGAGAGGGTTCTGGAGAGAAGGGAGCTCGGCAAGATTGCTCGGAGGCTGCACAGGTTGAACGTGCCGCTGGCGGTTCCGGGAAGTGCGGAGATGCTGAGATTTATAGAAAGTGAAATAGGAAGCAGAAGATGAAACAGGATGACAGACAGTTGATACGAAGCAAGGTCATGCAGAGTATAGATATGTCGGGTGACATAGGAGATGAGCAGGTCAGCGATATGATCGACAGGTGTATTCTCGAATCTGAGTCCGGGAATGTGCTGAGCGTGAGGGATAAGCTTGCGCTGAAGAAGGAACTGTTCAACAGTCTGAGGAGGCTTGATATATTGTCAGAGCTTCTCGACGATGAAGCGGTGACTGAGATAATGATAAATGGCTGCAGCAATATATTTGTCGAGCGGGCAGGAAGGATGTACAGGTATGACAAGGCATTTGAGAGCGAGGAACGGCTCAAGACCATAATCCAGAGCATCGTAGCGGAGTGCAACAGGATAGTAAATGAGGCATCGCCGATAGTGGATGCAAGGCTTAAGGATGGTTCGAGAGTGAATGTGGTGCTGCCGCCGGTGAGCCTGAGCGGCAGCGTGATGACCATAAGAAAGTTTCCGAAGGACAAGATGACCATGGACAAGCTGGTGGAGATCGGATCAGTCACCATGGAGGTTGCTGATTTCCTGAAGAATCTGGTCGTGGCGGGCTACAACATAATCATCTCGGGAGGAACCGGCGCGGGCAAGACGACATTTCTGAATGCCCTGTCAGGGTATATACCGGCGGATGAGAGAATTGTCACGATAGAGGATTCGGCGGAGCTTCAGCTTGCGGGCATCGACAATCTGGTGAGCCTTGAGGCGAGAAGTGCAAATGTCGAGGGCGAAAATGCGGTGAGCATAAGGGATCTTATCAAGACGAGCCTCAGAATGAGACCTTCACGGATAATAGTGGGTGAGGTCAGGGATGCGGCGGCGATAGATATGCTTACTGCCATGAACACAGGACACGATGGAAGCCTGTCAACAGGACATGCAAATTCTGCCCGGGACATGCTGACGAGGCTTGAGACCATGGTTCTGATGGGTGCGGATATGCCTGTTCTGGCGATAAGGCAGCAGATAGCGTCGGCGGTGGACATAGTTGTCCAGCTTGGAAGACTGAGGGACAGATCCCGAAGATGTATAGAGATAAGCGAGGTCACAGGGCTGGAAGGAGGTGAATTTGTCATGAATAAATTGTATGAATTTCATGAGAGCAATATGGGAAAGGACAGGGGGCGAGTGGAAGGAATGCTTAGAAAGATAAATGATCTTCACAACACATCAAAGCTCGTGGCGGCTGGACTTATAAGCGTTAATGAGAGCAGTGATTCAAGGAGGGATGTGTGCTGAGACAGGGTATAGATTATGATTCTTATAAACTAAGTGTCAGGGAAATCGTAACCGGTATCGCTGTGTATTCAGTCATAGCGGTGATGGTGTCGGTGCTCTTCTTTGACAGTCTTATACCGTGCCTGGTGTTCACGCCGGGGATTCTGGTATTTCTCAGGAAAATTGCCGATGGTAAATGCCGGCAGAGAAAGAATAAACTTAATAATGAATTTAAGGAAATGCTACTGTCCCTGTCCGCAAATATGGCGGCGGGATATTCATTGGAAAAAGCGTTTGTTCCAGCTTGTCACGAGTTGGACGGAATGTATCAGGGGAAATCTTATATCAGACAGGAAATGCTGCTCATAATAAACGGCCTTGAGATGAGCTCTGATGTTGAAAGTCTTTTGAGGGATATGGCGGACAGGTCAGGACTTCAGGATGTGAAGGAATTTGCTCATGTGGTCGCAGTTGCAAAGGGCTCCGGGGGAAATCTCATTAGGATGATGAAGAAGATGGTTGAAAATATTGACAGGCGTCTGGAAGTGGAGGAAGAGATAGACACGATGATAACGTCAAAACGGCTGGAGCAGAATATCATGTCTGCCATGCCATTTGTCATCATTCTGTATCTGAGGGTGTGTAATCCCGGATATATGGATGCGCTGTATGGCAATGCTCTGGGGATAGCTGCCATGAGTGCGTGTCTGGTGATCACGGCGGCGGCGGTGATATGGGGCAGAAAGATCACAGATATACATATGTGAAAGGATGATGGATATGCTGAAAAGGGCTGCGGGAAAAATATACGGCTGGATAGAACCGCATATGGACAATGACAAGATGCTCACGAAGATAAAGAGGGTATACATATGTACGGATGCCGCGGCGAGGGATAAATGTGCGGAGATGTATACAGACATTATTGCGAAGATCCTGCTGACGCTTTTGGTGACATGTATTCTTGCGGTGATCCTTGTGGCAAAGGATGCATTTGCGCCTCATAAGGTGGTGCTCACCAGAGATGGGTACGGAGGGGATGTGTCCACCGTCACTCTGGAGACTGACATAGATGGAGAAAAGACTGATTTTGATGTGGATGTCATGCCGCTGGAATATGATCCTGACGATATGGAAGCTGTGTTTGAGCAGGGATTTGGTGAGATTGAAGACCTGTATCTTGGGGAAAATGAATCCCCCGATGAAGTGATATATGATCTGGAGCTTGTGGATCACCTGGATGCGCTCGGACTCGATGTGCAGTGGATAAGCGAGGACAACGAGCTGGTGTCGTCCGATGGACGTATCGGCGATATAGCGGAGGGAGAAGACAGAATAGTGTCCATCACGGCTGTTCTTACATACAGGGAGCTGAGCGCGGAGAGAACATATCAGATATGCGTGTGCGGAAGGGAAGAGACAGGCAGGGAAAAGGCTCTGAAGGATATAAGGGAAGGAATCAGGGAGATACAGGCGGGAAGCGGAGATTCGAGCGAGGTGGCGCTGCCGGAGCAGATAAACGGATATGCGGTCAGGCCCACCTCGGGAGGCGGAAGCGGTCTTATGATACTGTTTCTCGGTGGTTTCGCAGCCATTTGTATATGGGGTGGAAACAGGTCGAAGATCCGGGAAATGGAAAATAAGAGATCCGATGAGCTCATGTCGGAGTACCCGGAGCTTGTGGATAAGCTGACGCTCTATCTTGGAGCAGGAGTCACGGTCAGAGGTGCATTTGCAAGGATAGTGAAGAGTGGCAAGGAAGATTGTGCCGGTACGGATCAGGGCGGGAGTGTCCTGACCAGGGAACTGATTTATACGCTAAATGAGATCCAGGCAGGAGTATCCGAGAGTGAGGCTTACTACAACATGGGGCACAGGATAAATCTGCCGATGTATATAAAGCTCATGTCGCTTTTGTCACAGAATGTGAAGAAAGGCACGAGAGATATATTGATCATGATGGCGGGCGAGGAGCAGAACGCAATGCAGACCAGAAAGGAGATGGCGAAGAGAAAGGGGGAGGAAGCCGGGACAAAGCTGCTTCTTCCGATGGTGGTTCTGCTGGGAGTGGTCATGGTAATAGTCATGCTGCCCGCAATAATAAATTTTTAAGATAATAAGTTTTAAGGAGGAAAAATGTATGAAGAGATGGGAAGATTTTATGGAAGATGAGTCAGGTATGGGAGTGGTCGAAATAATCCTTATAATGGTGGTCTTGATCGCGATGTGCGTCATATTCAAGCAGCAGATAACTTCTCTGGTGAACAACATATGGAACTCGATCAACAAGAGTGCAAAGAAGATATATTAAGGGGGAGCTGTATGAGAAATCAGGGACATGTAACGGTTTTTCTGAGTATAATCCTGATCTCCATGCTGCTTCTGGGGCTCTCCGTGCTTGAGATGGCGCGGATAAGAATGGGCAGTGCCAAGGCCGCAATGGCGGCCGAGGGCGCAGCCTGTGATGTGAAGGCGGCGTACGACAAGGAGTTGTTTGAGGAGTATCATCTGCTGGCAGTCGATAGCACATTTGGCGGACACGGTGAGGGAAAGCTTGAGCAGATGGCGCAGGATTATCTGGAATATACTCTGGAAAATGGTCAGGGCGACAATATGAGCGTTGAAGATGTGGCGCTGGCAGAGTGCAGGGGACTTCTGGAGAATGACTGCGAGAATATGAAGCTGCAGATAACCGACCATATGAAGGTGTACATGGAGGAGAAGGGAATAGAAGACATTCTTGAGATGATAACATCCGGGGATAAGGCCATGGAGGATGCTTCTGGAGCTGTGGAAAATGGTAAGAATGAGTCGAATCAGGATGAGAGCAGTTGGAGCGGTACGGATCCTAGAAAAGCGCTGAAAAGCATCCTGACAGGTGGACTTCTGAATGTTGTCACGCCATCCGGGCGGGTGGTGTCAGATCAGGCATACGATCTGGATGGCTTTCCGTCAGACGGACAGGCGGAGGATACGAGACAGTGGGAGGACATAGAATTTGACGATCTGGATAAATTCCAGAGGCAGCTCATGTTGGATGGAGAGAGATCACAGACCGGAATAGTGGATGACATATATGGTGTCGGGTATGCACTGGCGAATTTCAATACATTTACTGACAGGGAACAGGACAGACCATTTGAGTGTGAGGTGGAATACATTATCGCCGGAAAGGATAATGACCATGACAATCTGCAGGGGGTCGTGAACAGGATAGTGCTTCACAGACTGCCGCTCAATCTGGCATATCTGCTCTCAGACAGCGCAAAGATGGCCGAAGTGTCATCCATAGCTGCGGTGCTGGCTCTTGTGCCGGGGGTCACCTATGGGGCGGCGAAATATCTGCTGCTCGGATGCTGGGCTTATGCTGAGACAATTGTTGATATAAGGCTGCTGCTTGACGGCAAAAGCGTTCAGTTTATGAAGACAGACGAATACTGGGTGACGGACATCAACAATCTTGACAAGCTGATGAATCTGGATTCCGTGGACTATGAAGGCGTGGATGCTGTGAGCTACAGGGATTATCTGGCGATACTTCTGATAGAGAATAAAGGAGGCATGTATTACAGGATGGCGGATCTTATACAGCTTAATTTCAGACAGACGGATGAGTCGTTTGAGATGAAGAATATGATGTATTCTCTGACATTTGATGTTGAGGTCAGTCAGGACAGGAAATTTGCATCGTTTATAGAAGATCACGAGGGCGTATCGAAGATAGATGACGGACTGTACAGGTACAGCTTCAGGCAGTGTGTGAGTTATTGAGATATGAAAATATCCTGAAGGGGGGTGTTATATGTTCTCTTGTTGTATGTTGAAAAGTAAATATATGAAAGATAAATCGCCTCTCCAAGCGCATATTACTATAGATTTTGTTCGGATCAGGTATGGCAGGAGAATATATAAGACAGCTCCTTTGGGATGTGACCATGGTAGTGCCAGTGTGGAGGCATCGCTGGTGCTGCCAGTGTTTATATTTGCCATGCTGACTGTGTTTGCCATGGCCGGATGTATACGGACACGGACTGTGATATATGAGGGCTTACATGAGACGGCTGCGTATCTTGCGGAATACAGCTATGCGTATGAGCTAGCCGAAAAGGGCGCGGACATGGGGCCGTATGCTGAAGGTATGGCAGATGGTGTGTCGCTCGTGCTGGCGAACAGGAAGATCAGGGAGTACATAGATGACAAAGGCACGGTGAACACATATGTCGACGGCGGAATGTCCGGGGTTAAGGTGATAAATGCAGAGCTGTCGGATGACGGATTTGTGTGCCTCAAGGTCAGATATATGCTGAAGATCAATCTGCCATTTGCCGGAGGATCCACCGTGGGGTGCGTGGACAGGATAAGACAGAGGGCGTACCTGGGATATGACAGGTCGCAGGATGATGACGATGATGATGAGTATGTGTATGTGGCTGAGAATGGTTCGGTGTACCACAACTCGCGGAGCTGTTACCATATCAGGATATCTGTGAGAAGCGTGAGTGGGGAGGTTCTGGATGACAGATATTCCGGGCTTTCGGCGTGCAGGATCTGTGGAAGATATAAAAGCAATGGTGTGATTTATGTCACTGAACAGGGAGACAAATATCACTATTCGCTGGGCTGCTCCGGCTTGAAGCGGACGATATACAGAAAGAAAAAGTCAGAGTGCGGGGGACTTCCTCAGTGCTCAGAGTGCGGGAAAAGATAGGAGAAGAGAAGAAAAGACAGGAGGAGTCAGATATATGGATGACAATGGATCTATAGTTCTGGAGATGTGCCTGATAACACCGATACTTGTGTGTGCCGTGTTTGTGGTGATGAACATGTTGTTTATAGCGTTTAACCATGCGGCGGCATCGGGGGAGGCATATCTGGTACTGTACAACCGAGAGGAATACAGGATCAATGAGAGTGGTGAGGGGGATACGGACAGTGCAGAGAAAGCGATGTCCACAAATGTATCCGAGACCGTGATATGTGCCGATGGTGTGAATGCGGAAATGGCCATGAATGGGAAGAATCTGGTTGCGGAGATAACTTACAGAGAGTCATTTCCGGGGATACAGATATTGATAGATGACGGCAGATGTGACAGAAAGACTGCGGCCAGACAGGAGATAAGGGATGTAGGAAATGAACTTAGGAGGTGGCAGGAATATGGTAAGTTATTGCCAGGTAGAGGGAATTAACACTTTTTTTGTGGTGGAGGTCAGTGCAGCAGCCATAAATTCCTATGAGACGGACATGCTGTACAATAATTTTGTCGAGGGAATAATACAGCCGGAATTCAGGGCCATCAACGGAGATATGTTCATATACTGCAAAATAAATGGCATGAAGAGCCTGGACGATATATCTGACAGGGGGATAATGTCCATGGAGCAGGCTGTTG
>ERZ779762.2024-NODE-2024-length-10157-cov-2.672342_pt1 | contig 10157 bp, 9 predicted proteins | sample MGYA00511887_ERZ779762 | MGnify/ENA primary metagenome ERZ779762 (study PRJEB29588, sample SAMEA2163052) | human gut metagenome | biome: human gut; feature: human-associated habitat; material: faeces | place: Denmark | collected 2008/2010 ...
CTAGACCACACTACGCCGACAATTTCTTTGACCTACACAGCGTTTTCTCGCCACAAACCACACTCCGTCGACATGTCCTTTGACCCGCAAAACAAGTTCGCCCTTCTAGACCAAAAATCTACGCACCATTTCTTGGATTGTCCTTGTGCTCAACGGCATATCCGATGTTTCAAACGTCAAAATCAAATTTTCCCCCGGATATATCCCATTCTTTTGGTAGGTATCAATTTTTCGTACTGCGCTTTTTGCATAAGCCGGATCGTCCATTTTTCCGTCATGTTCCCAGTAAATTTCCCTTCTTGTCCGCGGCGATAAAAACGTAAAATCCGGATATACAACGCCAAATCCCTGAAGTAAAAGAGGTTTTTCATATTGATAGGGAATCCCTTTATGGTAAAAATAATCTGCCAGAATTTTCTCGGATTTTGACCGAACTCGCTCTCCCTTTTCAGTGTATATCACTATACTATCACCCAGGAATTCTTTCCCCTGATAACTCTCCTTTTTCCACTGCTCCAACTGCTGTTCCCACGTTGGCTGAATCGGCGTAACTAACTGCTTTCGCGCCTCATGCAATGTCTCATAGACTTCATCAATTTCCTCTTCTGTGTCACTTTTCAAAATTTTGCCTACTTGTTTTAGACGCTTTGCGATATACTTTTGCAATTTTTCATCGTACTCTTTTTGAGCAAGCTGCCTGGCGAGTTCTAAATTCTTTTTAGAAATATACACGCCCCGCTTATCGTCACCCTTGCAGTGATAATATCTCGGATATCCCCTGTCCGAAGAAATTCGAAGCCTACCGGCAAGATTTCTTTTTTCTTGTTTTTCAAGCTGATTCAGCAATTCTTGAAGATATTTCTGCTCCTTATGAAGCATTTCTTTCCATTTTGTCATTGAATCCTTCCTTTCTTTTTGGTTTTCATTGTGATTTTGCGAATTAAACCACACATTTTACAGATCTTCTTTGACTCATATCCTTTTTCTCTTACCTTGACCAAAATCTTGAAAAAAGTTTTTTGGTCCCACAGACAATTACTAAAATAAAATCAAAAATAGAAAATTTCTTTGTGGTTTCGTGCACATTTTTTAATTCTAAGTCAACTGTATCTGGGAATTTTGTGGTCAAAATAAAATAATAAGATTTTCGTAACTATTTAGGACGCCCACACACATTCGCATTTCGAACACTTCGTGTTCTTTTCTCGCCTTTGACAAGGCTAAAAATGCTCCGCGTGATCTCGGAGCATTTTTTTAGTTTCTTAAACGTGAAAAAGAACCGCCGTCACGGTTCTTTTTCTGAAAGAGGAGTTTTATGAAAAAATATCAAAAATAAGATAACTACCAAAATTAAGTTTTATAAGTTGAAGTTGTTTATCTTTAACTTATGGTCTTAGTATATACTTAAAATGTGAATAAATGATGTTCAAATTTTCGAAAATTTGTGAACGTTTTGTAAAAACGACTTTCTTAGTTCGTTTATACAATTTTTATCGGAAGCCGCCACCGGAAGAATGTCCTCCGGCACCCCCGCCACCGCCGGAAAAACTTCGTCCACCGCGTCCACCGCGCCCTTTGGAAGGAGACGACGTCATGACCATGCGGGCAGAGGACATCGTTGTATTAAGTGAAGAAGCAAAGGCACGTGTGGTGTAAAGGTTGCTTCCATGATACCAGCGTGCCGGTTCGATAGCGATATCTTCAAATTTATCAATCCATTTGTCCGAAACTCCCAATACATAAGTGTAAGGAAGAATATCATAAAAATAGGATGGATTTTCGGTTACCAGCATTTCAAGCCGGTCTTTATCGGCAACTTCCAAAAAATGTTTAAAGCCACGAATGCGGCCTAACATTTCCGTCCCATACGGGGTACGCTTTGGCACAAGATAGCGGAAAATTGCCATGCCAAAGGAGCAGATAATGGAAAAGATAAGCATCTGCAGAAAAAACGGTGCGGTGTAAGCTAATTTTACTAACGATGTGATGATGGAACTGAGCCCGAAAAGGATACTCCATACGATTAAAAATATTTTGTTGCTGATGCCTGGTTTCGAAGGAAGTTGTGTCAACACAAGAAGGGCTGTCAGAGGAAACAAACTTAAAAAGAAGGCAATTGACAGATCGCCTTCTGCCGCATAAAGGGAACGCACCAGACCGCAAAGCAGAGACAGAACGATCATCAAAGTGATAGGAAGTCTTTTTGACAAAGAAGAAGATTCAAAAATAATCTTCTGGTTATCTTTACTGTTCATATCATCTGCGATGTCTCCTAAAACACGGTAAAATTTATTGGTCAGCATACTTTTTGACACAATCGTTCGTCCGGCAAATAAACCATCAAAAAAACGTTGTTCAATGGAGTTGACACCATCATAATCTTTTTCTTTTTTCAAGATAAAATCGCTCGATTTTATCAATCCTCCAAGTGTTTCTTCCGTTTTGGCTTCGATGGAAAGATATCCTTTGGAAGCAAGATAGACAATCATGGAAGTAAGGTCCTCGTTTGTGACCTTGCCTTTATAGAGAAGAGCAATTTCGGCACTGTTGTGGTCATCCGGAGGATAAAATTCTGTGACATCGACCGGCTTGTCATCGTGTCCCCAGATAAACCAGATCAGAAAAGTTCCAATCAAAAGTATGAAAGGGATGGCGAAGATCAGATAATCATAAAACCGGATCGTGGCAGGAGTTATGGCATCTTTTTTCGCCTGTTCGCAGATGGCATCAAAAGACACACCTCGCTCTACTGCTGTAGAAAAAGTGCGGTCCGGAAATTGAATTAAAGCTGTCATATAATGGGACGAAGGGAGAGCGCCTTGTGAATCCATGCGCACACCGCCGTTTTCAAACATAATCGTGCCATTCGGATAACCAAATGCCCAGATTTTTGCGTTATTTTCATTTAGTTTCAGCATATTTGAGTGAATATACACGGAAACGTTGTCCGGATTTTGCTTCATCTGTTCCGGGATAAAACTAAAATAAAGTCCCTGCGCATCTTCGTATTGATTGATAATGTTGGTAATATTGTATGTAAGCGTGTAAGTCCGGTTTCCGTATTTGGTGATTCCCCAGCAAAGCTCAAGTGTACCGCCGTTGTTAACGATGCCGCATTTTTCCCGTTTGTCTACAAAAAAGCCATTCGTATCCCAGTGATCCTGCAGTTCATAATGGTTTCCCAAGTCATCACTGACAGAAAAATCGGTGATTTCGCAGGCACCCAGATTTCCATATGGCCGGTAGCCTTCCGTTCCCTGGTAGACAGAAGCCTGCCAGACTTCTTTGATATGAGCGGTTCCGTTTGCATCGATCGAAACATCCATATCGATTCGCTCAATGGAATTGCTGTCCTCCGCATAAGCCGCCTCCGGCAAAAAGAGGCAGGAGAGCAAAAGCAGTCCCCATAAGAAAATAGTTGCAAAAAATGATTTTTTCATAAAAATCCCCCTTTGTTATGGTAGTGTTAGATTCATTGTATCATAGGTGGCAGGACATTTTCAACCTATTATACAACAAGTGTGTAAATAGTAGAAGTGTGATAGTATTGTAAGCTATTGACAAAATCTTGCTTTTTAGTATACGGGTAATAGTGTGATTTTTATGAGCTGTGGGAGGAACTGACATTTCATTATCAGCAGGAAAAAGAAATTGTTTTCGTTGGTAATGAAGAAATTGATCGCACACCTGCCAAAAAGGAAGTGGAAGAAGTATCCGGTTTTATACCTCGGAAGTGCATGGGAATATTGTCCATGCAGTTTCGGTATGAGGGAGACTTCGACGAAATGGAAAAGGCATTGTATTTTGCCTTGTTTTGTGCTATAATTTAAGGACAAATTTATTGCCCGTTTTTTAAGGAAAACAGGAGAGCAAGGAGGTCACTTATGGAGGCAGGAAAACAAGTACAGCAAGTGAAAAAGCAGCTTACGATACATAAGTACATGCATATGCAGTTTTTACGTATCGGGTTTGCAGTTAGTGGCGTCGTGGGTGTGCTGGCATTGATCGGTATTTATGAAGGTGTATTGCTGGCAAAAGAAGATACAAAATTTGATTTGGCAACAGGAGCAAAAATTGCTATTATCGTAGGTGTGATTCTGGCAATTGTAGTGATCAGTATTGCCGGAGTCGATCTGTTTTTAAATAAGATCGCAAATCAGGTGATTCGCCGAGTGAAAGAACCGATTGATATTATGGATCATGCGATGGATGAGTTGGCGAAAGGAAATCTGGATGCCAAGATCGAGTATCAGATGCAGGATGAATTTGTCAATATGATGGAAAATACCAATTTTGCCATGCAGGAATTGAAACGGTATATTGACGATATTTCGATGAATTTGAAGCAGATCAGTGCGAAAGATATTGATCTGGAAGAAGTTCAGAAATACATCGGAGATTTCGCGGAGATTGAAGATTCCATGACAGAGATTCTGAGTAGTTTAAATACGACATTGAAAGAAATGAAAGAATCGTTTGGACAAGTTTGTGATGGGGCGGATACACTGGCGCAGTCGGCACAGTCGATGGCAGATGGTGCACAGCAGCAGTCGGAGCATATCCGGAGCCTTGTGGATAATATCGGAAATGTTTCCAATTCGGTACATGACAACACAAGCAAAGCGGATGAAGTGGAAAAACTTTCCAGAGATGCGGTACAGCAGATGCAGGAAGGCGAAGATAAGATGAATGATCTTGTCAAGGCAATGGATCTGATCCGCGAAGAGTCCAATGAAATTGCAAATATTATTGAAGTCATTGGTGGTATTGCAGAGCAGACCAATCTGCTTGCTCTCAATGCTTCGATTGAGGCAGCGCGTGCCGGAGAGCATGGAAAAGGTTTTGCGGTTGTTGCGGGAGAGATTGGAACACTGGCGGGTTCGAGTGCTGAAGCTGCACAAAATATCACGGATCTGATCCATAAGAGCATTTCCGCTGTAAATAACGGTGTATCGCTTACCGGAGAGACGGTGCATATGATGGATGGTATTACGAAGATTTCAGAAGAAATCTCCACTCACATCACAGAGATCACGCAGGCGACCAAAGAGCAGGATTCCTATCTTCAGGATATGCTTACTTCTGCCGGAGAAATCGCGGCGGTAGTGGATAAGAATACAGCATCTGCACAGGAAAGTTCGGCACTTTCACAGGAACTTCTCAGTGAAATGGAGAATGCGATGGAATTGATCGATCAATACAAACTGCGTGCATAATAGTATAGAAGAAATGATACGTTATCCCGGTTTCTTGTACTGCCAAGAGCCGGGATTTTACTCGATTTATGTGAGAAAAGAAAAGATGCTGTCGGGATCTGCCGACAGCTTTTTGAAAAAAGAGAGTTTTTCTCTTGCAATTTAGAGGGAAAGTCGGTATGATATTTCATAGAGAAAATGTAATTATTCAGGATTACGGTGCAGAATAGTTACGAGAAAATATAACGAGAAAGGGAGGCGGATGACGTGATTAATTTTGAAGAAGAACTGGAAAAATATGAGCCGAGTTTAGATATTGAACAAGTAAGCGAAGTGGTGAACAACAGTAATAACATGACAGATGTGACAGATATTATGAGAGAATTGATAGCAGAAGTAAAAGGTACGATGTAAGAGTTGGAGGAAAGCAATGAAATGTCCACGTTGTGATACGATAATAACAGAAGATGCTCCGGTCTGCCGCTTTTGCGGACAGGATCTTAGAGCACTGTATCATGCGCGCAAATTGTCAAATGCCTATTATAATATTGGCTTGGAAAAGGCGAAGGTGCGCGACTTGACGGGAGCAATCCTGGTTTTGAAAAAGAGTTTAAATTTTAATAAGCATAATACCGAGGCAAGAAACCTTCTTGGTCTGGTATACAATGAAATGGGCGAGACGATCGCAGCGCTCAGTGAATGGGTTTTAAGCGATTATCTCCAGCCGGAAGACAACCGGGCAAAGTATTATATTGATGTTGTTCAGAAAAATCAAAGTACACTGCAGACGGTAAACCAGACCATTAAGAAATATAATTCAGCATTGAAAGAGGCAAAAAATGACAATGAGGATCTGGCGATCATCCAATTGAAAAAGGTAGTCAGTCTGAATCCTAAATTTGTGAGAGCCTATCAACTGCTTGCCCTTTTATATATGAAGAGAAAGGATTATGTAAAGGCGGCAAAAGTGCTGAAACGTGCACGAAAGATTGACTTTAACAATACGACGACACTGCGTTATATGCAGGAAATCGGCGATACGTTTAGTGAGCCGAAAGGCAAGGAAAATTCTCCGAAAGCATTTGCAAAACAGGCGGAGAAAGAGACACAGGCAAACACGGCAAATGTGACGCCGGTGGGAACATACCGGGAAGAAAAGAAACGATGGATGCCCGCCGTCAACATTATTATTGGAGCCGTTATCGGAATTATTGTAAGTGTGGTGCTTGTATATCCTACGATGCAGGGAAATATACTGGGAAATAATTCCAGCGATATTACAGAAGCAAAGGAAATGCTTTCGGTTAAGGAAGCACAGATTTCTACGCTGGAGAAGGAGAAAAAGACGCTGCAGGACAAAGCGGATGCGTTACAGAAAGAAATCGACGATGGAGAAACCAAGAAGAGCGCGGAAGTGGAAAAACTCAACAATCTTGTAATGGCTGTAAAATACTATCAGGATGGTGACCGGCTTCTGGCTGCTTCGACGGTAAATGGCTACAAAGACAGCGATTTTACGACGCAGGAAGCGAAGGATCTTCTGGCGGCAGTATCGAAAAAGATTACTGCGGCAGATGTGCAGAAATTATTTGAAGAGGGGCGTAAAGCCTTTAACTCAGGTAAATACAGTGAAGCAGAAAATCTTTTGAAACAAGTTCTTTCGGTTGATGAGAAAAATCTCGATGCTCTGTATTTTATGGGACGCGTGTACCATCAGACAGGAAAGACGAAAAAAGCACAAAGTTATTATCAAAAAGTCATTGATACCGATAAGAACAGCGCCCGCGCTTCGGAAGCGAAGAGCCGGTTGAATCAGCTGGGTGTCAAAACGGATTGACCGGATAAAAAATAGAAAAGAACGCATGAAAAAAGCTATGGATGGAAGACAAAAGTCTTCGTCCATAGTTTTTTATTTCCCCAATTTCTATGAAAGGAGAATGAAATCTCGATGGAAACATTTTCATTAGAGCGCAGCGGCGCAAATTTAATACTACATATCAGTGAGGAGCTGGATCATCATACGGCGGGGCAGCTCAGCCGTACAATCGATGTGTTGATTGAAAAGGGCAATGTAAAGAACATTGTATTTGATTTTGACGGAATGACCTTTATGGATAGTTCGGGAATCGGTATGGTGATGGGACGTTATAAGAAGATGGGATATCTTGGGGGCAACGTCTATGTTACCGGTGTGGGAAAAGGAATTGACCGCATTTTTTCGATGTCCGGGTTGTATAAGATTATTCAAAAAGTGTAAAGATGGAGGCTTAGAGCTGAAAATGAGTGGAAAAAATGAAATTATTATGGAATTTTCAAGTAATTCCGAAAATGAAAGTCTGGCAAGAACGGTAATCAGTGCGTTTGTGGCGCGACTGGATCCGACGCTTGAAGAATTGGCAGATATTAAAACGGCGGTGTCTGAAGCGGTAACCAACGCGATCATTCACGGATATGAAAAGAATCCGGGGATGGTGCGTATGGCGGCGAAGATTGAGGACAATGTGGTGTCGGTCGAAATATCGGACACAGGAGCGGGTATTGAAAATCTGGAAAAGGCAATGGAACCCATGTACACGACAAAACCGGAACTTGACCGGTCGGGGATGGGTTTTGCGTTTATGGAAGCGTTTATGGATGAGCTTGATGTGCAGTCGGAACTGGGAAAAGGCACGACGATTCATATGAAAAAGACGATTTACAGCGCGATACATATCTCTTAACTGCCAAAAAGACGTGGAGGTGAAAATGGAAACCTTAGAACTAATCAAACGAGCACGTTCCGGGGATAAATTGGCAAGAGAACAAGTAATCGAAGAAAATATGGGCTTGGTATACAGTATTGTGAAACGATTTGTGGGAAGAGGGTATGATAGCGAAGAACTCAGTCAGATCGGCGCCATCGGATTGATCAAGGCGGTGGATAAATTTGACCTGCGGTTTGACGTACGGTTTTCGACGTATGCGGTACCGATGATCATCGGGGAGATCCGAAGATACCTGCGGGACAACAGTGCCATGCGTGTCAGCCGTTCGCTTCGGGATACCGCCTACAAAGCGATCTATGCCCGGGAGGGGTATATGAAAAAGAATCTGCGAGAACTTCCGGGTTCATGGAACCAAACGAAACATCCGGATCAGAAAGATTTAAAATTTCCGGGTTTTCCAGTGTATAGTGCAGATTTAAAGTATTTTCTGTAATTTCATTTCGAAAGACCGTATCACAGAAAGCGACAAAAGAATGATTGATTTCATAATAAAAAACAGAACAAAAGAGAAAGATAAGAGCAGGAAGAAAAGCAAGCAGAAGTTTGTGCCTGCGAAGTCTGGAAAGAAAGGAGGACATAGGCAGATACCTGAACTGTTTTTTACAGTGTACGTGCAGAAGGGAAAAAATATGTGCCATTAAGAAGCAATCTTTACAAACCATATCTGCTGTGATACAGTTATGAAAAAACAGGCAGGTGGTAAGAAATGAAGAGTTTAAAAAATGTCATCCTGATCGGCATGCCGGGTTCAGGAAAAAGCACCGTTGGTGTTGTGCTTGCAAAAGTACTGGGATATCGTTTTATTGATTCCGACCTGGAGATCCAGAGTCAGGAAGGAAAGAGGCTTCCGGAACTGATCGAAGAATTTGGTACGGAAGGATTTCTTGATATTGAAGCACGCGTCAATGCTTCCATTGAGGCAGAAAGATGCGTGGTCGCAACCGGCGGAAGTGTTGTATACAGAGATTCTGCGATGCAGCATTTAAAAGAGATCGGAACGGTCGTTTATCTGAAACTGACCTGCGAGGAGCTGGAGGAGCGACTCGGTGACCTGCGGTGCAGAGGTGTCGCACTTCAGGAAGGCCAGACCTTGCAGAGTCTTTATGAAGAACGCATTCCACTTTATGAAAAATATGCTGATATCACCGTCGATGAAACGAACATGAGCGTGGAAGAGACCATGGAACAGGTGGTTTTGCGATATCAGAGCAGAAAATAGCGGTTGTTACAAGAATGTTACGGAGAATATAGCTAAAATCCACGGTTCCTGAAATGTATCTTCGTTGCTTTTTACTGAAATCTTAATTTTTGTTTACAAACACCAAGTTTGTGGTATAATAAAAATTATGATGTTAGGGGAATCGCTTTTTGTCCTCGGCACATATTCGCAGGTGTTTACGTCATTTCCGGACGTTTACAGAATTTCGTTAAAAAGTAAAAAAAGCAATTTAAAAAATGATGATAATGATGCAGAGCGGTAACGGATGCATCAGAGATAGAGAGTATATTTTAATAATAGAGGTGTCTATGGAACAGTATGTAATTAAAGGCGGCAATCCCCTGGTGGGCGAAGTTGAAATCGGCGGAGCGAAAAATGCGGCACTTGGTATTTTGGCAGCGGCGATTATGACAGATGAGACCGTGGTAATCGATAATCTTCCGGATGTCCAGGATATCAATGTCCTGCTCGAGGCGATCAGTGTGATCGGAGCCAGAGTTGACAGGATCAGCCGTCATAAAGTGGCTATCAATGGTTCTATGATCGGTCAGGTAAGTGTAGATTACGAGTTTATTAAGAAAATCAGAGCTTCCTACTATCTGTTGGGAGCACTTCTTGGAAAATATAAAAGAGCAGAAGTACCGCTTCCGGGCGGATGCAACATCGGCAGCAGACCGATCGACCTGCATCTGAAAGGATTCAAAGCACTGGGAGCGACAACGAGCATCCGAAACGGTTCCATCGTTGCAGAGGCAGAAAAGCTGAAAGGAACACATATTTATTTAGATATGGTTTCCGTAGGTGCGACGATCAACATCATGATGGCAGCATCTATGGCGTCAGGACGTACGATCATTGAGAATGCAGCAAGAGAGCCGCATGTCGTTGATGTTGCGAACTTCCTGAACAGCATGGGCGCCAACATCAAAGGTGCAGGTACAGATGTGATCCGTATCAAAGGTGTTGAGAAACTTCACC
>ERZ779762.2025-NODE-2025-length-10156-cov-3.014058_pt1 | contig 10156 bp, 6 predicted proteins | sample MGYA00511887_ERZ779762 | MGnify/ENA primary metagenome ERZ779762 (study PRJEB29588, sample SAMEA2163052) | human gut metagenome | biome: human gut; feature: human-associated habitat; material: faeces | place: Denmark | collected 2008/2010 ...
AGCCGCTTTTGCTGCGCCTGAGCGAAAAGGAAATGTCCTTTATCTTGCGGAAGCGCGGGGTGCCGAACTTCGCGGAAAGGTTGAATGCGTCGTTGGTTTTCTGCAGTTCACGGCGTATTTCTGCCTCGTCGAAGGACGGGGAAATTTTAAGCGCCTTGTCATGGCAGGTGTCGCTGTAGGTCTGTTCTGCCAGAAGTTCCAGTATTTTGTCAAGTTCTAGTTTCTTGTAGTATTTGTTCATTGTCTCACCTTTTCGTATATTCAAACGGGTACACGGATATTTACACACTTGAAATCATTATACCCCGAAATGGCGGAATTGTCAAGATTGGAACCGGCGTGAGTTTTATTCAATGGTTAAATACACCAAATATATGCGCACAGGTTTGTGCAAAATTCTATATAAAGTCCATGTAAAAATTATAATAATTGGGTATTTCACCACTTGAATAAATGGCATGGTTACTGTATAATTACTATTGCTTTGAACAAAGGAAATGATGATAGAAAAGTCCTGTGAAAGGAGAAGGATATATGGCAAAAAGTTCAACAAAGGACCTTACCACGGGTTCACCGATGAAGCTTATTCTGGGGTTCATGCTTCCGCTTTTTCTCGGAATGCTGTTCCAGCAGTTCTATAACATGGTCGATACCGCGATAGTGGGGCAGTTCCTCGGAATTCAGGCGCTTGCAGGCGTTGGTTCCACTGGTTCGATAAACTTCCTGGTGCTGGGGTTTGTGCAGGGCGTCTGCACCGGATTTGCTATTCCGGTGGCGCAGATGTTCGGCGCTAAGGACTACACCGCGATGCGCAAGTACGTTGGCAACACGATATGGATATCCGCGATATTCGCGGTGGTGCTGACTACTGTGACATGCCTGATGTGTACAAATATCCTGACATGGATGAACACCCCGGACGACTGCTTCCAGCAGGCATACGACTACATTTTCGTGATATTCTTGGGCATTCCGGTTACTTTCCTGTACAATATCCTGTCGGGAATAATCCGTTCCGTCGGCGACTCGAAAACGCCTCTCTACTTCCTGATAATCTCCAGCCTTCTGAATATCGGTCTTGACATGTTCATGATCATCGTGCTTGATATGGGAGTTATGGGCGCAAGCTGGGCAACGGTGATATCACAGCTGGTTTCCGGCGTGCTCTGCCTTATCTACATGATAAAGAAGTTCGAGATACTACGCCTCAATAAGGAGGAACTCCGCTTCAACAAGTTCTACATAGGCAGGCTGTGCGGTGTGGGAATTCCGATGGGTCTGCAGTATTCCATCACCGCTATCGGTTCGATACTGATACAGACTGCGGTGAACGGGCTTGGCTCAACTTATGTTGCGGCAGTCACCGCGGCAAGCAAGGTCAGCCAGCTGCTGTGCTGTCCTTTTGACGCGATGGGTAGCACCATGGCGACATACGGCGGTCAGAACATCGGCGCGGGCAAGGTCGATCGCGTTAAGCGCGGTCTGTTCGACTGTTCCTGCCTGGGCGTGGGTTATTCTATCATAGGGTTCCTGATAATACTGTTCCTGGGGCCGGGTATTTCAATGCTGTTCGTTAATGACACCAACGGCGGCAGTGTTGAGGAGATACTTGCGCTGGCGCAGTATTTCCTGATACGCAACGGCGCGTTTTATATTCCGCTGGCGTTCGTGAATATCGTGAGATTTCTCATACAGGGCATGGGATTTTCGCAGATCGCGATATTCGCGGGAGTTTTCGAGATGATCGCAAGAGGAGTTGTGGCGCTGGCTCTGGTGCCGGTGTTCGGTTTTGAGGCAGTGTGCTATGCGAACCCCGCAGCGTGGATATTCGCGGATTGCTTTTTGTTCCCGCTGTTCTTCTGGTGCTACAATAAGATGAAGATACGTTTTTCGGGAAGCAAAACGCCCGAAACGGCGCAGGGCGAGCAGATGTAACATGCGACTTTTTGCCGTGTATAAAAACAACGGGGCTGTAATTGCAGCCCCGTTTAGCTTGTCGGGAGTATGGAGAAATCAGTCTCCGCTTTTTTTATGTTTCTTTTGGCAATTCATCGAACAGCCGTTGCAGTTTCCACCGCAGGAGCAGCCATTTTTCCGTGAATGCCGCACCGCAGCGACGAAGCCGGCTGCGATAAGTATTATCAGCAGGTAGCTTATCCAGTTCATACGCAGTCCCTTTCACACAAGACCGAAAAGAAGCCCCACGCTGTGCACCAGGAACGCCATCACCCATGCGATAGCGCACTGAATGAGAACCGTTGCCGCTGCTGCGCGCCTGCTTCCGAGCTCCCGCTTGACTGTAGCGATGGCAGCAACGCAGGGAGTATACAGCAGTACGAAAACCAGGAACACAACCGCGGTGAACGGTGTGAACAGCGTTGATATCTGTGAAACATCTCCCCCGAGGAGCAGCGTCAGCGTTGAAACCACGCTTTCCTTAGCGGTGAAGCCAGTCAGCAGCGCGGTCGAAGCGCGCCAGTCGCCGAAACCAAGCGGCGCGAATATCGGTGCGACAAGTCCACCCAGCATTGCAAGCAGGCTGTCCTCCGGGGACTCCACGATATTGAAGCGTGCGTCGAAAGTCTGCAGCACCCATACGACGATGGAAGCTGCGAATATCACGGTGAATGCTTTCTGGATAAAATCCTTTGCTTTTTCCCAGATAAGCTGTCCAACGCTTTTGGCGCTTGGCAGGCGGTAATTCGGCAGCTCCATCACGAACGGAACAGGTTCACCGCGGAATTTCGTTACTTTCAGCAGCAGCGCGTACAGCATTCCGCAGAGAATGCCGAAAATGTACAGCCCTATCATCGCGAGCACCCTGTACTGCGCCGGGAAAAACGCGCCTATCATCATCGTATAGATCGGCAGTTTTGCGGAGCAGCTCATGAACGGGGTGAGCAGTATCGTCATTTTCCTGTCGCGTTCACTGGAGAGTGTGCGGGTCGCCATTATCGCGGGAACAGAGCAGCCGAAGCCCACCAGCATTGGCACGAAGCTGCGGCCGGAAAGCCCCAGCTTTCGCAGCGGACGGTCCATCACGAACGCAACTCTTGCCATGTAGCCTGTGTCCTCAAGGATAGACAGAAAGAAGAACAGCGTGACTATCGTCGGAAGGAAGCTCAGCACGCTCCCCACACCTGCGCATATTCCGTCCACCACAAGCGAGCGCACGACCGGGTTCACCTCGAGGAATTCCAGTCCCCTTGCTATCCAGTCGACGACGAAATCAACACCCATGCTCATAAGTTCTGAAAGCCACGCGCCGATAACGCTGAACGTCATCAGAAATACCAGCGCCATTATTCCGATAAAGCAGGGGATAGCAGTGTATTTTCCGGTCAGGAGCCTGTCTATCTGCATGCTGCGTTTGTGTTCGCGGCTTTCATGCGGGCGCACGACGGTCTTTTCGCATAGATTTTCCAGAAATGTGAAACGCATATTTGCCAGCGCTGCTTCACGGTCCATTCCGGTTTCCTGCTCCATGATATTCACGAGCTGGTCGAATGCCTGCCTTTTTTCCTCGGGAATGCTCACCTTATCCTCTATGAGCGCGTCGGCTTCAACCAGCTTTGTGGTCGCGAACCTCACGGGAAGCCCCGCTGCCTGGATATCCGGCGCAAGCAGAAGAGAAGCCGCATGTATACAGCGATGGACTGCGCCTACCTTATCCTTGGAATTCTTGCTTTCCGGGCAGAAATCCATGCGCACCGGTATTTCCCTGTATCTCGCGACATGTATCGCATGGTCGATAAGCTCGTCGATACCCTCGTTCTTTGCTGCTGAAACGGGCACAACAGGAATACCGAGTATCTCTTCCAGTTCATTTACAAGGATAGAACCACCGTTTGCGCGCACCTCGTCCATCATGTTCAGCGCGAGGACCATGGGTATGCCGAGTTCCATCAGCTGCATGGTGAGGTACATGTTACGCTCTATGTTGGAAGCGTCAACGATGTTTATTATCCCGCTGGGGTGGGTGTTCAGCAGAAAATCCCTAGTGACTATCTCCTCGCTGGAATACGGCGAGAGTGAGTATATTCCCGGCAGGTCGGTTACTGTAGCCTCCGGGTGGCTGCGTATCGTGCCGTCCTTGCGGTCTACGGTCACCCCGGGGAAGTTGCCCACATGCTGGCTGGAACCTGTCAGCTGGTTGAACAGCGTGGTTTTTCCGCAGTTCTGGTTTCCGGCGAGTGCGAAAGTGAGCGGCGCGCCCTTGGGGAGTGCGGCGCCGTCGTGCACGGTGTGGTATCCTCCGGATTTAACCAGCTCACCGACGCCGGGGTGCGGAGTGCTGCTGCGCCGCGCGCCGGTCACAGTGGCTTTTACTGGCTTGTTGTGTATCTTTTCTACTGTAACTTTTCTGGCTTCCTCAAGCCGCAGGGTGAGTTCGTATCCCCTCAGCTGAAACTGCACAGGGTCGCCCATCGGCGCAACTTTCTGCAGGGTTATTTCAGTCTGCGGGGTAAGTCCCATGTCAAGAAGATGATGCCTGAGAGCACCGCTGCCACCGACTTCGCTTATGTACGCGCTTTGTCCGGGACTGAGTTCGTCCATTGTCATATATATTATACCTCCCGGTTTTTTAGAATGCATTTTTTGTTAACTTGTTATAACTTTGCTCTAACTTATTATATCATATCCGCAGGGATATGATATAATTTGCCGATATGCACGGCTTTTTGATTTATAATAAACGCTTTGCGTCTATTATATCATAAGTATTATAAATTGACAACATCTTTTTGAGGATTACGCAGAAAAAAGTTTACCTGGGTTTATTTCAATAAATATATTTGGCATAATATGTAATCAATTCGGTGCGGAATAATTTCAGAACCACAGGGCACAATAAACCTGCGGCGCAAAGCCGGAATTAAAATGGAGCATTACTCCAGGAGGAAAATATAATGTCTGAGAACAACCAGAACCAGAACCGTCAGAACCAGCAGGGTCAGAACCGTCAGAACCAGAACGGTCAGAACCGCCAGAACCAGCAGGGTCAGAACCAGAGATAACTGCATAAACGCAAAAACGGGAGGGTCTTTCGCGACCCTCCCAATTGCTATGTATCAATACTGGCTCCGGAATTTCGTGCGGTAATAGTAAATGCCCCAGAACAGCCCGAAAATTCCCCCCATGATATGCCCGAACTGTGAAACCGTATCCGGCGTGAATGCGTTGACGATCTCGCGCCCGAGGTAGATAGCCGCCACCAGTATCAGCGAAAGCGGTATCTCGCCCTTTTTCATGTTCGTGAATGCGCTGAGAATTATCATCATGAACACGATCCCGCTGGCACCGATGATGCCCGCGTCAAAGAATATGCAGTTTATGATTCCCGACGCGATGCCGGTCACCATTATCATGAATATCAGGTTCCCGCTGCCGTATTTTTCTTCCACCACCGGACCAACAAGCAGCATGAGCAGCATGTTGCTCGCGTAATGGCTCCACCCGGAATGCCCGAAGAAGTAAGTCACGCAGCGCACGTAAGTCATAGGGTCGAGCAGGGAAGGGTGCCCGTAGCACACCATAACATAGGTGTTCAGCCACCCCTGCGTCAGCCAGTCCAGGAACACCAGGACAAGGCAGATTCCCGCATAAGTCAGCACCACGGGGCAGTTGTACGATAATTTGAATTTCGTTTTGCTCATCGCGTTCTCCTGTCGTCATTCGGCACCGCGGAAGTAAAGCCCCCGCGTGAGCGCGCCGTTCGGTTTGCGGTCGTTAAGGTACATATCGAGCACGGGTTTCAGTTCCTGCTCGTCGGTGAATTTCAGCACAGCAAAGTCGAATGGCTCCACGGACTTCATTCTGTCGCTCATTATCAGCAGGTCGGGGTTGAGTATCTCAACGCTGCTGCCACCGCAGAGAACCGGCATCTGGTTCCCTCTGCGGTCGCAGATATGGCTGCCGCAGGTTCTTCCGCAGTCGTCGTATAGGTGCACCCTGCCGCAGGGGGCGCCTCCGCTCACAGGGCAGCGGCGCATTATCATCAGCGGAAGCCTTCCGTATGCAATAATTCCCCTTGGTATCGGGGACTGTATTTCCGCTAACTGCGCGGCAGTTCCCTCGAATGAAAGGGTGACGTCCTCAAAACCGAACCTGCCGCAGACCTCTGCGGAATAGCTGTTGATGACGTTCATGCGGTGTCCACCGTGAATGAGCCAGCCTTCCTCTTTCAGCAGCTGCGAGTGACCAAGGGTCTGCGCCATTGCGCGGGTGAAGCCAATTCCGTGGAGTTCACGCAGCCTGTTGCGGAGGTGTTCTTCTTCCCCCTGCAGGACGAAAGGCGGTATAACGGCGATGCAATCCTTGTCGGGGGTGTTCTCGTCCAGCAGGCGTATCGGCGCATAGATAAGCCCGAAAGGCAGTTCAAGCGCCTGCCGCAGCTGTTCTGCGGAATACACCTCGCAGCGCCATTCAAAACCGTTTTTGACGTGCGCGGGGCTTCCCGGTGGAGTGAGCGGATAGGTGCGGTAGGACGGCGTGTTTTTACGCAGCACTGCTTCGTCCAGCCTTGCGGTGAGTTCACGCCGCAGGGAATTCAGCGCGGAAGCTGGCAGGTTAAGCCCGTCGGCGACTTCAGCCGTGACCTCGCCGGGAATGAACTGCGTCCCGCCAAGCTTCGACATTCTTTCGACAACGCTTTCGGGGGTGAGGGGGGCGTTTTTTGCCGGCTGCGGGACTTCCCCGGTGACAGCCGCTGCGCAGCCCTCCGCAGAACCGGTCGCGAATGCAGGCTCCCCGGGGCGTATTTCAACGTTGATATCAGCCTTTATCCGTGGGAATTCCGCTTTGTAGAGCGCTTTGATTCCATTCAGAGCCTTTGCGGAATTTTCGACGTCCTCCTTGCTGCGGATACCCTGCATGTCGCTCATGGTACCATTGTAGTAACCGTCGGTAAGTCCACTGCGTGAGAATATCCCCGCAAGCCTGTCGTAGTCGTAAGCCTGCCCATCCAGCGCTTTTCTGCAGGCGTCCACGGAACACGCGATGTATTCGGGGCGCTTCATTCTTCCTTCTATTTTCAGGGAAGCTATGCCCATATCGTCAAGTTCATGCAGGTGATCTACCAGGGAACTGTCTTTCAGCGAGATTACGCTGTGACGGTCGCCGCAGGTGAAATCAAGACGGCAGGGCTGCGCGCACAGACCGCGGCTGCCGCTTCTGCCGCCGAAAATACTGCTCATATAGCACTGCCCGCTGATGCACACGCACAGCGCGCCGTGCACGAACACCTCAAGTTCAATTCCGGCTTTTTCGGCGATCTCGCGTATCTGTTCCCGCGAAAGCTCGCGGCCTATTACCGCGCGGGTGTAGCCAAGGGACTGCGCCGCGTTCACGCCGGAAATGCTGTTCAGCGTCATCTGCGTTGAAGCATGCCGCGGCATTTCCGGACATACCCTGCGCACTATCTCAGCAGCGCCGAGGTCCTGGATTATCAGACCGTCCACACCGCATTGCGCAGCGCTTTTAACGCATTCTGTGAAGCGTTCGGTCTCGCTGTCGTATATCAGGGTGTTGAGTGCCGCGTATACCTTTACGTTACGTCTGTGGCATTCATCACAAGCCTTTTTAAGATTCTCTACAGAAAAATTTTCGGCATTTTTGCGTGCCGAAAATTCTGACATTCCGAGATAGACTGCATCGGCGCCGGTGTTCAGCGCCGCATGCAGGTCGTCGATACCCCCCAGGGGTGCAAGAATTTCACTCATAATGTAAGCTGACCGTCCTCAAGCATTTCGTTAAGCTGGCGGTTGAGTGAAGCGTTCGTCTTTTTCAGGTCGCGGGACTCTGCGAGCGCTTCGTCAAGGCGCTTTTTCAGGGAAGCTATCTCCTGGGAAAGTTCCTCGCTGCTTTCGTTTTCCTGGCTGTCGTTTGCGGCTTTGAGCGCTGTGTTTTCGCTCTCCATCTGCGAGAACTTCACGGAAAGTTCTTCCAGCTTGTCTGCCTTTTCGCGGAGCATTGCAAGTTCCTCCTGCGTCTGCTCATTTTCGGAATGAGCCTCTTCTACGGCTTTGCGCTCCGCTTCCAGACGGTGCTCTAGTTCGGCGCATCTGTTCTTTTCAGCTGCAAGGGAGTGTTTTGCTTCCTCAAGTTCCTTGGCAGATTTTTCAGCGGCTGCAAGTTTGGTTTCGAGGTCGGCGTTTCTGCCCTTTTCAGCGGCTGAGAGTTTGGTTTCAAGATCGGCGTTTCTGCCCTTTTCAGCGGCAAGGGACTGCTTTGCTTCCTCAAGTTCCTTAGCGGATTTTTCAGCGGCTGAGAGTTTGGTTTCGAGGTCGGCAGACCTGCCCAGCGCTTCCGCAAGGGATTTCTTCACGTCGTTGAGTTCAGCGGCGCCTGCTTTCAGCTTTTCGCGGTCCTTTTCAAGGGAAGCCGCGCGCTCCTCGCTGCGACGTAGTGCTTCCTCGGTGTTTGCTGCCTTTTCAAGCTTTTCGTTGAGCTTTTTGTTTTCGTCGGTGAGGGTCGCGATTTTTTCAGTCTGCTTTCTGAGGTCGGCGTTCTGGCGCTGAAGTTCCGCTACTGCCTTTGACTGTTCCTCCGCGCGGGCTTCGCTTGTCTTGACGGACTGCGACAGCTGCGTGTTTTTCTCATCAAGGGACTTTAGGCGTACATTTGCGGCGTCGAGTTCCTTTTTGGCGTTGAGATTTTCTTCGGCGCGCTGGTTGGCTTCGCGCAGTGTCTCGGCAAGCTGTGCGTTCTTTCCCTCAAGTTCGGTGAAGTTTTTGCGGAGGACTTCAAGGGCTTCGCTGTCCTTTTTGAGTTCGGTTATAACGCCGGTCAGGCGGCGGTTCTCCTCGCTGTCCTTTGCGCCCTGTTCAGCGGCTGCGGTCATTGAAGCATTCTGCTTTGCGAGGGCGTCCTTTTCAGCGGTGGCAGCGTCAAGTTCCCCCAGGAGGTCAAGCACCGTGAACACGCATGCGTCCTCTTTGGGAGCGGGATTGTTCGGCATGAGCTTGCAGTATTCGGTTATGCGCCGGTCGGATTCCTTTGCCTGCTTCATCAGGGTGTCGGCGTCGTTGGTGCGGAGGTTGTACGGTTTTCCGCATATAGTTACGGTGACTTTTTCTTTCAGCATATCGTACCCTTTCTGAACCCCTGCGGTTCATTTTCGTTTATTTCGAAATACCGGAATTGTTCCTTGCCGGCAACATTATAGACTTAATTATATTATACAGTATCGTAAAGTTTATTGCAAGCCTTTTTTGCAAAAATACTTTCTTTTTTCTTATGTTGGTGATAACGTCTGTGCGCCCCCGTAAATTGCCGAAAAATAGCCAAAAAAAACTCTGTAAATCGTGAAATTTTATGCTAATAATGCATTGCGCACAGCGCACAATAATGTTATAATTATAATTGTACTATTATGTATAAGTGCACCATGCTGCGGCATGGATTACCAATATATTCACGGAGGAAAAGAACATGTTTGGAATGACCAAGGATATCGGTATCGATTTAGGAACTGCGAATACGCTTGTATATATGAGAGGGAAGGGCATCATTATCCGCGAGCCTTCCGTCGTTGCAGTGGATAAGAAGCTCCAGTGCGTGCGCTACGTCGGGCAGGAAGCCAAGGACGTTATCGGACGTACCCCCGGTTCCATCGTTGCAGTACGCCCGCTGAAGGACGGCGTTATCGCCGACTTTGACATGACCTCCAGCATGCTGGAGCAGTTCATCAAGAAGGCGCTCAAGGGCAGGGGAAAGGCGCGCGTTATCATCTGCATCCCCTCCGGCGTTACCGAGGTAGAGCGCCGCGCCGTTAAGGAAGCAGCGCAGAATGCCGGCGCAAAGCGCGTTTCCATCATTGAGGAGCCTATGGCTGCGGCTATCGGCGCAGGGCTCCCCGTGGCTGACCCGGTGGGAAGCATGATCGTCGATATCGGCGGCGGCACCAGCGAGGTGGCTATTATCTCCCTCGGAGGCATCGTAACAGCGCGCTCTGTAAGAGTTGCGGGCGACGAGTTCGATTCTGCGATAATCAACTACATCAAGAAGAAATATAACCTGCTCATTGGCGAGCGTACCGCTGAGAACATAAAGGTAGGCATCGGTTCCGCGTACAAGACCGGCGACAACGAGCCTGTAATGGACATCAAGGGCCGTAACCTGCTCAACGGTCTGCCTGAGAACATCACAGTCACCA
>ERZ779762.2026-NODE-2026-length-10155-cov-2.991683_pt1 | contig 10155 bp, 6 predicted proteins | sample MGYA00511887_ERZ779762 | MGnify/ENA primary metagenome ERZ779762 (study PRJEB29588, sample SAMEA2163052) | human gut metagenome | biome: human gut; feature: human-associated habitat; material: faeces | place: Denmark | collected 2008/2010 ...
TATATATCCGTCGCAGAACTTGCTGTAATATACATCCTAATCGTATGATTAGCTGCCATAAGAAATATTTTTTCAGCACTTTTGTTCCATGTCTCTCTTGAAGTCAAAGCATCAAGAATCACATTTGTATCTGCCAGAATCCTCATCTATTTTGCACCAAGCCTTTCTTCCTTTGCAACATCCATATCCGCATCCTTTGGTAAAATTCCAAACAAGGATTTTGCCACCTCTACTCTATCCTGATACGGATTGGTCAGTTTTGCCACTACTTTCCCGTTTTTCGTAATAAAAATATCTTCTGTTGCCGATAACAATAAATATTTTCCAAGATTATTCTTTAATTCCGTTGCTGTAATTGACATATCATCACGTCCTTTCTTCGTACTATTATTATACTCATTTCGTACGATTTTATCAACAATTTCAGTTGAAGCAATCAAAAAAGACCTCATAGAGTAAATAATTTCCACTCTACAAGGTCTTCCTCTTCACATTATTTTTTATTTAAAGTATGCTACTCCACTTTCGAACAGCTTCATATCCTGCTCGCCGTAGATATTGATTGCTACAGATTCGCCGCGACGCTCTGAGTGAGCCATCTTGCCGAGGATTCTTCCGTCAGGAGATGTGATACCTTCAATAGACATGTATGAGCCGTTTACGTTCCACTCCTCATCCATTGATACATTTCCGTCCAAGTCAACATACTGTGTGGCAACCTGTCCGCTTTCAAATAGCTTATCAAGCCACTCCTTCGGTGCTACGAAACGTCCCTCGCCATGTGATGCCGGATTGCAGTAGGTCTGACCAAGCTTAGCCTGTGCAAGCCATGGGCTCTTGTTTGAAACAACCTTTGTATAAACCATCTTTGAGATATGGCGGTTGATTGTATTGTATGTGAGTGTAGGTGACTGTGCATCCTGCTGTCTGATCTCTCCATATGGTACAAGTCCAAGCTTGATAAGTGCCTGGAAACCGTTACAGATACCAAGTGCAAGTCCATCTCTCTCATTGATGAGCTTTTCAACTGCCTCTGTCATCTTTGCATTTCTAAATGCTGTTGCAAAGAATTTAGCTGATCCCTCAGGCTCATCTCCTGCTGAGAATCCACCAGGGAACATGATAATCTGTGATTTGTCAATTGCCTTTACAAACTCATCTACCGAATCACGGATATCCTCTGCTGTGAGGTTCTTGAATACCTTTACGATTGTGTCAGCGCCTGCTCTTTCAAATGCCTTAGCACTATCATACTCACAGTTTGTTCCAGGGAATACCGGAATAAATACTGTAGGCTTAGCCACTTTATTCTTGCATACATAGATATTCTTTGCATCGTAAAGACCGCTATTTACCTTGCTTGTATCGTCTGTTGCCTTTGTATGGAAAACTCCCTCAAGCTTTGCTGTCCATACCTTGACAGCGTCCTCAACAGGAAGCACCATATCGTCACACTCGATAGTCTGCTTATCGTTTACATAGCCGACTACAGAGGCTGCATCTGAAATACCTGCTGCATCAATTACCTCTCTGACCTTTGAAAGTGCATCAACAGGAACCTCAGCTACGATATTACCAAAGCCAGGTGCAAAGAGTGTATCGCTTGTCACCTCATCCTCGATTGTTACACCAAGCTTGTTACCAAATGCCATCTTTGATACTGCTGCGGCAAGACCTTTTCCGTCAAGTGCATATGCTGAAACAATTGCGCCATCCTGGATAAGATTTCTGATTGCTGTATAAAGTGTCATAACCTGATCATATTTTGGAAGATCAAACTCATCCTTATCTATTGTAAATAGAACAAGCTGGTTGCCCTCCTTCTTGAGCTCAGGTGTGATGATATCCTTTTCCTTTGCCACATCCACTGCAAATGATACGAGTGTAGGCGGTACATCAATATCATTGAAGGTACCTGACATGGAATCCTTTCCACCGATTGAAGGAAGTCCGAAGCCAATCTGAGCATCATATGCTCCGAGGAGTGCTGCAAACGGCTGGCTCCAGCGCTTTGGATCCTCGTTCATTCTGCGGAAGTACTCCTGATATGTCATACGGATTTTGCTGTAATCTCCGCCTGCTGCAACGATTCTTGAGATAGACTCAAGCACTGCATATATAGATCCGTGGTATGGGCTCCATGATGAAAGATATGGGTCGAAGCCGTAAGCCATCATTGTTACTGTATCACATTTACCCTTTAATACAGGAAGCTTTGCAACCATTGACTGTGTCTCTGTGAGCTGGTAACGTCCACCATATGGCATATATACACTGCCTGCTCCGATAGAGCCGTCGAACATCTCAACAAGTCCCTTCTGTGAGCATACGTTAAGGTCTTCAAGCTCTGCCTCCCAGGCACCCTTCATATCTCCTGCCTCAACCATCTTGGCTACAGCAGGTGTGCTGATTTTGTCCAGATAATTATCACTCTCGCAAGGCATCTCAACCTCAACATCTGTCTCCTGATGAGCTCCGTTTGTATCAAGGAATGCACGAGAGATATTTACTACCTCTTTGCCTCTCCACTCAAGCACAAGTCTTGGATCCTCTGTAACTACCGCAACCTCTGTTGCCTCGAGATTTTCCTCCTTTGCGTATGCAAGGAACTGTTCAACATCAGAAGGCGCAACTACAACTGCCATACGCTCCTGTGACTCTGAGATAGCAATCTCTGTTCCGTCAAGACCTGCGTATTTCTTTGGTACCTTGTCAAGCTCTATGCGAAGTCCGTCAGCAAGCTCTCCGATAGCAACAGAAACTCCGCCGGCACCGAAATCGTTACATTTCTTGATGATATGGCTGACCTCTTCTCTTCTGAAAAGTCTCTGAAGCTTTCTCTCTGTAGGTGCATTACCCTTTTGCACCTCAGCTCCGCATACTGATGTAGACTTTGTATTGTGTGCCTTTGATGAACCTGTAGCACCACCGATTCCGTCACGTCCTGTGCGTCCTCCGAGGAGAATGATTTTATCTCCCGGATCTGAGTTAAGTCTCTGGACAGCACGTCTTGGAGCCGCACCCATAACTGCACCGATCTCCATACGCTTTGCAACATAATCGGGATGATAAATTTCTTTTACATAACCGGTCGCAAGGCCGATCTGGTTGCCGTAGGAAGAGTAACCGGATGCTGCACCGCGCACCAGCTTTTTCTGGGAAAGCTTTCCCTTTAAGGTGTCCGCAACCGGAACGGTAGGATCCGCTGCACCGGTCACGCGCATTGCCTGATATACATAACCTCTGCCGGAAAGCGGGTCGCGGATTGCGCCGCCCAGACAGGTTGCCGCACCGCCGAAGGGTTCGATTTCGGTCGGGTGGTTGTGGGTTTCATTTTTGAAAAATACGAGCCATTCCTCGGTGACAGGACCATCGCCGTAGTCCATTTCAACGGGAACAATAACGGAACAGGCGTTGATTTCATCGGACTGCTCCATATCCTCCAGCTTGCCCTCTTTTTTGAGCTTACGCATCGCCATCAGTGCAAGATCCATCAGGCAGACGAACTTATCCGGACGGTCTTTAAAGATCTCTGCACGCGCATCCAGATAACTCTGGTAGGTTTTTTCCATCGGTTCCCGGTAAAAACCATCTCCGAATGCGACATTTTTCAGTTCAGTGGAAAACGTCGTATGACGGCAGTGGTCGGACCAGTAGGTATCCAGCACACGAATCTCCGTCATGGAAGGATCTCTCTTTTCCTCGCCTGCAAAATACTTCTGGATATGCTTGAAATCCTGCAGGGTCATCGCAAGACCAAGAGAATCGTACAGCTGCTTTAATCCGTCTGCATCCAGCGTAGTAAAGCCGTCTAAAATCCTGACATCTGCAGGCTCTGCAAACTCGGTTACGAGCGTCTTTGGCTTTTCCATACCGGTCTCTCTGGAATCCACCGGGTTAATGCAGTAAGCCTTGATCTTGTCAAATTCTTCGTCTGTCAGATCTCCTGTAATCAAATAAGTAACTGCGGTACGGATAATCGGCTGCTCCTCCGCTTTTAAAAACTGAACGCACTGTACGGCAGAATCTGCACGCTGGTCAAACTGTCCCGGCAGATATTCAACGCTGAATACGCGTCCGTTTGCAGGGATTTCGATCGTCTCGCGATACAGAATATCCACGGGCGGCTCGGAAAAAACAGTACGGCATGCCTGTTCAAAAACCTCATCACTGATATTTTCCACATCATAACGAATGAACATCCGGACATCTTCGATCCCTGACATATTCAGATAACCGATCAGATCCTCCTTCAGTTCCTGTGCCTTAACCGCGTAACCGGTCTTCTTTTCCACATAGATCCGTCTTACGTTTTCCATTTGTCCTCCTTTTGCCGCACAGGCGGCATTTTACGTTTCCAGCTCAGTCTTACCAATTCTATCACAAAATTTCTTTTCATGGTAGCAAAAGTGTCGATTCTGCTCAAGTATCGTCGGCATTACTATTTTCGGACAGATTTTTTGTTTTCGTGTGTGCATCTTTTTCATGCAGCGGCCGCGGCAGATCCCAACAGTAATGTGTCGCAAGCACCCGGATCACAATCACCACCGCAGTTCCTGCTGCCAGCGCCAGATACAGATGGATATGGATCAAAAGCACACACACCAGTGCGCCCGCAAAAGCCGCCATCGCATAGATATGCTTATACAGGATAAACGGCATCGTATCCGCTAAAATATCCCGGATCAGACCGCCTCCGATACCTGTCATCATGCCCAAAAATACTAAAAAGAAGATCCCGTCATAGCCCTCGCCGTGTGCGGTATATACGCCAAGGACAGTAAAAATCCCAAGTCCAACCGCATCACAGTAATTCATAACCTGCTCATAAATCGTCAGATAACGGCTCGTCATGATCTCCTGCTTTCCATAGACAAGTAAAAATAAAAGAGCGGAGGTTCCCAGCGCCACCAGCGCATAAACCGGATCCCGGAATGCTCCCGGCGGCGTCCGCCCCAGGATAATATCCCGGACAATGCCGCCTCCGACTGCAACACACAGTCCCAGCACCAGTACCCCGAACAGATCCAGATTTTTGCGGATACCCAGCATTGCCCCGGACGATGCAAAAGCGATCGTCCCGATGATCTCCGCCGTAAAAATAATCGGATTTTCCATGTTCTCCTGTCCCCAGTTCCTTTTTTGTTAATACAATAGAATGCACGCTCTGTGAGCATTCTATTGTCATGAATTATGGCAGACCGTATTCAGCCGAATGGGCGTATTCTGCTGCTTTATAGTATCCTGCGCCGCACTGCAGACGGAGCCACCCCATATTTTTTCTTGAACAGCTTGCTGAAATGATAGGCATCCTCATAGCCGACCTGCGCCGCGATTTCCTGAATGCTCATTTCCAGATTCTGCGTCAGCAGGTTATAGGCCTTGGTCAGACGAATATCAATCAGATAATGAATCGGCGTGTTTCCGGTTTCCGCCTTGAAAATCCTGGACACATAAAAGGTGCTCAGATACATATTGCCGGCGATCCGGTCAAGAGAGATTTTCTCTGCATAATGATCCTCAAAGTAATCCGTGATCTTCTCCACGAGATATTTCCGGTTCGCGGATTCAAAGGAGCATCCGCCTGCCTTCTGCGGCTTACCGGTCTCTTCTTCTTCCCGCAGCAGCAAAAGAAGCATTTGCATGGCATACGTCTTCATCATATAATAGCGCCCGATCCGGCAAAGCTCCTGCTCTGCCTCCATTGCCATACAGAGCTTGGAAAGCTTACGCTGCAGCTCTCCCTCCGTACGAAATACCGGGCAATTCCCCGGTAGTGGAAAGTGGTTGCGCCCAAGCCCCGCCAGATTTAAATCTGTCAGCCCCACGTAAAATTCCGCAACCGGCGTTTTATGCTCTCCCGCCAGGCTTTGATGATAGACTCCTTCATTGATGACCAGCAGGTCACCCTCTTTTACTTCATATATAGTATCGCCGATTCTGTGCTTTCCTGTCCCGGATTGAATATAACACAGCTCCAGATGCTCATGGCAGTGATAGTTCGGCTCATCCTCCACACGTGTTCCCTTCCACATAAACAAGAAGGTCGGATTTAACTCCTCCTGAAATACCGTGTTTTCCCGTTCCATATCCACCAGCTTCCTTCCCGGATGCCTGAAATTTATCTTTTATTTTCCTGCAACATCCCACAAAAACATTTAACGTAACTGTTCAGTTCCCTCACAGTTACCATTTAACAACATTTTACATGAAACCTGCAAGATTGTACATTCCAAATAAAATATTTTGCGATACACTTTTTTTATCCATGATCTATCAAAGCCCATGGATACTTTTTTAAGGGAGGAAAAAAGGAAATATGACACCAATGAAATGGTTCTGGGGATTTCTCAGAAAGTACCGCTTCAAGCTTCTGGGCGGCCTGATCCTGACGACTTTCATTTCCGTTCTCGCCATCGTAAACCCTTACGTTTCCGGTATGATCGTAGATGATGTCATTCAGGGCGGTCAGTATGACCTGCTTTGGAAGCTTGTTCTCATCCTGCTTTTCGTTACGCTGGTCCGCGGTGCCCTGCGTTTCTTTTATCAGGTTATTTTCGAGGTATGCTCGCAGGGCGTGCTCTACGACATGCGGGACGTTGTTTACCGCCGCCTTCTGACAGAGGACTTCGCCTTTTACAGCAAGAAAAAAACAGGCGACCTGATGAGCCGTCAAACCGGCGACATGGAAGCAATCCGCCACTTCGTTGCTTACATTATCTATCAGGTTTACGAAAATATCCTGCTGTTCTGCTTTGCGCTCTTCATGATCTTTACGGTAAATGTGAAGCTGGCGCTCTGCATGCTGATCGTTCTGCCCTTTACAGCCATCACCACAGCAAAACAGTCCAAAGAAGTTCGACCGACATTCCAGCGCATCCGCGACTGCTTTTCTTCCCTGAATGCCTTCGTTCAGGAAAATGTCAGCGGCAACCGTGTCGTAAAAGCCTTTGCCAAGGAAGACTTTGAAATTGAAAAATTTAATAAGGAAAACGATGCCTACATGGACGCACAGTTGAACTCCTCAAAGGTCTGGATGAAATACCTTCCGATCTTCGAAGTTCTGGCATATGTCTTAAACGTTGTCCTGATGCTCTACGGCGGCTGGATGGTAATTACCGGAGAAATGACAATCGGTAACCTCGTAACCGTCAACGGTTATCTGTGGATGTTAAACGCTCCGCTGCGTATGGCAGGCTGGTGGGTCAATGATACCCACCGTTTTATCACCTCCGTAGAAAAAATTTACACAACCTATGTGGAAGAGCCTCTTGTAAAAATGCCTCCTGTGCCGGTTTCCCGCAAACATATGGAAGGAAATGTTGAATTTAAAGATGTTTCCTATACGGCAGATGATGAGGATATCGTAAAGGATATCAGCTTTTCTGTGAAAAAAGGACAGACAGTCGGCATTCTCGGTTCCACCGGTGCCGGCAAATCCACCATCATGAACCTGCTGTGCCGTTTTGTCGACGCGACCTCCGGCGAGGTTCTGGTAGATGGCGTAAACGTCAAGGACTGGAACCTTTACGATCTGCGTGACAACATCGGCATGGCAATGCAGGATATCTTTCTTTTTTCTGATACAATTGAAGGGAATATTGCATACGGTCGTCCGAACTGTACATTTGAGGAAATTCACGAAGCTGCTGTCATGGCAGATGCCAACCATTTCATCAAGGCTATGCCCGAAGGCTATGATACCATCGTCGGCGAGCGCGGTGTCGGACTCTCCGGCGGTCAGAAGCAGCGTATTTCCCTTGCGCGCGCCCTGTTAAAGAAACCGTCCATCCTGATTCTGGACGATACTACTTCCGCCGTTGATATGGAAACAGAAAGCTATATCCAGCAGCAGCTCGGCAAGTTAAACGGCCAGTGCACGATCTTCGTCATCGCCTACCGTATTTCTTCCATTAAAGACGCTGATCAGATCCTGGTTATGGATAACGGGCGGATTATCGAACACGGAACGCATCAGGAGCTGCTTGCAAATGACGGCTACTATGCAAGCGCGTTCCATCATCAATACGGTGAGCTTCCTTCCAGAGAAGAACAGGAAGAATACCGTCAGGTTACAGCCAACGAAAGGAAGTGAGAACTCATGGCACGAAATAAATATGATGTGGACGAAGTCCTGGAAGATAAATTTGACCTCAATCAGTTAAAACGTCTGCTCGCTTATCTGATTCCTTACCGGAAACGGTTTGTCAGTGTCGGCTTCATGATGCTCTCCGCTTCCGCTTTTACCATGCTGATTCCGCAATTTTTTCAGAAGGTCATGGACGTCTGCATCCCGAACAAGGACATGAAGGGAATCGCATTTTACAGCTTTTTGACACTGCTTGCCGCATTTTACAGTGCCTTCAGCCTTCGCTACAAGATCAAATACACTAACCAGATCGGACAGCAGATCATTCACGACATGCGCTATGACATCTTTGAGCATCTGCAGGAGCTTCCGTTCTCCTACTATGATGACCGCCCCCACGGTAAAATTCAGGTGCGTGTTGTAAACTATGTCAACAGCATCAGCGACCTGCTTTCCAACGGTATCTTAAATACCATCACCGACCTGTGCAACCTGGTGTTTATCATCGTTTTCATGCTGATCTTAAATGTCCGGCTGACGCTTGTATGTCTCTGCGGCCTTCCGATCCTCGCGATCGTTATCGTTGTCATCAAGAAAAAACAGCGTACCGCATGGCAGGTTCAAAGCAATAAGCAGTCCAACTTAAACGCGTACATTGCTGAAAGTATCAACGGGATCCGTGTTACCCAATCCTTCGTCCGGGAAGACGTGAACAGCGGTATTTTCAACAACTTAAGCGGCAGCTACCGGAAATCCTGGATGCGCGCCGTTATGTTCAACTTTACGATGGGTCCCAGCATCGATATCATTTCAATAATTACAACTGCAGCGATCTATGTGCTCGGTGTCAGCTGGATGATCAACGGCGAAACCGGCATTACCGTCGGTGTACTGGTCGCTTTTACTGCTTATATCGGACGTTTCTGGGCACCGATCAACACGCTGGCAGGCTTTTACAACTCTCTGCTGACCGCGATCTCCTATCTGGAGCGTATTTTTGAAACTATCGACGAGCCGGTTGTGGTCAAAGACCGGAAGGATGCTGTTGAAATGCCTCCGATCCACGGAGATGTTGCCTTCGACCACGTTACCTTCAGCTATGAGCCTGGCGTTCCGATCTTAAAGGATGTTTCCTTCCACGCAAACCAGGGGCAGTCGTTTGCAGTGGTAGGCCCCACCGGTGCCGGCAAAACAACCCTGGTGAATCTGTTGAGCCGCTTCTATAACGTAGATTCCGGGCGGATTTTAATCGATGGCGTCGATATCGCAGGCGTTACCATTCGTTCTCTCCGCAAACAGATGGGTGTCATGATGCAGGACAGTTTCATTTTCTCCGGCACAATCATGGACAACATCCGCTACGGCAACTTCAGCGCTACAGATGAAGAGGTCATCCGGGCTGCAAAAACGGTCTGCGCCCATGACTTCATCATGGAAATGGAAAACGGTTATCAGACACAGGTAAATGAACGGGGAAGCCGTCTGTCCGCCGGACAGCGCCAGCTGATCTCCTTTGCCCGCGCACTTCTGGCTGACCCGAAGATCCTGATCCTGGATGAGGCAACCTCCAGTATCGATACCGAAACAGAGATCATCCTGCAGAAGGGCTTAAATGAACTGCTGAAGGGACGTACCTCCTTCATCATCGCACATCGTCTTTCCACAATTAAAAATTCTTCCTGCATCATGTATGTGGACAAGGGAACGATCCTGGAAAAAGGCACACATGATGAGCTGATGGCCCAAAAAGGAGAATATTACAAGCTCTATATGTCCCAGTATGCATCGCTGATGTGAATGAAGAGTGCTGGTCGCTAAATTCGACATTGCAGGTGTCTGTGCCTGCGCAAGACGGCTAAATGCTTGAATACCTGTTATTGGAAAAATATTCCCCAGCGCGTCGCGGTTTATATGATAATCGCGGTAACGCTGGGGATGTTTTTTGGGGAAACATTATTTTTTTCGGGAGTATCCCAAAGTTTGTGTAAACCTCCAAACTGATGTAAGATATAATTACTCAGTTTGGAGGTTATTTTTATGGCAAGAAGAAAAGACAGCCCACAAAA
>ERZ779762.2034-NODE-2034-length-10118-cov-1.856305_pt1 | contig 10118 bp, 7 predicted proteins | sample MGYA00511887_ERZ779762 | MGnify/ENA primary metagenome ERZ779762 (study PRJEB29588, sample SAMEA2163052) | human gut metagenome | biome: human gut; feature: human-associated habitat; material: faeces | place: Denmark | collected 2008/2010 ...
GGATGGTTTTGCGGTAATTGCGCGTCATCCAGCGCATTGTATACCTCAAATATTCCCTGCGTTCTTTTTCGTCCTTGATTTCAAAGGCGTAATGGGTCAGCGCATCACCAATGGTCTTGCACATTTCCATCGTTGCCATGTTGCCTTCATCTGGGGCCCAGCGCGTGCCATCGTAGATGAACCACGATTTGCGGCTTGCCACATAGCGGGCCTGTCCCTTGACGATGTCAGAAAAGAGCCGTCCGCTTCCGTTGTCGGTAGTGGAATACTTGGGATTGGAGTAAGGGTCAAGTTTTTTGATGACGTTGCGGTAATCGCCGCAAGTTTTCAGCATCAGCGGGGCAGACGTGTCACCTACCGTAACAGTTGCCGTACTGCACTGTGCAACGGGCACAGCCTTTACTGCCGGAGCCGGTTTCTTGTTCCGGGTCACGACATCGAGAGTTTCTTTCAGTTTTGCAACTGCTTCCTCGCCCTTTGCAGTGATATAGTCGGTGACATCTCCCTTTTCAGGAATTTCCGGCCACCAGTTATTCAACTGCATAATGCCTGTGTTGTAATTGGTAGGCTTAAGTGCTTTAAGTGCAGCCTTCGCATAGCCACGGCCCGCATCATCGTTGTCCGGCAGGATGATAATCACCTTGTCGGAAAAGTATGCGGCATACTCATTTTCCCAAGGGGCGCCATTCGGCAGGCTGACCGCCGGGAGGCCATGTTTCGTGAGCGTGTCTACGTCTTTCTCGCCTTCAACCAGAAAGACTGCTTCCGCCTTTTCCAGTACCGTTCCATTATACAGGGGGACATTCTTCGGTTTATGGTAGTCGTAGCTGCCGTCAGGTTTTTTGCTGCGCCAGAAGAAGGTTTTGTTCGCATAACGGACTTTCTCGGCAACGAGTTCTCCGTTTCTGTCAAGGTACTGGTAGATGGCGGCAACCTTCCGTTCCGGGTCAGAGCCTTTAGGCTCTGATCCGGAACTCCCACCATCCGGGAACAGGATACGCATCGTCAGCCCGATGGCCGCAAGAATATCTTCGACCTTGCCGCCAGCGTGGTCACACATAAGAATAATGCCATCGGGTTTCTCGGTAATGTACAGGCTGGGTTCCTTCTCGTCGCGGAGAGGGCTGTAAGCCCGGTAGGTGTTCGGGCCAACCTTCTTCACGCCTTTCAGACGGGAGAGGATGACCTGGAGGCGGTCACTTACGTTTTCATATACGATTTTCATAATTCAATTTCATAGCGCGCCATGTTTTCCTTTCATAATTTCTGTGCACGCTAAAATTATAGTGCCATATAGGGGAAACAACTATTAGCGTATAACGGCAGTATGCTGTAACTTTACCCGTATAGTGCAGTATGCTGTTAAAGTTGCAAAAAATAAGGAGCAGCTGCTTTCACAGCCACTCCTTAAAAGTGTATTTTTAGTTTTACAGATGCATTTGAATGATGCTCAGGCGGTCAATTTTGTAATTGGTTGTCCTACACGCCGTTTATGGCTGCTCCCGCAGTTCCTTGTAAACCTCATGCAGGAACACACCCAGCACGCGGTGCTTGATGTCGTCATTGCTCAACAGCAGGCTGAAGAAGTCCTGATTCTGGGAAAGTCCCTCAATCAGCGCGTCATCTGTATTGTCGTAGAAGCTGAACTCGAAGTCTTGCTCGGTGTTGTTTTTGGCAGCGGTCTTCAGCTTATCCGAATGCAGCAGCAAGTCTTTGATTTGCAGCATAACTTTCGTCATAGCATTGCTGTCGTAGCCCTTGCCAGCGCGGGAGTTCACCTCGTCAATAATTTCCGACAGGTGCTTTACTTCATCCACAGTCAGACCAACATCGGCTCCACTCAACTTTACGTTCGGGGCGCTGGCGTGGCGCTGCTTGTTGCCCTTATCGCCCTGACTTTCCTGCACAAAATTCGTTGCTTGAATCTTATCTTTCAAGCTGATGCCGCCGCTGTTGCCAACGACCAAATAAGTCAGCAACAAATTAACGAACACATACTTCTTGTGCAGTTCCGGGTCGCCAAAGCTGGAGGCCATCGACAGGAACTCATACAGACGTACAAACCCACGACAGTTTTTGGTAAAAGCACGCTGGTGGTCCTCGTTGAACTGATTCTTCAGCACATTCACAGCACGCTGGATGCACTGGTAAACCAGACGGTCCTCTTTGGCTGTGGTGCGCTTCCCTTTCGGGTTGTAGACGATGCTTGCAACCGTATCAACATCGCGGTCATCCAGAACATTGTAGCCGTCAATCTTATTTTCCAGTTCGCGGAGCTGGGCAATCGTAGCTGTGTTGGACAGCACCGTTGTGGTGTAGAACGGTGCAAAGGCATCTTCCATTTCCTCTGCATGGTTCACAAAGTCCATGACTACGACCTTTTTATCAAATGGCGGGCATACGCGGTTCAAACGGGATAGTGTCTGCACTGCATTTACACCACGCAGCTTTTTCAGCACATACATGGCGCAGAGCTTCGGCTGGTCGAAACCGACCTGATACTTATTTGCCACCAGCAGAACGTTATACTCGTCCCCGTCAAACACCTTCGGCAGCTTATCCTCAGCAAAGCCGTTCATACTCGGCTCGGTGTATTCGGTATTTTCAATTTTCACTTTGCCGGAGAACGCTACCAGCGCCTTTACATCCTTGTAATTATGCCGTGTGACATAATCCTCAAATGCCTGCCGATACTTCACTGCCGCCTCGCGGGATGCCGTGATAACCATTGCTTTTGCCTGCCCGCCGAGTTCCTGCATAACAGTGGAACGGAAATGCTCAACGATGATATTGACGCGCTGATTGATATTATCGTCAAACAAATCAATATAGCGTGCAATCTGCCGTTTGGCGGCAATCGTCTTCATCTCCGGGTCATCTTCAATGGTCTTGTTCAGCTTGTAGTAGGTCTTGTACTCGATATAATTTTGCAGCACATCAAGGATATATCCCTCTTCGATGGCCTGCTTCATGCTGTACAGGTGGAACGGCTGATACACGGGATGTCCGTCTGCATCAATACTTTCACGGCCAAACAGGCGCAGCGTCATCGGCTTGGGCGTGGCAGTAAAGGCAAAGACCGACACATTGGGGGCCTTGCCGTGGCGCTGGATTTCATTTTCGATAGCATCCTGCGCATCGGCTTCTTCGGGACCATCATTCTGCCCCAGTGTATTTTTGACCGCAATCATATCCTTGCCGGACGTGGACGAATGGGCTTCGTCAATGATAATGGCAAAAGTCTTGCTGTTCTGATTCTGCGCCAGTTTCCAGAAATCCACATAGAGGAATTTCTGAATCGTGGTGACAATGATTTTGTAGTTGCCTTTCAGCGCATCGGCAAGGTCGGCAGAGGTCTTTTTGTCATCAATGGTGCAGACAAGTCCACTCTTGTGGTCGATACCCTTGATTGCATCCTGCAGCTGGCGGTCTACCACAACACGGTCTGTAATGACCAGAACACTGTCGTAAACGATTTGGTTCTGCGTATCGTGCAGGGATACCAGCCGATGCGCCAGCCATGCGATGGTATTGGTCTTGCCGGAACCTGCGGAATGCTCAATCAGGTAATTAAGCTGTGTGCCGTTGTACTCGGCATCTGCCAAAAGCTGACGGACGGCATCGCGCTGATGATAGCGCGGGAAAATCAGCTTTTCTTTGACGGACTTTTTCCCTGTCAGTTCGTCCACGACCTGTTCACGCTGGATGAAAACGAACTTGGTAATCAGTTCAATCAGGCTGTCGCGGCGCAGAATATCATCCCACATATAATGCATCGGATAATCGTCCACGCCGTCATCCAAGGGGTTGCCTTCCCCGGTGTTGACACCCTCGCCGCGCCCACGGTTGAACGGAATAAAGCGTGTGCCCAGACCGTCCAGCTTGGTGGTCATATAGCAGGTGTCGAGGTCCATGGCAAAGTTGACCAGAGCGCCTGCTTTGAACAGGAACAGACGGTTCTTCGGGTCGCGGTCCTCAGAATACTGCTTGATTGCCATGCGGTAGTTCTGACCTGCGCTCTGGCATTTCAGCTCAAAGGTTGCAATGGCAAAGCCGTTCAGGAACACAACAAGGTCGATGCGCTGGTCATCGTTAATCCAGACTTCCTCCATGATGGAGAAAATGTTGGCATTGTACTTGGCGACAAGGTCAATGTTGTAATCGGTGGCGGGCTTACTGTACAGCAAGTCCAGATGCATATTGGAAATCTCAATGCCGGATTTCAGCGTTTCGATAAGGCTGCTGCCCTTGTTGTCGATGCTCTGGAGTATAAATTTAACGATGGTTTCCTCGGTCTGCCCGTTGTAGATTTTCCGCAGTGCCGCCATTGTGTCCGGCTGTGTCGTGTCCAGAAAGCGAAACAGCAGTTCGCGGTCCATGGCCGTGGTGCGGTCATAATTCGTTTTGCATTTGCGCTCTATGTAGCCGTTATTATCAATTAAGTAGTCGATGATATAACGCTGATAGTCGCGCTCAGTTCCGATAATTTTCACGGAACCACCTTCTTTCTTTTTCCTCAAGCAGATTTTAGACGCTTGATTAGCTGCTTTGCAAAAAGCAACGCTATTTGGTCACAGCTATACTTATCGGAAGGAATTCCCTGTATATCTGCGACAGAAGGATACTTTTCCTTTAGTTGTTCTGCCGTGATGTTGTGCAGAATCGGCAAAATCAGTTTTTGCCCATTACGATTTTGCCGATTAAGAAATTCATTCAACTCTTTCTCTGTCCATTCTCGGTCAAAGAAGTTTTCGGAGATGACAATAATTGCAAATTCTGCTTTTTTTGTTCCATCAAGGATTTTGTCTTTCCACTTGTCGCCCCACTCAAGCGATTCCTTATCATAGAAGATAGAAATTCCCAGCGCTTTCAGAGATTGATACAGTTCCTCGACCAAATCTTCTTTATCTTTGTTCGCGTGCGAAATAAAAACATCATACTCCGGAAGCGTCCTTGCTTGATATTTGGGAACATTCACAGATTGGATTCCGTTCATTTTATCAATAAATTCCCGGTCACCTTGTATACTTTGTAAGCAAGTCATTAACTCTCCAACAGCATTGTTAGGGCGGTGGAAAAGCAATGTTTTCATTCGTTGCTCCAAAGGATGTTCTTTTAGATACTTATCGTTAAATATTTGCACGTCATTCATCCATTTAGAAGCTGCGTTGTCATTTTCTAAAAAGCCAATGCCAAGCGGAGAGTAAATGTCAGCAGCCTCCTGCAAGAGTAAATTGAGTTGTTCTTCAAAATCAGCCATCACACAACCTCCTTTTTGCCTGTCACATATTCATAGATAAGTGATTTTTTGTAAGAATCAATAACCGCAAGCTGTTGCTTTTTGCTTGCAATTATCGATTCTATCCCTTTGCACACGCAATCAAGGCGTGCTGCGATATTTTTTTGCTCATCAAGTGGCGGTGCAACAATGTGCATCTTGGAAAGTTCACTATAATTCAAGCCTTGACGAACACCATTGCCCATATTGTACAGAACCTTCATAACATCATAGGCGTGCAAAAGGTAATGGAAATACTCCGGAACTACTTCTTTAGCAGCCTTTAATGTTACATATGCAGAAGTAATAATGCCATGTTCTTTAACAAGCCCTGTCCGCAGGCTACGCTTATCATTCTGCAAATCTGTAAGCCGAAGAACAATATCTCCCGGTTCAATGATGTTATAGCCATTAAAGCTGTCCGGCAGAAGTCCCTCAGATGTATTGATGTCTTTCCGAATCACTTTTCCATAGCTGAGTGACAACAAGTTCTGCTCTTGTCCGAGATAGTTCTTTTTCTTTCTTTCGGCAAAATAATAATACAGAGGGCGAACGTCCCAATGGACAGGAATATTTCCGACCCACTCAATCCCGCTATCCTTCATTTCCGCATCCGGGTTCAACCCCTTGGTGACAGCCTCGGTAACGACGGAACGCTTGAACTGCTCTAATATTTCAATTTCTTTCTGAATGTCAGCCGAGATGGCATCAATTTCGGAACATTTGGAATCGAGAAAGCTCACAATTATTTCTTGTTCTTTCAGACAAGGAAAAGCAATATAAGAATTGTTCATTACTCCCATCGTTATAAAGCCCATTGTGGTTTCATGAATTTTTGCTTTGAGTGCATCGGTGAGGGCAGACAAATAGTAATACGCAAACTTTTTATTTAGATTGGAACTCAGTTTTGTTTTCCAAATGTGATAATGATAAATTACTTTTTCTCCAGACCATATAACCGGAGCATAAGACATTGACCACGAATACAGTAAGTCGCCGTTCTCGCAATACTTATCCGGTGGCAATTCTAAACTTGAGGTATACCATGTAGGATTTGAAAACAGATTGCCAACTCTAAGGATGCGATACTTTCCATCTTCCTCAAATTCTGAATCGCTGTATGCTCTGCCATTGATTAACTGAATTTCATACTTCTGTTTGCAGCATTTCCAATCGAACGGGATTGTTCCAATCCACTCAATCCCGCTGTCCTTCATTTCACGCATAGTTCCACCACCTTACCCAAACAGCTTCGCAATGCGTTGGCTGACAGACTGCTCCAATTCCATGAACTGCTTTGCCAGTTCCTTGCTGGGTACAGGCTGCTCGTACTTGTAGAAATACTGTGTGAAGGGAATCTCTGCGCCCGTCTTGATAACAGGCTTTTTGGCATATTCTTTTGTAAGAATGGTCGCAAAATGATAACGGCAGCGCTTATCTGCTACTACGGTATGGGCTGGGGCTTTGTGGAAATCTGCGAGTTCTTCCTCGGCCATGATTGGCGCAGTCTGTTGAACGATATTGCAAAGCAGCAGAACCCGATTGCCAATATGTTCATTAGTTCATTTGCGGGGGCAAGTGAGCAGAATACAGCAGGTTGCAAACAGGCGGCAGACGATGCTCTGAAACTGTTTGCCACAAACGAAAAAATTAAAAATGCACTTAGAAAATCGGCCAGCTACGAGCAGTCAATCAGTCCGGCCACACTGGAAACAAGCAGTATTTACATCTATATCCCCGATGAAAAGCTCAAAATTTACGGTGACCTACTACGTATTATCACGGCGCAGTCGATGGAATATTTTTCATCCAGACCGCCAGAAAACAAGCAAACGATTCTGTTTTGTCTTGATGAGTTTGCTTCATTCGGCAAGCTGCAAATTGTTGAAAGTCTGCGCAAACTGCGGAAACGCAGAATTAGAATCCTTGTCCTGACCCAGTCGGTATCGGATGTCGATATGATTTACGGTAAAGATGAACGGAAAGCAATGCTCGGCAACTTCAAATTTACGGTCATACTGGGCTGCAAGGACACCGAAACACAGGAGTATTTCTCCAAAATGATTGGCGAGAAGCGCTCTTTGTTGGCAACAGACCCCTACCAGAAACCGCAACCCATCATCAAGCCAGCTGACCTTGCACATTTGGAACAAGACCTCTTTGTAATCTGTGATGATGGCGCTATACGCCTAAAGAAAAATTTCTATTTCAAATAAAAGTGGCTACCCCACGAAAGGGTAGCCATTCGTATTGTATTATGCCAAATGATACGGTAGTGTTACACGGGTCGGACGATACGGTACTTGCGCGGCCTTATGCGTCTTTCCGGCCTGCTCAAATTGCGCAATCTTCTTCTGGAGTTCCTCGTTGCTCATTTTCTTGATTTCTTCGGGGATAATGCAGCGGTCATCTTCATAATACTCTTTCATATCATCTCACCTCACAGTAATCAATGTCGTAGGATTGCTTAATTTTATCTAAGGCAGCTAACTGTGCCTCTTTATCAGTATACCCGATTCGGAGAAAATTTTCTACATACAATTTGTACAAATATTCTGGGACTTCCTGTGCGGATGCGTAAATATAGACCGAACCATCGTGACAAATTACGATGCTCACTGCGTATTTATGCCGGAAGGCCGAATTGAAATCTGCAATGCTCGGCGGCATACTGTTCGGATGCGTGTGCATTGCAATCAGGTTTACAACGCCATCAATGGCGCGGGCAACAGCCGTTGTGTAGCCGATTTGTTCTTCGGCTGTCTCGTCTAAGACGCCGGCAAGGACAGCGCCGCTTGCACCATCGAACCAGTACATATCTTCAAACAACGTGCCGCTGCGGTGCAGCAGCATTTCTTTGGCCTTGCTGTACAGGATGCGGCTGACGGCTGCGTTGTCTATAATACTATCAAATTTGCGGCGGTACTCTCCACCGCTGATATAACTGCTGTCAACCGTGGTTTCTTTATTTCGCCCATAGCGCTGAAACTCTAAAATCATCCTATCACCTAATTTTATTGTAGAGGTTTTTTGCCAAACTGTCAAGTTCACCGTATACAAAAAGCCCCCAAGCGGGTCAGGCTTGGGGGCTTAGGACTATTTGCAGGGCGTTTTTACACCACTATTTGTAAGGCTCCTTTATATAAAATAGGAAAAGTTGGTGTAGTAGTGGTGTAATGGTGTCAGAAATTCGCATTTTTACGCCATTTTATAGCGATTATACGTCAAATTTCAATCCACAGGCTTCATCGTCGGGACTTGCACGATTCGCTCATTTGATGGTTATATCTTGATTCATCATTGGAGTGATACTGCGATACACCGAAAATTTCCGTTCCATCAGGTTATGTATTATTCTATCACACTTTCGGCATTTGGTACACGGTTTGGTACATGAACCGCGTGATAAACCGGGATAGACGGTATCCCTGAATGGGGAAACGGCTAACGGAACGAGCCGAAATAAGCTTGACTGAGATAGTTATTTACAACAACGAACGCCCCAACAATTAAAGGATACTAGCAGGGAACTTGCATCCTGTTATGCGAATAAAAGAAAGAGGACTTCTACGAATAGGAATTCTCCTTTGAACTGTGGACCTCGCGAGTATTCTCGGCACGATTAATATCAACCGTTGTACCAAGTGACGAGGCGGCATTACACGAGTCGGATGATATTGTATATAAGTTCCTAGCTCGGTTTATTGACGCGAAGGCTTTATTTTGCTATCATAAAATAAATTGTTGAAGAAGTAGGGAGGTTTAAAGATGGCAATAATTCCTCAGTTTTTCATTGATGCAGTTGTTTCTATCGGGATTCAAACAAAAATATCCACCACATGGATTGGGACAGGTTTTTTGGCCACACGTAAAGTTGATTCCGAAGGGAATGCCATACCTATGCTAATTACAAACAGGCATGTGGTAGAAAATCAATCTATGATAATTCTTCGCTTCACTGACCGTACTGATGGGTCATTAAAAGAAGTTCCGGCATCGCTTATTGAGAATGAAAAGCCGCTATATAAGACTCATCCTGATTCAAATGTAGACATAGCGGTTCTTCAGCTAAATGCTGGATTTATTACAGAAAATAATTTCGATTTTCCTGCATTCGACATAGATGAACATGCAATGAGTTCCAGCGATTTACGTAGCAAAGGCGTGGATGAAGGTTCCTTGGTATATATGCTTGGATATCCGATGGGATTAGTTAATGTGAGTTCCAAGTTACCGATTTGTCGCCTTGGTTGTGTAGCGCGTATGAGCGAAGCTCAAATTCATGAAACAAAGAATATTCTCGTTGTTATTCAAAATTTTCCAGGCAATTCCGGAAGCCCAATTATAACAAGACCTGAGTTTATCTCCATTGAGGACACACCGGTATTTGGAGCATGCAGTCGGCTATCGCCGCTTGGCGGAATGGCGTAAGGCTGAACGGTATGCTAACTTTTCTTTTCGGCATAGCAAAGCTCGGTGTGCAGGAAATGGAAAGCGTGAGAAATACCGTCCGCAGTCGCTTGGACAAGCCTTTGAAATGTGCCTGCTGCAACAGACTGCACAGATCATCCATATCCTTCGCAGACAAAGTTTCCGTGTACATCTACCGCGCGGCATCTGGGAGCTTGCGCGCCTCGTCCACCACCAATGCTTGGTATTGCCGAAGCAGCAGCGGGCGTTCTTCCAGCCGATGGGATGCGTTGGCCAGCAGATAATTATGGTTGCAGATTTGAATATCCGGCTTCCTGGAATCCCGCAGGTACTGCTGATAGCGGCAGTCCAAGCGCAAAAAACAATCGCGTGGGCAGGACTGCGGCACACAGATCCGGCAGCGGTCATA
>ERZ779762.2040-NODE-2040-length-10106-cov-3.269724_pt1 | contig 10106 bp, 10 predicted proteins | sample MGYA00511887_ERZ779762 | MGnify/ENA primary metagenome ERZ779762 (study PRJEB29588, sample SAMEA2163052) | human gut metagenome | biome: human gut; feature: human-associated habitat; material: faeces | place: Denmark | collected 2008/2010 ...
CGAGCTTATGGCAAAAGCCGGGATTTATCAGGATTTTGTAAATATCCGTAAAAAGTCCTCCGGCTGGAGCCTTGCATAAAGGAGACAATAGTGAAGATTCATGCGTCCGGAGAGGATTATCTGGAGGCTGTGCTGGTTCTTCAAAAGAATCACGGTGCTGTCCGCTCTATTGATGTTGCACGGCGTGTTGGAGTTTCAAAAGCCAGTGTAAGCTATGCGGTGTCGGCTTTGCGTGAAGGGGGCTTTTTAACGGTAGATAGTGATTACGTTTTGCATTTGACCGAAACAGGCCGGAATGTTGCCGAAAAAATTTATGAGCGGCATCAGTTCTTTACAGAGCAATTTATCGCAGCTGGCGTTGACCCTGAAATTGCAGAGCGAGATGCTTGCCGGATTGAACACGCCATCAGTCAGGACACCTTTGAAAAGATCCGGGATGCACACAAACAGGAAAAATAGGATACTAATGCCCGTCGTTCCAACTGTGCGGACAAGAGCAGCCAGTGGGGAAAATATAAGCCCACTGGCTGCTCTACATGAAAGACAATCATCGGCCCTTTTGTTTTCCCCTGTACATCACTTCAGCTTATCTGCGCTCATGCACAGGTCTATGTACCGTTGCGACTCTTCTTCACCCTTTCCTGCAAAGTAATCAAGAACGCACTTGGCAACGGTCTGCGGCGCTCTATCGTGGAACACGATTCCATCCAGACTGATGTCCATTTCTTCTGAGATCAGCGCAACCGTTTCAAATTTCGGATTGCTCTTGCACTTTTCAATCTCAATGACAGTTCGGGTACACATATTAAGCCGTTCCGCTAATTCGCGCTGCGTGATCTTTTTCTGCTCCCGCTTTTCGCGAAGCTTTTGGGCGAACAGGTCAAGAAAGTTCATTGTAAATCACCTCTACTACATTGTAGAGTGAGCCTCAATTCACTTAAATACACATGAAGCTCACATTGAATGAGCCGCAAATCACATTCAGCGAGTTGGAGGTAATTTTATGATGTCACGGATGAACAGGAGATACTGCTAAGGCCGCTCGCGGTCATGTAAAAAAGCATAAGCACCGATTAGCCGTCCACTTCAAAAAGCACGCGGCTATCCCCCAGACGAGCTGCACTCACGAAAGCGAGTTGCAGCTCTCTTTTTATGCGGTTTGGTTCATCCGTGATTTAGCCCCTCCCGGTACAGTATTCGTTACTCATGTTTTCACTCGCACGCAAGGCGCTCGTTCAGGTCATCATGCCTGTTCGAGCGCCTTTTTACGTTTTCCTGTCGGCTGTCGTTCTCCGCCGGTGTTGGTCTGGTTCACCACCCACCCAACACCGAAACGGAGGACATATTATGTTTAACAGAAAGAGCAGCTATGCGCTGAACAAGAAAGACCCCAACGCTATCGTTTACATGGATGCCAACGAAGCCATCATCCGCCTGACCCGCGAGGACTTTGCCAGCGAGAAAGAATTTCTGAAATGGAAAGCCCTGTCGGACGAGGACTATCACGCCTCCGAAAAGGAAGCTCACGTCTATGCCAATCACACGCTTGCGTTGGATGAGCTATCCGAGGAAGCGGCCTCCATTCCTGCCGTGGATGTCTGCATGGAGCAGGCGCATGACCGGGCAGAGGCAATCCACCGCAGCGTCAGAAAGGTCACGCAGATTCGGAAGCACCTGACGGATACGCAGTTCCGCAGGGTGTGGATGTATTTCGTGGATGGGATGACGGTTGATGAGATTGGCGCAGCCGAGGGTGTCAGCCATCAGAATATTTCCAAGAGCATCGGCGCGGCGATGAAGAAAATAAAAAAACTTTTCCCTGATTGCTGAAAACAGGGTGCAAAAGTGGCCCAAAATCGGCGATAGGTGAAGGGACATTCTCCACGAAGCCTTTCACCGAACGTTGAAAACTGAATAGACCATGATGCAGGCACAAAACCCGCGTGATAGCGGCATAAGGTGCGCCGCCACGACGATGGCTTCAAGGAGGTGATTCCGGAAAAGCCATCCGAGCGATCTACGCAGCCTTAGACCCGATTCGGCAAATCGGGCGCGATGACAGCGCGGCGGATAATGAAACTTGCTCACGCCCTCCCACAGACTTGAGGGGGAACCCTGCGGTATGCGCCAGCTCTTTGAGGCAGCGGTATCGTGGAGTTATGACAGCCCTGCCAAGGGCGGCCTGCATCATGCCCACTATCCGGGGCGCGTGGCAAATAGGATGGATCTTCTCAAATGGACAAGCAGAGCGGCTGCGCCGGTATTCGCCATTATGTTATGTGGCTCCAATTCTGCCCGCGCAGCCGCCTCTCAAAGTCAGATACCATGCGCTGACGGGCTTTCCCGTCAGCGCATTCATGTGACCTTGAGGAAACCCACCAAACCGAGAAAGGAGATCGCCATGATGCAGCCGACGCCAAACGAAACCCAAATCCACACGGATGAACTGGTGGACATCCGGGAAGTATCTGTTGACAAAAATCTTCCCAAGGAAGAACGCATTGCCGCCTTTATCCGCCAGATCAAAAATCCTTACCGCTTCCGCTGCGGCGATTTCGTGGTAAACGCCTGCTTTGCCGGGAACGGCGTTACGTTGGAGGAATGTCTGCAAGGCATTTTGCGCTAAGCGACATCCTCGCTTTTTTCCGCAGAGAGTGCTATGATCGGTGTGGAAAAGGATGAAAACCAAATAGCCAGATAACCACTCTTTTCATGCGGGAGCAGTCCGGGAGAAAGGAGTGCTTTTTCATGCCTAAATACAAAGCTACCGCTTACATCCGCCTGTCCTACACCGACGATCATTCCAGCGAGAGCGACAGCGTTTCCAATCAGCGCAAGCTCATTGAAAACTTTGTGGAGCACAACCCGGATATTGAGGTCGTTTCCGAAAAGATCGACGATGGATACAGCGGCGTCATCTTTGACCGCCCTGCGTTCAAGGAAATGATGCAGGATGTCACCGATGGCAACATCAACTGCGTCATTGTAAAAGACCTCTCCCGGCTGGGGCGCGAGTACATCGAAACTGGCCGGTATCTGCGCCGGGTATTCCCGGCCTACGGGGTGCGCTTCATTGCCATCACCGACAGCATCGACACCGCCCACGACAGCGGCGATGATCTGACCGTATCGGTCAAGAACATTATGAATGAAGCCTACTGCCGGGACATTTCCATCAAGACCCGTTCTTCTCTGGACGTGAAGCGGCGCAATGGCGATTTCGTCGGCGCGTTCCCGGTGTACGGCTACATGAAAGCCGAGGACAACAAGAATTTGCTCGTCCCTGACCCCTACGCCGCCCGCGTTGTCTGCGACATTTTCCGTATGCGGCTGGAGGGCGCAAGCGCCTCCAAGATCGCATCAGAGCTGAACCGGCTGGGCATTCTCTCTCCGCTGGCATACAAGAAGAACAACGGCCTGCCCTACGCGAAAAAGGGCTATGCGGACAAGGCTGACTGCAAGTGGTCGGCAACCACCATCATCCGCATCTTGCAGGATGAAACCTATACCGGAACGCTGGTGCAGGGCAAACAGGGTACGCCGCATTACAAGATCAAGCAGATGGAGCAGCGCCCCGCCTCCGAGTGGGTGCGTGTTCCGGATGCCCATGAAGCGCTGATCGCCCGTCAGGATTTTGAGCTGGTGCAGCGCATTAAGGGACTGGATACCCGGACTTCTCCCAACGAGGACACAGTGTATCTGTTCTCCGGTATCCTGATCTGCGGGTGCTGCGGAAGCCGCATGACCCGCAAGACCAACCGTGCAAACGGCAAGGAGTACCACTACTATTATTGTCCTACCGGCAAGAAAAAGGGCTGCGCCCATCCGGTCATGCTGAAAGAAAGCAGCCTGATCGACTGTGTGCGAGACAGCCTGAAAGCCTATATCGGCAATATTGCTTCTCTGGAGGCGCTGCTGACCGGCATTGACCAGTCCAGCATCAATCAGGCGCTTGCCAAGGAATACAGCGACCACATCACCGACAACGAGCGCCGGTTGGAGCAGGTGCTGGAGTTCAAGGCACGGCTTTATGAGAGCCTTGTGGGAGGTATGCTTACCAAGGAAGAATACGCTTCCTATAAGGCAAAGTACACCAAGCAGGCCGAGGACATCCGCGAGAGCGTCCGCGTCCTCAAGGAAAAACTCACGGAGGTTTTGGAAAACCGGAGTGAGCGCAACCGCTGGATTTCACAGTTTACGCAGTTCTCCACGCTGGAAACCTTAGACCGCAGGGCGCTCATTCACATGGTACAGAGCATCCGCGTCCGTGGGAAAAAGGAGCTGGATATTACCTTTACCCATGAGGACGAATACAAAAAGGCGTTGCAGCTTTTGGCACTGGCAGCGCAGCAGAAAGATTACGAACAGAGAAAGGTGGGCTGAGCATGGCAAGAAAAAGCAGAAAAGAAACGGCTGCGGTGACCGTTCAGGAGGCCGACGCCGCTTGCCGCGCCGCGATCTACGTCCGCCTTTCGGTGGAGGATACCCACACGCACAGCGTATCCATTGAAACCCAGCAGATGATTATTGCCCGCTATCTGGAGCAGTACCCGGAGATCAGCGTGTACGATACCTATATCGACAACGGCGCGACCGGGACAAACTTCCACCGTCCGGGCTTTCAGCAGATGCTCTCGGATATTGAGGCCGGTCATGTAAACTGCGTGATTGTCAAAGACCTTTCCCGTTTGGGACGGAACACCATCGACACCGGCTATTACATCGAGCAGTATTTCCGCATCCGCAGCATCCGCTTCATTGCGGTCAATGAAAACTTCGACACCGCCAACCCGGAGGACGCCCATTCCGGTATCATCATCCCGCTGCGGAACATGATAAACGAAGCCTACGCTTTGGACATTGGGCGCAAGATCAGGGCGCAGCAGCGGCAGGCCATGAAGGACGGCAAGTTCATCGGTGCGCGTACTCCCTACGGCTATCTGAAAGCCGAGGACGATTGCCACCAGCTTATCATCGACCCCGTTGCCGCCGTTGTGGTGCAGCGGATGTTCCGCTGGGCTTCCGAGGGTGCTGGCCTCAATACCATCGCCGTGCGGCTGAACGAGGCTGACATCCTCACCCCCAGCCACTACAAGAAGATGCAGGGCAAGATCACCCATGAAAATTTGCTTGGCAGCGGCAAGTGGCAGACCCGAACGGTCGGCGTTATTCTCCGCTCCGAGGTCTACACCGGAGATCTCGTTCAGGGGCAGACCAAAACCGTGGATCACCGGCAGGTCAAGGCCGATGCCGAGGAATGGACGGTGGTGCGGGACACCCATGAGGCCATCATCAGCCGGGAACAGGTCGCGGCGGGGGTGGAAATTCTCAATCAGACGGCCAGCCGCGCCAAGACACGGGAGGTCAAAGCCTACACGCCGAATTTACTCAAAGGCAAGGTGTTCTGCGCCCATTGCGGCGGCAGCCTGCACCGGCAGAGAAACATCCGCAAGAAGTCCGACGATGTGTACTTCTACCATTGTCTGAGCCAGAGCCGAATCAGCAAGGATGCCTGCCCCGGCGTGACCATCCGCGAGGATGCGTTGCTGGATATGTTGGCAGATATGCTTCAGGACGCGCTTGATACGGCGCTGGGGCAATACACCCTCTCCCTTGCAGAACTGCCCCGGCAGGCCGCTGACCGCGCTGAGCTGCGGGAGAAGATCACCAGCCGCAAACAGGAAATCCAGCGGCTTCGCGGTATCGTGCGGAGCTTATATGAAAACCTCGTCCAAGGCGTTCTCACCAAGGATGAATACTTTGACTACAAGGAAAAGTATGAAAGCCGCATTGCCGACCTCTCCGTGGAAATGGAACAGTTAGAGGACGGCCTGCGAACGATAGATACGCAGATTGAGCAGCACCGGGCGTTGGAACAGGACGCCGCACAAATCAAGACCGACTGTGCGCTGACCGGCGCACTCATCGAGCGACTGATCGACCGCATTGAGGTATCCCACGACAAGCAGATTACGGTGCGCTATCGCTTCCAGAGCGAGTTTGAAACCTATGCGGAGGTGCTGGAACAATGCAGAAATATGTGATTGCCCTCTACATACGCCTCTCCATTGAGGACTACAAGTACGACAGTCTGAGTATTGAAAATCAGAGCCTTGTCCTCCATGAGTACGCAGCTTCCATGCCGGAAGCTCTGAACGCGGAGATCATGGAGTTCATCGACAACGGATATAGCGGTACAAATTTTGAGCGTCCGCAGGTACAGAAGCTCATTGAGCTGGTGCGGGCCAATCAGATCGACTGCATCATTGTCAAGGATTTTTCCCGTTTCGGGCGCAACAGCATTGAAACCGGCTACTTCATTGAGCGCGTGTTCCCGCTGTTCCATACCCGCTTCATTTCCATCAGCGACGATTTTGACAGCAGCAAATTCAAGGGCGACACCGGCGGCATGGACGTGGCGTTCAAGTACCTCATCAGCGAGTATTACAGCCGCGATATGTCCATTAAAACCAAGAGTGCCAAGTACGCCAAGATGCAGCGCGGCGAGTATCAGAGCAAAATCTGTCCCTACGGCTACCGCAAAAGCGCCGATGGCAGAATGGAGCCTGACCCGGAGGCCGCTGCCGTTGTGCAGCTCATCTTCCAGCTTGCCGCTGAGGGCATCAACGCCACCGCCATCACGCGGGAGCTGTTCCGCAGAAACATTCCCACTCCCGGCCAGTACAAAGCGGCGCGAGGCAATCATACCCACGATATTTCCCGCTGCCACGGGATTTGGAGTGCATCCACCATTCTCCGCATTTTGGAGGACGAACGCTACACCGGCATGTATGTGATCGGCAAGCGGGCGGTTCTCGAAGTAGGCGGCACCAGAAGCCGCCTGAAGGATAGAGAATCGTGGTATATCATCCCCGACCATCACCCGGCCATCGTAGAGAAAGCCGTGTTTGATACCGTGCAGGCCAGCCAGCTCCGCTTTTCCCAGCCCAACAAAAAGAAGCGGGACTACCCGCTGAAAGGCAAAGCCTTCTGTGGCTGCTGCGGTCATGCGCTGTCCCGCACCATGCAGAAAACCTCGTATTACTACTGCCGCCATTCCGAGGCAGACGAAGAAAGCCGCTGCCACAAGATGCGTCTGAACGCCGCAGAGCTGGAACAGGCGGTATTCCTGACGCTGAAAAAGCAGATGGAAGCCGCCGCGCCGCTTGCCCCTGACGGTACGCTCCGGGTGGATGCTTCCGTACCGGAACGCGCCGAATATGAGCAGCAGATCGAGACGCTGCAAGACGGCAAGCGCACACTTTACGAACACTATCTTATGGGCGAGATTGACCTGAACACCTACAAGGCGGAAAAGGCCGCGTGTGACGAGCTGCTTTTGAAAACGAAAAACGCCTATGCCGCAGTATTGGCACAGGCGAAGCAGAAACAGGACGAACAGGCACGGCAGGACAGCCGCATGGAAGCGTCCAAGGCGATTTTCGATGCGGACACGCTGACCACCGAGCTGGCCGAGCTGCTGATCGACCGGGTACTGGTGTACCCTGACAAGCGCATTGAGATCGCGTACAAAATCCGAGATGTTTTCGCTTGAGGTGGCAGACATGAAAATCGCTTTCTATTGCAGAGTGGACGGACAGGGCTTCGGCTTTGTCCTCCCCGATGAAGCTGACAAGCTCCGCGAGTTTTTCGCCGAGCATCAGGATAAGCCTGCGCTTGAAAATCCATCAAGCGCAAGCTAAAAATTTTTGTCGTGTGCTTGACATACGGGTGTCGGAGATCGTGATACCTGATCTGTCTCATTCCCTTTGCCTTGAGCAGTTTCGGAAAACTCTCTGTGACGTAGTGGGGCTTGATCAGATCGCCAATCTCATTGACACATACATACTCAAGATATTCCTTGATGTAGCTGCGTCCGCACAAGCGGCGGTTTTCCTGCTGTTCTTCCTTCAATGTGAGAAGTCTTTCCCGCATGAAAGGAACGAGAGGCAGTGTTCTCATACTCGATTTGGTCTTTGTGGTGTCCGACGCAACCAGAACGCGCTTGCCGTCAAGATCACAGGAAGTAACCGTGTGACGGATGGTGATGGTGTTCTGGTCAAAGTCGATGGCATCCCATTTCAGACCGATTGCTTCGCTCCGGCGTAGACCGTAGAACGCACCGAACAGAATTGGCAGTTCAAGTTTGCTTCCTTTTGCAGCCTCGAAAAGAGCGTTGACCTCATCGGCATCATAGAAGCTGCCGACGTAGCGGTCTTTTTTCGGACGCTCAACCTTATCCGCCGGGTTTACATCAATCAGGTCAATCTTCACGGCATACTTGAGAGCCTTGTGAATATTGGCGTGATAATGAATGACCGAGGACGGGCTGACACGCTCAAGCTCACTCAGGTAAAACTCCTGAATGTCTTTTGCGGTCAGGTTCTTGAGCGTCACTTCCTTTTCGCGGAAGTACGGTGCTACAATCTTTTTAACCGTAGTCGAGTATGAAGCGAATGTCGGGACTGCAACCGAGCTTTTGATGATGTCGAGCCACTTTTCCATATAGTCCGCGAACAGAATGTCTCCGTTCATGACCTTCGGCTCTTCGGGATTGAAATTGCGTCGTGCGTCCATCAGGATTGCTTCGGCGCGTTTTTTGTTTCCCTTCACAGTAAGCCCGGTGGAAATCCACTTGGTCTTTCTTTTTCCGAGAGAATCGGTGTAGTTCAACACGGCGTAGTAATATCCGCTTTTTTCGCGGAGATGTCCTGCTACCATAATTATCCTCCTTCTTTGTAGCAGAGACACCTACCTGATACCGTGCTTCTATTATACCAGAACCGGGTTCGAATTGGAGGACCTCTGCCGAACATTTTTTGTAAACAAATTGAGTCCAAGCATTACGCCGTGACTGCTTCTCCGCAACCGATGCAGAGAAACGTGAAAAGATGAGCCTTCGGAATACGATAGGCTCTGCCGACTTTGAGACAACAGATTTTGCCTTCCCGCAGGATGCGGTAGCCGGTCTTTGTGCTGATGCTGAGTATTTCGCACATCTGCTCAATGCTCATCACATCGGGATAGTCTTTTAGCATGAGCTTGTAGGCATCGCGCTGAGAAATGGTTGATGCGGTATTCACCCGTCTCACCTCCACAAGATTTGTTTTTGCCTTATCAGCAAAAGGATAGGCAGCAGTCCTTTTTGAGTAGACTGCTGCCCATAGTTTTTGATGATAAAGCCCTTTCGGGCGTTTTCATATTGTTTATCCTTCCGGCATATTTGCAGCTCGCGCCCCTGCCGAATAGGGAATGCTGCGGACTACCAATGGTCAATCGGTATCATGGGACTCTCACCCCTCCGAGGATCGCTCCGAGCCGCCCATTCAAAGAAAAGACGGAAGTATCATTATACCCGGCATCTGCATCGTCGCAAGCAGCCGCACCACACGACTGTTATAGCTCTCCGGAGGTCGCTCACTCCCTTTCGGGAGGTCTTGGCGTCGGAAGCTGTGTTGCTTCGCAGAAGCGGAAAGATCCGCAGCACTGAACTATTCAGTTTTCAAGGAGCAGTGAAGAGTGATTTGCCTCTCTTCACCATCCCACGGACAAAAAAGCAGCTAATGTAAGGTATATCATCAAAATTTTTTGAAAAAGTATTTTGCTTTCTTCATGATTAGTGTCGCAGCATTGTAAACACTTTGCCGCTGCATATTGTTAGCAGCAGCATAATCAATTTTTGACTGTCCACCGATGATGCAATTCAGGTAGATGTCAAGTTGCTTCGGCGTAAGCGCTGCACGAAACTCCTTTTCTGACATCCAGAACATAACGCTTTCCTCCATGCTGGAAGAATCAATCAACCAGTATGGTTCTAAATCCTCACAACCCTCATAGCTGACATAGCTTAAGGACAGCACACTTGCCCGTTCTTCGGCTGTTTTGCCTTCAGTTCCGGAAATGGGAACTCCTTGCTTTGAGCGGCGCAGTCTTTTTTCCTCTGCGCGGAGGATTCGCATGACCTTACGGTCAACCTCCGTCACTTCGCCGGTGATTTTCACGCGCACCATGCACTTTCCGTCCTCCGTAGTCCAGAGGTCGTAGTCGAACTCGATAGGGGTCTTAGGGATTTTCATTGTTCATCCTTTCCGCTGCGCGGGAGCAGC